>Ga0172367_10003163_pt1 | contig 21797 bp, 17 predicted proteins | sample Lak10m_FD_114542 | JGI IMG/M metagenome (GOLD analysis project Ga0172367, IMG submission 114542) | Freshwater microbial communities from Kabuno Bay, South-Kivu, Congo - kab_022012_10m | ecosystem: Environmental > Aquatic > Freshwater > Lake | place: Democratic Republic of the Congo: South-Kivu... | reverse complement strand
TGCGCGACTACGAACGCAGCGAGGCCAGCGCGACGGCTTGGATTTATGTCGCCCTGATACGGATTATGCTCCGGCGGCTGGCGTAATCCCTCAGCTTTCATGCTTTTTCAGACAGGCTCTAAACAGAGAAGAAGTCCTTCATCTTGTTGAGGAAGTCGCTGGCATATTCTTCCTGCGACTTGGGCACGATGTTCTTGTTCCGCTGCGTCTGCGACTCGGCGAGGATGACCTCGGTTTCCAGCCGCCGAAGAGCAAGGATTTCGCTGAGCCGCTCAACCAGCTCGGGTGACTCGCGCAAGACCTCGGCCATTTGATCCCGCTGAATGAGCACGACCTCGCAGTCCCGCGTGGCAATGACGGTAGCGCTGAGTTTCTCGCCGGTAAGAAGTGAAATCTCACCCAGGCAATCGCCGCTCCGAACCACGTTGACCCGGGTCTGATGTCCATCTGCCTCGACAAATACGTCCGCTTCGCCGTCCACAACGACATATAGTGACCCACCCTCTTCTCCTTGCCGGAAAATGCGCTCCGCCTTGCCGAACAGCTGCTCGCGGGCCCCACCCACCAGCTTCTGCCTTTGCGCTTCATCCAAGACCCCGAATATCATGTTCCGGCCCAGCAGATCGGCGATGTGCTGGGCTTGGGCTTGGTCATCGTCTTTCGGACGGATGTAATGCACGACGCGCTGCGGCAGCGGGATGCCGATGCCAGCGCGGCGAAGCTCATACCAGGCGTCAGTCCGGACCTCGTCGAGGATGTTGTCCTGCCTTGAATCCTTCTCAATCCAGATCTTGATTTCAAAAATCATCGCGCTGTCTCCGAAGTCTTTTAGAAAAACTTCCGGCGCAGGATCCTTCAAAACTCCATCCACATCACTGGTGGCACGGAGCAGGATTCGGCGGACCTTGTTGGGGGGAGCTTCATAGTCCACTGGCACCGTGAGCCGAACGGCATGATGCGGTGTCGGGTAACTGAAGTTCTGAAGGTGGCTGTTGACGAGGTCAGTATTGGGGATCTCGAGATAGGTGTGATCGATTGTCCGCAACCGCGTGGTGCGCCAGTTCAGTTCCATCACCTCCGCCAAACGATTGTCCAAGTAAAGCCAGTCGCCCTGCTTGAACGGCTTGCCCATCTGAATCGTGAGGCCGGCGATCAGGTTGGAGATCACCGGCCGCAAGGCGAGACCGATGGCCACGCCGCCGCCTGCCAGACCGGCGAGGATGCCGGGCACCCGTTTGTCAAAGACGAACTCCAGAATCAACACCACCGCAACGGTCAGGCCTACCAGCCGCGTGGCATGCATGAAGAAGCCCGGCACCACGCTCATGTTGCGCTTCTTCTTGAAATATCCTTCCCAGTAGATCCGGTTGAAGAGAGTCAGCAGCAGCAATGAATCCAGCATCACCGCCGTCGCCAGCAGGAACCTTCGCTGGTCCAACGGAATGCTCATGAAGCTGGCGGCGCCCAGCAACCCGTTGACGATCGCGATGAAGTGGAACGGAGGGCCCATCCGCATGCCGAGCCGGTTGCGCAGCTGGCGCCCCAGATAAAGCATCGCCAGGTAGACCGGGATGAACAAGAAGACCGCTGGTGAGAAAAATGTCATGCCTGCGCGCGAATAGTGGGAAAGACCCCGCTGACCCGCAATGCGGAAATCATCCCCGGCTTATTTGGTGAGATTGAAGCAGACCAGCCTGTCTTCGCTGCGCAGGTAAAGCCGGCCGCGCGACAGCACCGGTCCCGCCCAGGTCGGATAACCGAGCATTGGCGCCTGCCAGCGTGACAGCTCCTCCGGCTGTTTTGGATTGGGCCGGAAAATTCCCATCAACCCAAACTCACCCAGCACATAAAGTTTTCCGTCCGCGAGGATGGCCGAACCGCGCCCATATACCGGGAACTGCGCGCCGTGCGGCGGGTGCTTTTGCGCCCGCTCGTCGCGGCTCCACATGACCTTGCCGGTCTTGAACTCCACACAGCGGAACGTCGCGTCCGGCTCGTCGCGTCCGCTGAAGGCGTAAAGGTGTCCGTTGAGCAGGATGGGCGTGTTCCAGTGCAGTTCCAAAGCCGGCACCTTCCAACGGCCGGTGGCCGGATCACGGTCAGCCAGATCCATCGGATGGCGCGCCGGATCCTTCCAAACCTCGCCAAAGGATTTGCCGTCCGGCTTCACGCGCAGCAGCACCGCGCCGCTGCGGTAATAGGCTGCCGAGATCAACACGAGGTCATCCTGCACCACTGGGTTCATCGCATTGACCGAATCATTCGCAAAGGACTGGAACCACCGGCTGAAGTTCACCGCGCCATTCGTTGGGTTCACCGAAACCAATCCCTGGCGCATGAGGCAAAACACATGCCGCCGGCCATGGATGGTTGCGGCGACCGGGGATGCATAGCTCGCCAGCTTCTCCTGTCCCGTCCACTCGTAGGGCCGCTCCGCGCGCCACCCCAGGGTGATGACGCCTTCCCAGTTGGCCTTGCCCACGCTCTGCCACAACGTGTTTCCCGTCGCGGCATCAAACGCAACCACGCCCGCGTTGAGCTGTCCACCAACCATTACGATGAGCCTGTCCCCTTCCAGAATCGGCGTGGAGCCAACACCGAAGAACGCCTCGGGCACATTGAAATCCCGGGCGGTGTCGCGCTGCCAGACGAGTTTACCGGTCGCAAGTTCCAGGCACAGTAACTTGCCCTCCGCGCCAAAGGTGAAGCACCGGTTCGTCGTGAGCAGCGGCGAACAGCGCGGGCCGTTGTTGTAGCCGAAGGGGTCTTGGTAGCGGCTCGGATAGGCGTGCCGCCAGACCTGCTTCCCCGTGGCCGGATGCATCGCCTCGACAACCTCCTCGTCCTTAAGGCGATGGTGCAGCACCAGCAAGTCACCGCGCACCGACGGCGCGCTGTAGCCCGTGCCAATGTCCCGCTGCCAGACCAAGGGGGGACCGTCCTTGGGAAATGTGTCGAGCAGCCCCGTTTCACCCGAAGTGTTGTCGCCCCGCGGACCAAGGAAGCGCGGCCAATCTTCTCCTCCGGCACTGAGGGCAGGCATGACGAAAACGAGCAGGGCAAACAACACGGCGGCGTTCATGGTTCAGCTTGGGCGAGCATGGCTGGCCCTCCCTCGCCCGGCGAGCGTGTTCTTGCGCCGGACACACTGCACGCGACGGTTGCACACGCGCAGTGCGGCGATTTACGCTCGCCCCATGAACCGCCGACACGTCCTGATCGCCGCGCCCCTCGCGCTCGGCGCGCTGACGGGGCGCGCGGCGGGAGTCAACTACGCCGTCTCGCGGGAGCAGCCCCCTGCCCTACCCCGCGAGTTTCGCGGCGCGTGGGTCGCATCCGTCGGTAACATTGACTGGCCGTCAAAAGCTGGCCTGACCACGCAGCAGCAACAGGCGGAACTGCTCGCCTTGCTGGACAAAGCCGTCGCGCTCCGCCTCAACGCCATCGTCCTGCAAGTCCGCCCCGGCTGCGACGCGCTCTACGCCTCGAAGCTCGAACCGTGGTCCGAATACCTCACAGGCACCATGGGCCGCGCCCCGGAGCCATATTACGATCCGCTGGCCTTTGCCGTCACCGAGGCGCACCGACGCGGGCTGGAGTTGCACGCGTGGTTCAATCCCTTCCGCGCCCGCCACACGTCCGCCCGGAGCGCCGTGGCCGCGAGTCACATCAGCAAAACCCGCCCCGAACTGGTCCGCAAATACGGCGCATTGCTCTGGCTTGATCCCGGCGAGTCGGCCGTCCACGAGCATTCGCTTCGCGTCATCCTCGATGTCACGCGGCGCTACGACGTGGATGGCGTCCACCTTGACGACTATTTTTATCCCTATCCCGAAAAGTCAGCGGCGAAACAGCTCGTGCCATTCCCGGACGACACGAGTTGGCGCAAATACCAGCAGTCCGGCGGCAGGCTCGCGCGGGACGACTGGCGGCGCGACAACGTGAACCGCTTCGTGCACCGTCTTTATGCCGGCGTGAAGGCGGAGAAGCCGTGGGTGAAAGTCGGCATCAGCCCCTTCGGCATCTGGAAGCCGGGCAATCCGCCCGGCGTGCGCGGCATGGACGCCACGCAGACCATCTACGCCGACGCGCTCAAATGGTTTCACGCCGGCTGGGTGGATTACTTCGCGCCCCAGCTCTACTGGAGCATTGATGCGCCGGACCAGAGCTTCCCTGCGCTGCTCAAGTGGTGGGCCGGGCAGAATCCCACCGCGCGCCACCTTTGGCCCGGCATTTCCTCCGCCACCATTGCGCCCGACGGCCGACGCGCCGAGGAAATCATCAAGCAACTTCAGCTCATCCGCACCCAACCGGGCGCGACCGGCAGCCTGCAATGGAGCATCAAGCCGCTGGTCCAAAACCGCGACGGTCTCGCCGAAAAGCTGGTGAGCCAGATCAACCAAACGCCCGCGCTCATCCCCGCCTCGCCGTGGCTCGATAAGGCCGTGCCGGCAAAACCCATCGTCGCCTTCGGCCAGGACGCGGCGGCAACCACCTCCGTCTTCCGCTGGGAATTGCCGGGCGGAACCGCGCCCGGCTGGTGGCTTGTGCAAATGCGGTTTGCCGCCCAGTGGCGCAGCGAACTCATCCCCGGCGGCCAGTTAACGAAGACCATCGCCGGCGGTAACGGTGCCCTGCCCGAGGTGATCGCAGTGACTGCGATGAGCCGCTTTGGGAATACCGGATTACCGTTCGTGGCGCAGCGGGCGTGACGGACCGGAGTGTGGGAGCCATCTGCCCTCGCGCGGCGCGGGACTAATGCATTACTCCAAACTCCATCACTTCTCCACCGTCACATCCCCGCCGATGATGCGTTCCAACCGCCCGTGTTGCGTGCGGAGCAACAGCGCGCCTTCCGAATCGAGCGACTCGGCCACGCCGGTCTGTGCGCGGTCGCCGATGCGGATGGTCACGGTGCGGCCGAGCGTGGTGCATTGCTCTTCCCACTCGTCCGCCACCGCCGCGAATTGCCCGCCCCGCACCCGGGCGTAATCCGCATCCAGCTCGCGCAGAACGGCAGCGGCGAGTTCCGGGCGCGCCACCGGCTGCCCGCTTTCGATGCGCAGCGAAGTGGCGATTTTCCGCAAATCCACCGGCAAATCAGCGCTGTTCAGGTTGACGTCCACCCCGATGCCAATGATGAGGTGCTTCACATGGTCCAGTTCGGCACTGAGTTCGGTGAGAATGCCGGCAACTTTCTTCCCGCGAATCAGGATGTCGTTTGGCCACTTGATTTCGGGCACGAGACCCGTCTGCCGACGAATCGCCCGGGCCAGCGCGGTGGCCGCAACGACGGTGAGCTGCGTGGCGGCCTGCGGGCGCAAATCCGGCCGCAGCAGCACGGAGAACCACAGTCCCTTGTGCGCGGGCGAAAGCCACTGCCGGCCGAGCCGTCCCCTGCCCTTCTTCTGCGCCTCGGCGAAGACGACCACGCCCTCCTTCACGCCGTCGCGCGCGAGCTTCTCGGCCACGTCGTTGGTCGAGTTGGTCTCCTCGAAGACGCGGATGTCGCGGCCGACGATGTGGTTGTCGGGCAGGCGCGCGAGCAGATCATCCGCGTGCAGCGCGTCCGGCGTGCTGAGGAGGCGGTAGCCCTGGTGCGGGTTGGCGGTGATTTCGTAGCCGAGCTTGCGCAGCTCCTCGATGCGCGCCCAAACGGCGGCGCGCGTCATCCCGAGCTGCTGCGCGAGGTCCGCGCCAGAAACGGAACCGGCCCCAGCCCGGCGCATCGCGGAAAGGATTTTGGCGTCAACGGTCATGCTTCAAAATCTAACGCAATGTCCACCGCACGCGCCGAATGCGTGATGGCCCCGACGGAGATGAGGTCCACGCCGGTCTCGGCGATGGCGCGGACGGTCTGAAGGTTTACGCCCCCGCTGGCTTCGGTCTGCGCGCGACTGCCTACGAGAGCCACGGCCGCGCGCAGGTCGGCGGGGCTCATGTTGTCCAGCAGGATGATGTCCGCACCCGCGTCGGCAGCCTGGCGGACTTGATCGAGGGTGTCGGCTTCGACCTCGACCTTGAGTTGAGGCTGCACGGCACGAGCGCGGGCAACGGCGGCGGCAATGGCACTGGGCCGTTCATCGCGAAGCGCGGCCAGGTGGTTGTCCTTGATGAGCACCATGTCGTAGAGGCCAACGCGGTGGTTCTTTCCCCCCCCACAATTCACGGCGTATTTCTCGAAGCGCCGCCAGCCGGGCGTGGTTTTGCGGGTATCAAGGATGCGGGCACGGGTGCCTTTCACCTCATCGACAAACCGCGCGGTGAGCGTGGCCACGCCGGAGAGGCGCTGGACGAAGTTCAACGCAACGCGTTCCGCGGTGAGAATGGCGCGGGCCGGGCCCTCCACGCGCAGCAGCACGCGGCCCGGGTCGCAAGCCACGCCATCCGTCACATTCAGGCTGATGGCAAGCCTGGCGCTGAGTTCGCGAAAAGCGGTTTCGGCGAAGGCCAGACCAGCGACCACGAGCGGCTCGCGGGCAACCATCACGGCGCAGAGCGTGGCGCCGGCAGGCACGGTTGCCTCGGTCGTCACGTCACCGGGACCGACGTCTTCGGCGAGCGCGGCGCGCACGGCGGTTTGGATTTCAGAGGCGGTCAGTTCCACACCAAGAAGGTTGGCGCACCGACGGCACAGGCTCAATGCCCAATTCCTTCCGATTTAGCGCATGAGGGCTGCCATCTCGTCAGGAGCCAGCGCGCGATGCAGCACCAGCGTCCGACCGATCAGTCCGCGATAGTAAGCATCGTGGAAGTAGAAGATTTCTGCGCCGAGGATGAGCGAAGGCACGATGGCGGAGTCAGCTGGGAACTTCTTGGTCATCCCTTCGCCAACGGGCTGGCCGTCGAGGTAGAGGCGCACATGCCACTGGCCGTCCCTCGGCTCGGCGGTCATGGCGACGTGCTGCCACTTGTCGGCGGCGAGCTTGGCGGTGGAGACGATGCTGTCGTTCACGTTGATGCGCGCGGCGAGTTGGTAGGGAGCGGTCGGCCCGTGCAGACCGAGGATGAAGCGGCGCGCGCCGTAGCCAATCACGTCGCCGCGTCCGCCATGGTGCGCGCTGCCCATCGCGGGCGCGGGCTTGACCCAAGCGGCAAGCGTGAGGCCGGGGATGGGCGCGCCGCCGCCGTGGTGGCCGGTGAGGGCGATGGGCAAGGTGTCCTTGCCCGCGTAGCCCGAGTGGCTGAGGTAGTGGCGATTCAACCCGCTGTCGAGGCGGTAGGCTTTGCGCCCGGTCGTGTTGTCCGCGAAGCGAAGGGCTGGTCGGCCTTCGTCCGTGACCCAGTCCAGATTGGCAAGGTCAAGGTGCCCGAGGCCGCCGCCGCTGGCGTGGTTCAGCACGACCAGTCCTTTGCCCTCCAGCATACGGTAGTCCGCGATGGCTCCAGCGGGTGCGGGCGGAATCGGCGCGGGCTGGTCGTTCGCGCGCGCGAGCACGCCAGCGGGCAACGCCTCGCCCTCGCCGAGCTTGCGGAACTCGACTTCGGTCACGAGGAAGTCGCCGGTGCCCGCATTGCCGAAGGCCAGCTCCAGCGCGCCTGCGTCCTCGGGCACGTCGAAGGCGAAGCCCTGCTTGCGCCAGTCAAACGTGCCGTTGCCCACGAAGTGCCGCGCCTCGGCGAGCTTCTTGTTGGTCTTCGCCTGCGTCGCGGTCAGCTCGATGCGGCCGCCGGGCCCGTGGACGTTCGCCGCCTTCACCAGCGCGGTGACGGCATAGCGGCCCTTCGCCAGCGGTGCGGCCTTGGGCAAGTTCGCTTTGCCGAATGACGCCGGGCCGAGCTTGAGCGCGAAGCCGCTGCCCGCGCCGCAGTTCTTCTCCAGCTCGTAGGTCGGGCGCTGGTTGTGCGCGGTCATGAACGGCGTGCGGCCGAGAATCCACGTCTCGCTCATCGGCACGAACTGGCTGAAAGTCAGCTTCGGCCACTCGTCGGCAAAAATGTAGTGATGGCGCGGGTCGAGTGTGGGCGAGTCGTAGAGTTTGGAGGCGTCAAAAATCGCCTTCGCCTCGGGCGCGGGCACGCCGGTGTAGCGGTATTTTACCTCGATGCGCGTGCCGGGCTTTGCGGTCTCGGGCGCGAAGCTCACGCCGGTGTCGTAGAAGGCCGCGCACACGGCGGTGTTGAGCTTGCGCCCGCTGCTCGTGCCGCTGCTGATGTCGTATTCCACCGCCGGCGCGATGTGCATGTGCTCCATGTGCCGACCGAACCACACGCGCGACCCGCCCGCCGTCTCGAGGTCATACTGCTGGCCGGGGTCTATCGGATAAACGGGTCGGTGATAACTGCCCGCGCCGCCCGCGCGTTTCGCGACGAGATACTGCCAGCGGAACGGGTCGAGCGGTGTGTGATGCTCGAAGTCAAAGCCGTAGCGAAAATGAAACGGCTCGCCCGGCAGCATCTCCAGCGCGCTCTCGATGTCGTAGGTGTAAGTGCCACGCTTCGCGTCGTAGCCGACGGTGAGCGTGCTCTTCGTCGTGAAGCGGTCCTTCACATGGCGCGCAGACCAAGTGGCTTTTAGCGACGTGCCGCCACCGCTGGTTTCCGGTGCGGTCCACTTTGAGTCGGCGTCCTTGAACGCGCCTTGGTTCGCCAGGTCCCAGTGCGAATCGAAGGTGAGCTGTGGCTTGTAACCGTGGCGCAACTTGGCGAAGACGCTGGGGTCCTTCTCGTAATGGAGCTGGAGCACGGGCTCATCGCCATCGAAGACAAACTGCCTTCCGCCGAGGAACGGGCGCACGGAGAAGTTCGCCATGTGCTGCCCCGGCGGCGGGCGCGTGATGGATGGAGCCGGTTCCAACAGCACGTCGGAGAAAGTCGCCTTCGCCCCGTCCTGCACGGCGATGCCCGCCGCGCCGGAAGCCAGCGGCAGGAAGACATCGTCCCAAGCAATCTTGTCCACCCCGTCCACGCGCACCGAGATGCGGGAGCCCTGCACGCTGACGGCGAGCTTGTGCGGCTCCTTGAGCTTCACCGCGCACGGCACCACGCGCACGTAGCCGCCCTCAGGCCACTTCACGAGCGCGACGACCTGATACTTGTGCGAGAGCTGGACGCGGTAGCCACCGTTCGTGCCCGTGCGCAGCAGCAAGCCCGCATCGAATCCGCCGTCGCTGAACGTCGCATCCGGCCACGCGCTCCAGCCCTGGCCGAAGAAGCGCGTGGTCTTAGCCGGCTCCGTGATGGTGACCGTGGCCGCGAGGTGGACATCAGCAAACTCTTTGGGCGCGCGAAGCGAGGGCCACTTGTCACCGGTGAGCGTGGCAGACGTGCCCGTGATGGTCGCGCCCTTCCAGTCGGTGGGATGCGCCGTCCACACGCTCAATGATTCGGCACCGATAGCTGAGAGTGCAGAGGCCAGCAGGCAGACAAGGAGGCCAGTTTTCATAGGTGGTTTACTTGGCGCCCTTGACGCCGGACAGCGGATAGCCCGTCACTGTCTCCCATGCGATTTGCCGGAGGAGCGGATCGAGTTCGGGACTGAGCTTGTCCAATGCCGCGTTGGGCACCTTCAGCCCGACCGGCGACACGCCGTAGATGCAGGCGAAGTTGCAATAAGCTGCGAGCGCGAGGACGGGCTCCTTGCCGTGGCCGATCAGGTCGCCGAAGAGATCGGTCTGCTTCGTGAGGCCAGGGGCTTTGCTAGCGGCGATGAGTTCGCGCAGCTTGATTACGGCATCCCCGACGGGGGTGATGAAGACGGCGTCACGGCCGAGCTTGGCGTTCAGCGCGCTGACCTGCGCTTCGAGGTTGGTGCGCCACTTGAGGTTCGCGGCGCGGACGATGTCGAGCGAGCGGGTGTCGCGGTCTTCGTTCTTGGCGATTTTGTCGGTGCCTTCCCAGCCGTCCCAAGGCATCCACGAGTGCTGCACGAGGAAGCGCAGCTTGGGATTGCGCTTCACGCCCAGCTCCACGAAATGGTTGATGCCCTCGTCCGGCAGATACACATGCGGCGACATCGTCATCACGTCCACCCTGCCTTCGGTGAGCGCGGGCTTGGCCTTCTGCTTCTCGTCGGGGAGGTTCCAATGCTGAATGACCTTCGACCCGCCAATCATCTGGGCGGCGACCAATTCGTGCCCCTCGATGCCCGCCGCCTTGGCCAGCGGAGCAAGCCTTGGCGCGATGAAGATGTGGAAACTGTGTGCCGTGACCAAAACGCGCTCACCTCTCGGCGGGTCAGCGGCAAGGAGGGAGCCGGCGAGAATGGCGAGAACGCAGAGCGGGCGCAGGAAACGCATGGTCAGCGTGCGACGGGCAGAGGGACGGGTGAATTCAAGCGGGCGCCGCGTTGTCCGAAGGAGCCTGGCAACTAACATCAGAATTGTCTTCCCTGCTTGCGTCCGGTGCACCGTCGCCTGAGCGAAATCAACTCGTTCTCCGGTGACTCGAATTGGAGTTGAGCTGCCCGATGGCAGCGGCTATGAAGCCCTCATGCGCCACTTCAAACTGCCCCTGATTGCCACGGCCATCACGTTGGCGGTCGCCGTCATTGTCGGCATCGTGCTCGTGACCGTTATTCACCGCGCGAAGATCTCCGACGGCGCAAAAAAGGCTCGTGCGGAGAAAGCCGGCGCGGGCGTGGCGGGCGGGGTGTTGGTCATCATCACTCCGTTCTGGCTGATCGGCGCTTCACGCTACGGGAAGCAGCGCCGGGCCGAGTTGGAGGCCCACCAAGCCGGCTCCAAGGTGGATTAAAACGCTCCCACTACTTCGCCTTCGCAACGTCAGCGATCTTCGCTTCCAACTCCGTCCATTTCGCCTGCGCTTCGGCCACGGGCACGCCCTTCTTCATGCCGGGGCGCAAGTGGCCGCACTCATTGAGCCACGCGTCCTTTACGATGGCCTGCCGTTGCGCGATGAGTTTCAGAAAGTCCGCGCCGCGCGGGTGAACCGAAGCGAGAAAGCCAGCGCCGTCCTTGGCTTCGTCGAGCCTGTCTTCCGGGGCCTTGAAGGCCCGCAGCACTTCGCGCGCGATGAGCCAGTGGCCCGTGGCGTTGATGTGGACGCCGTCGCCGGCGAGCTTGAAGGCCGGATCACGCTCGCGCTCGGCAGCGAGATGCTTCGCCATCGGAAAATGCGTATCCACAACCATCCACCCCTGCGCGCGTTGCCCAAGAAGCCATTCGGAATAACGGTCCAGCACCGCGTTGTAGCCCTCGAAAGGCTGTTTGTATTCGGGCAGCCCGGCCGGCAGCGTGCGGGCCCTGATCGGCACTGGGTCGAAGACCGGCGGCGTCAGATGAACGACTTTCGCCCCCGCTGCAGTGGCTTTCTTGCGCAGCAGTTCGATCCCTTCGCGATACTTGGCAAAACGCTCGTCGCTGAGCGGATAATAGATCCCGCAGTTCATGCCGTAGCAGGCGACGATCAGATCCGGCTTGGCCTTGGCGAGCACGCGGTCCAACCGCTCGTGGACTGTGGGACGCGGAAACGCGCCACCGGCGTGTCCCGGCTCACTCAACCCGCTAACCGTCTCGCTGGGCAGTCCCACGTTGATGAATTCGATGGCGCGGTCAGGGTTACCCGCCCGAAAGGAAGCCTCGAGGATGTCAACGTAGCCTCCCGCATACGTGATGCTGTCGCCCAGGAAGACGATGCGTTTGACGCCCTTCAGCAAGGACTCGCTGTCCGCGGCGGAGGCGGACAGCAAGGTGGCAAGCGACCAGGCAGCGAGGAATGGAAGTAATTTCATGTGCGTGTGACTCAGAGCCTAAGCGGGAGTGCGTCAACGCAGCAAGGCGGCATTCGCCTTCAGCCAGGACTCCGCTTCCTCCCACTTGGGAAACGCTTCGGCCACGTGCCGCCAGTAGCGGGCCGAGTGGTTCATCTCGCGCCGGTGCATCAGCTCGTGGATGCAGATGTAGTCACGCACCGGATCCGGCGTTTGGATCAGCCGCCAGTTCAATGAGATCGTAGCCGTGCGCGAGCAGCTGCCCCAACGAGAACGCTGGTTGCGCACCAGCACGCGGGCAACCTCAATGCCATGCAACGCGGCTAATTCCCGCAGGCGCGCCGGCAGTTCAATGGCTGCCAGCCGCCACAGATGACGCTCCACAGCCGGCCGCAAGTTCCCCGCCGGCTCGCGCAGCTAAACGGCTTGGTCCGCAAATTTCACCATGCCGCCCTTGGCACCCGGCTCCCAATGCAGGGTAACGGGTTTGCCGCGAAAGAGGATTTCCGTGCCGGGCGTCCATTCCGCCGCACGAGACAGTCGCGGCGGACGGGCGAGTTGCCCGGCCAGCCAATCCGTTTGCCGCTGGGCAAAGGCAAGCGCCTCTGAGCGATTGCCAAAACGCGGCACGGTCACCCGCACGACCCGCTCCGGAGTCAGCCGAAGGATGTAACGCCGCGCCTTCGCATGGGGAACGAACTCGATCGGCAGATCAGTGGCACCCACGCGCACCGACGGTGCGGCGGCGGCTCTCGGACGCACGCGATTCAGCAATCGGCTGAAAAGGTCGAGTTGCACGGTCTCACGCGGCGGGTGGGCTCAGCAGCCGCTTCACCCAGGCGACCGCCTCGGCAGCTGATTTGTCGCTCTTGCGCACAAATCCTTGCGCATGGGCTGCAACATACTCGCGCTCCAGATCACCCAGCGGCTTGGCGCTGAGGACCACAACCGGCAGATCCGCGCCATCGGAACGGCTGCGCAGCTGGTCGAGGAACTTGAAACCGTCCATGTCCACCATCATCAAGTCCAGCAGCACCAGGGCGGGCCGCGACCGGCCAATGAGCTGGAGCGCCCGGTTGCCACTTTCGGCTTCCAGCACGGCGAAGCCCTCAGCCTCCAACACGCGGCGGTAGATCTGCCGCAAGATGGGATTGTCGTCCACGACCAACACGGGCAAACCACGCGAGTTTCCGTCTAGGCCGGGCTTGGCGGACTTTTCGGACAGGGACATGTTTGATTAACGCGCCGGCCAGCGTAGCACTCATTGCGCACTGGCCAATCGTCGATCACTCTGCGATACACCACCCATGAAGCTGTTGTCCATCCTGCTCGCAACTGGATTTGCGCTGGCCTCACTCGGCGCTGCGGAAAAGAAAGCCGCCGACCCCAAGGCCCCGGCCAAGAAAGCTCCGACTCCGAACCTCCAGCCCAATCCCAAGAAGCTCAACCCGCCGCCCGGCGTGGTCGTGCCTGCCGAAGTGAAGGCCGAACTGACCGCCGGAGCCGCCGCGCTCGGCAAGGAAATCGAAGCGCTCCGTTCCTCGCTGAAGGCGAAGCCCGAGTTGCTCGCGCTCCTGCCCGACGTGCAGATTTACCACAACGCCGTCCGCTACGCGCTGGAGGACGACATCTTCACGAGCACGAACCAGTTCAACTCCGCCCGCGCGCTGCTCAAGACCGGCTCCGAGCGCGCCAAGCAGCTCGCCGCCGGACAGGCCCCGTGGAACACGCGCGCCGGCCTGCTCGCGCTCAAGTCGCAGATGGAAGCCGCCGCCGCCGAGGCCGCCGCGAAGAAGAAGCCGCCCCAGCCCGCGCCCGCACCGCTCACGCACGTCCCCGTCGTGCGCGGCTACGTGTCGAAGATTGACGGCTCGGTGCAGCCTTACGGGTTGAAGGTGCCGATGAGCTACCTCAAGGGAGCCACCATTCCGCACCGCCTCGACTTCTGGCTGCACGGACGTGGCGACACGCTCATCGAGATTGCCTTCATCGAGGGCCAGCAGCGCGGCGGCAGCCAATTCCTCGCGGACGACACCTTCGTGCTGGAGCCTTACGGCCGCTTCATGAACGCCTTCAAGTTCGCGGGCGAGACGGACGTGTGGGAAGGCCTCGACCACGCGGCGAAGCACTACCCGATTGACCGCAACAAGCTCGCCATGCGCGGCTTCTCCATGGGTGGCGCGGGCGCGTGGCACCTCGGCGCGCATCACCCGGACAAGTTCGCATCAGTCAATCCCGGCGCAGGCTTCGTGGACGTGAAGAACTACCAGAAGCTCGGCGACAAGCTCGCCACCATCCCGTGGTGGGAGCAGAGGCTCTGGAACCTCTACGACCCGCTCGCCTGCCCCATCAACCTCGTCAACACGACGCTCGTGGCCTACAGCGGCGAGGACGACGCGCAGAAAGCCGCCGCCGACCTCATGGAAGCCGCGCTCCTCAAGGACGGCGTGAAGATGACCCACATCATCGGCCCCAAGACCGGCCACGCTTACGAGAAGGACGCGAAAGTGGTCGTGGGCAAACTCGTGGATGAGGCGACGGTCAAGGGCATCAACCACCAGCCGAAGAAGGTCACGCTGGTGACGCATTCGCTGAAGTTCAACTCAGCGCATTGGGTGACGATTGATGCGATGGACCACCATTGGGAGGAGGCGCGAATTGAAGCCGAAATCGTTGACACCTCCTCGGGTAAACAAGTTCATTTGCGCACAAAAAATGTCGCAGCATTTCGGCTTGATAGGGTGCCGGTGTCAGATGCCTATCTTATCTTGGATGGGGAACTCCCCCCCGTAAAACTGACATCACACGGAAAAAATCTTTCGGGCATTTCTGCGGTTACCGTGGGTAAGAGCAGGCCTTCATCGCAAGACGCTAAACGCAATGAATTGAAGAAGGCACACGGTCTTCAAGGCCCCATTGACGACGCCTTCATGGACTCGTTCGTGATGGTGCGGCCTACTTACGAGCCGATGAACGCCGCTTCCGGCCAGTGGGTAAAGACTGAACTGGCGGAAGCCTTGTTCCACTGGCGTCGCTACTTTCGCGGCGAGGCCCGCGTGAAGGACGACGTGCTCATCAACGCCAATGACATTCGAGACAGCAACCTCATCCTCTGGGGCGACCCTCAGTCCAACAAACTTCTTCAGCGCATCGCTCCCATGCTGCCCATCAAGTGGGACGGCAAGCAAATCACGGTCGGCGGCAAGACCTACGACGCCACGAAGCACGTCCCCGCGTTCATCTTCCCGAACCCGCTGAACCCGTCGCGCTACGTGGTCATCAACAGCGGCTTCACTTTCCCGCAGTTCGCCGGCGCGTCGAACTCGTTCCAGACGCCCAAGCTCCCCGACTGGGCCATCCTCGACCTCAGCGTCCCGCTCGCCGAGCGCGTCGGCGGCAAAGGCGTCGTCGCCGCCGACTTCTTCGGCGAGAAGTGGGAAGTGAAGTGAACAGGCAATGGGGAATGGGGAATGGGAAATGGGGAAAGCGCGAGCGCCGAACCCCGTGCCGGCGGTTTGCAACCGCCGCGTTGCGGGTGGACAACTCGAAGCCGTCCCGAACTGCTAAACCCCTAAGACGGCGATTGCAAATCGCCGGCACGGTCCTGCCTCCGCCAGGTTTTGGACTGCGCCAGTCCTCTGGCGCTTTTCCGGCGCATCCGAAAGCGGCAGAGGACTGCCGCACTCCAAGACGCTGGCGCGACCTCGCCCCGCCCCTTTCCCCATCTTTATCCGCCCCAAATCTTTGGGCCCTCCTCCTCTGCCTCGCCCTCCCGCTCGCCGCCCAAACCTACCGCGACCCCGCTGACCAGCCGTTCCGCCGCGCGCCCATGTCCGTCGCCGCGCGCAGCATCGTTTTGCCGCTCGCCACGAATGTCCACCTCGCCTTTGACACCGAGACGCTCCGCACGCACACGGCTTGGCACGGGCCGTCGCTGAACTTGCACGGCGCGCCCTACGACGGTGCGGCGGGCCGCTTCCTCGCGGACTTCACGGGCGATTGGCTTTTCACCAACCCGCCACTCTTCCCGTGGGCCGGCGGCAAGCCCGCGAAGAACATCCTCACCGACTTTCCCTCGAAGCCGCGCTTCCTCGGTCACAGCACGCGCGGCGGCATCAACACGCTGATGTATGAGCTGCCGCTCGACGCCGAGGAAACCATCCGCGTGCATGAATCGCCGTCGGTGCAATGGGTGGACGGCACGCCGGTGGTGGTGCGGCGCTTCGAGTTGTCCGCGAGCTATCTCGACCTCGAATTCACCGCGCACATGGAGGCCGGACGCCAGACGGGCATCGGCCAGAACCCCGCCGCGATGGGCATCCTGCGCGAGAAGGACGTGCTGCTCGTGGCGTTCCGAGGCCGGCCGTTACTCGGCTGGAAACCCGCGACCGCGCAGGCGGATTACGTGGTGGAGCTGCATCGAGAGAAGGACGGCGAGAGCGAAGTCGTTTCCCGCCACGTCACCGGCGACGAGACGCACGCGGTCGTCCACATCCCGGCGCATCGCGGGGAAATATCGTTTGAAGTCCTCACCGCCATCTGCGCCGACAAGGCCGAGGCGGAGCGGCTCTTGCCGAAGTTAATCCCCGCGAAGGTCGCGCCGCCCGAGCTGATGCGCGTGTCCGAGCCGCCTGCCAGCAGGCCGACGAACGCGGTGCCGACGTGGGTGATGACGAACGCGCCGGTGGTGCGCGAAGAGGCGGGCTTCCGCATCTCTCTTCTATCTTCTCCTTTCTATCCTCTCGCTCCAATCACCGGCCTCGACTTCCTACCGAACGGCGACCTCGCGTTCTGCACCGCGCGCGGCGAGGTCTTCATCGTCGGCCCGCTGGACAACCCCACGAATGCGCCGGCTTTCCGCCGCTTCGCGCGTGGGCTGATGGAACCGGCCGGTCTGCGCGTGCTGAGTGGGGAGATTTTCGTCGCGCAAAAGTGCGAGCTGACGCGGCTGCGCGACACGGACGGCGACGGCGAGGCAGACTTCTTCGAGTGCGTGAGCCAAGGCTGGGGCTTCAACGGCAACGCGCGCCAATTCGCCGTCGGCCCCGTCGCGGAAAAGGAAGGCCGGCTGCATGTCTTCCTCGACGCGCGCGGTGCCCGGTGGGAGGTGCCGTTCCGCGGCTGGGATGCGCGGTTCAGCCGGGCGGGCAAAGACTTTGAGGGCTGGACCAGTGGCTTCCACTCGCCCGGTGGAGCAGCAGCGGTGAACGGCGAAGTGTTCGTCACCGACAACGCCGGCCCGTGGGTGCCGGCGGCCAAGCTCATCCGGGTGCAGGAATCGAAATTCCAAGGTCATCCCGCCACGCAACCCGCGCCGCAGGAGCAGTTCAAGGAGCCAAAGGATTTCGAGCCACCCGCCGTGTGGATTCCAGCGCAACTGGCCAGGCGCGTCGCCGGCCTCGCCGTGCTGCCGGAAGGCTGGGGACCGCTGGCCGGCCAACTTCTCGTGGCGGATGGCGAGGGCGGTCTGCTGCGCGTGCAGTTGGAGCAGGTAGGCGGTGCTTGGCAAGGCGCGGTGTGGCCGTTTGCCACGAAGCTCGGCGCGGACTTCTCGCGCATCGCGGTGAGCGCGGATGGCCAGTTGTGGCTGGGTGGGGCGACGTCCACCGGGAAAGGCGGTGAGCTTGCCAAACTGAGTCCTCCCGCCGGCCGAGGTGGCTTTGACATCAAGTCCATCAAAGCGATGTCCGATGGTTTTGAACTGGCCTTTACCCAACCAATTAGCGCCGCCATCGCCGCGAAGCCTGCGAGCTACGAGGTCAGCCAGTTTACCTACGCGCACCAGCCTGATCCTGCGCATGAGCTGGACCATACGGGCACCGCAGGCAAGGCGACGGTGCTCAAGGTCATCGCCGCGACGCCCGCCGCTGATGGCATGAGCGTGCGGTTGCAAGTATCCGGTCTCAGAGCGGGGTTTGTAACCAGCGTGCGCGCCGTTGGTTTGCAGAGCGTTGACGGCCAGCCGCTGCGCCAAAGCAAACTCTGGTATGCACTGAACCGATTACCGAACTAGACGGGGAAGGTTCAGCGGCGGGGCAACTGCGATTCAATCTTTGCTGCGACGGCCTGGGCGAGGAACTCGGAGCCCTCCTTGTTGAAGTGAACGTCTTTCGGGTTCTGGAGTTTGGCCAGATGCGGCGTGATGTGGGCGTTGAGGTCATTGATGGCCACACCGGTCTCGGTCATGACCTTGTTCGCAATGGCGTTGTAAGTCGGCACCTTGTCGAAGGTGCGCTTCGGGTTTAGTTCGCCGTCAGGGATGGGCGTGGTGGTGGCCCAAATCAGCTTCGCACCGGTGGCCTGAAGCTGCTTTACGAGTTCGCGGAGATTCTTCTCGTAAGCATCCGGCGAGACCTGCTGTTTGCCCGGCTCCATGAACTTCATGTCGTGGATGCCAAAATTGAAGTGGATCACGTCCCACTTCCCCGTGCCCAGCCAAGTCTTCAGGTTGCGCAAGCCGTTCGTCGTCGGACCGCCGTTGGTCGGGATGCGGTGGACGTTCGCCTTGGTCTTGAGCAGCGTGCGCACGGGCAGCGTGTAGCCCATCGAAATGGAGTCACCGATGAGCAGCACGCGCGGCAGGCCCGGCTCGTCCGTGATGGTCGCGGTGACGGGGTTGGGCGCGGGCTTGGCTTTTCTTACCTCGGTCTTGGGCTTGGTATCCTGCGCGGCGGCGGTGAGCGCCACGACGAATGCGGCTGTGAAGAGTATGAATCTGAGTTTCATGCTGAAGAGCGTTGGGGAGGTATGACAGTCGTTAGATGTGGACTTATTTTCCATCCAATCCGCGGAGGTAGGCGGAGATGAGTTCTGGCAGGTCGTTGCTGTAGCCGCCTTCCAGCACGCTGACGATGGGCACCCCCAGCCCACGGAAGCTCTGCCCGAGCCAGTGGTAGTCCTCGGCCTCCAACGTCTCCTGCGCGAGCGGATCACGCGCGTAGGCGTCGAAACCCGCGCTGACCACGACCACGTCGGGCTTCTGCGACTTGAGCGCGTCCAGCGCGCGGGTGAGCACTTTGCGGTATTCCTCACGCGGGGTGCGCGGGGCGACCGGGTAATTGAAGCAGTTGTCACCAACATCTTTAGTGCCTGTGCCCGGATAGCAGGGGTGTTGGTGGATGGAGTGGAAGAATGCGCCGGCCTTGCCCAGCAGGATGGCCTCCGTGCCGTTGCCGTGATGGACATCGAAGTCGTAAACCGCGACCCGCTTCGCCCCGGTAGCCAAGGCCTCGAGTGTCGTGATGGCAGCCTGGTTCAGGTAGCAGAACCCCATGGCGCGCGAGCCGGTCGCGTGGTGACCCGGCGGTCGCAACAGGCTGAAGGGATGCCCGCCCTGACGGGCGAGTTCCAGCGCGCGTAACCCACCGCCAATGCTGCGCAGCGCGTGGTCATGGATGCCGGCGTGCGCGGGCGTGTCACCGTCGAAATCACCACTGGCCGCCTTCACGCGGGCGAGGTGCTCCTTCGTGTGCGCGCGTGCGATGGCTTCCTCGGACACCTCGGCAGGCTTGGCCCACTGGATCTTCAGTTCCTGTTGGGCGCGCAGTTTGTCCAACGTGCGGGTGATGCGCTGGGGCCGCTCGGGGTGTCCGGCTAGATGATAGTTGACGCATCGCTCGTCCGTGATGAGGTGCAATGGCATGAGTGGGGGATAAGGCACCGACGAGGGAATTGCAACCGGCAGCTGATGCGGGCTTGGCTCCGGCGGCCCAACCACAGTCGTGGAAAAACCCGTTGACCCGTGAGAACGCGTTTCCCTAAGCTTCGCGCGCTAAATCCGACACAAAAATCAGACAACACAAATGAGCACTTACGTTCCCATGATCAGTTCGGGCGTTGCCGGTCCTCTCGGCGCGCTGCACCTCCCCCGCCTCTGGCTGAAGGTCTCCCTCGAAGCCGCCGGCAAGCTCGCCGCCGGCTATCCCGGCCTCGGCAAGGGTTATGACCAGATGACCTGCGACGCCCTCGGCCTGGATGCCGCCGCCGTCGTTGAATTCATCAAGGCCAACAAGCCCACCTACCCTGCTTTCGAAGCCTGGGTCCGCAAGAACGGCAAGAAGCTCACCAAGGCGGACATCCATCGCCACAACCTCGCCATCCTCGGCTACTGCCACGATGACGGCACCCGCAAGGGCATCCTCAGCGCCAACGGCCTGCCCGACGACGGCAGCGTCCTCCCCGGCGCGGTGGACCTGAACAACCTCGACGACTGGTTCGAGTTCCACGCGGCCGTCCTCAAGTAAGCCGCTTCCAACTTAAGCACGCGCCAGCCGGTGAAGGTGACTTCACCGGCTGGTTTCTTTGTAGTGGGGACACTCTTGTCCCCGATGAGGTCCTTCCTGTTTCCTTCGATCCGCAAATCCGCCGAAGTGGACCGTGAAATCGGAATGGGGAGGGCTGCGAGACAGGAGTGTCCCGCTTACGCCAGCAACCCGCGCAACACCTCGCCATGCACGTCCGTCAGACGGAACTCGCGGCCTTGATACTTGTAAGTCAGCCGCTCGTGGTCGAGGCCGAGGAGATGGAGCACCGTCGCGTTGAGGTCGTGGACGTGAACGGGATTCTCCGCCGGGCTGAAGCCGAAATCATCGGTGCGGCCATAGGTGATGCCGCCTTTGATGCCGCCGCCGGCGAGCCACATCGTGTAGGCGTCCTTGTGATGGTCGCGACCGGGATTCGTGCTCTTGCCCTCGCCGTCGATGCCCTGCCGCAATGGCGTGCGGCCGAACTCCGCGCCCCAGATGACCAGTGTGTCGTCGAGCAGGCCGCGTGACTTCAAATCGGTGATGAGACCGGCCATGCCCTGGTCGACGTCGCGGCACTTCGCGGGCAGGCGCGAGGCGAGGGCGGAGTGGTGATCCCAATCCGCATCGTAAAGCTCCACCACGCGCACGCCGCGCTCGATGAGCCGGCGCGCGAGCAGGCAGTTGTTTGCAAACGACGCCGCGCCTGGCTTCGCGCCGTAGAGGTTGAGCACGGACTTCGGCTCGCGCGAAATGTCCATCAGCTCCGGCACGCTGGTCTGCATCTTGAACGCCATCTCGTATTGGTTGATGCGCGTGGCGATTTCCGGGTCGCCCACGTCCGCGAGCTGACGTTCGTTAAGCGATTTCACCGCGTCGAAGATGCGCCGACGGTCGTCCTGCGACTGGCCCTTCGGGTTGCTCAGGAACAGCACCGGGTCGCCGCTGGAGCGGAACTGAATGCCCTGATACACGCTCGGGAGAAAACCATTCGCCCACAGCGATGTCCCCGCGCCACCGAGCGGACCGGAGAGCAGCACGGTGTAAGCTGGCAAATCCTGATTCTCCGTGCCCAGCCCGTAAGTCACCCACGAGCCGAAGCTCGGCCGCCCGCCGCGCCCGAAGCCCGTGTGCAAAAACATCTGCGCCGGCGCATGGTTGATCTCCTCCGTGTGCAGCGTCTTCACGATGGCGATGTCGTCCGCAACCTTCGCCAAGTGTGGCAGCGTCTCGGAGAGTTCCTGTCCGCTCCGTCCGTGCTTCGCGAACTTAAACTTGCTGCCCGCGAGCTGCATCTTGCCGCCGATGAACGCGAACCGCCGGCCTTTCAACAACGACTCCGGGCACTCCTCACCGTCGCGCTTCATGAGCTCCGGCTTGTAATCGAACATGTCCAACTGCGACGGCGCACCAATCATGTGCAGGAAAATCACCCGCTTCGCGCGCGATGCGAACATCGGGTGACGAGACGCAAGCGGGTTGGCCGACGTGCTTGCGACTGAACTTCGCAGGGCCGACGCGAGCGCCAGCGCACCGGCTCCAAAACCCGCTCGTTGGAGAAACTGCCGCCGGTAGAGAGGTGCGACGCGGGTGATGCTCATGGCAGTTTGGCTTTGCAGCGTTTGAGTTGGCAGGAGGATAGACGCCCGTTGGCACCGTGCAACCCGGCATCTTCGGCAATTACCTTCGAATCCGGTGCGCGCCGTGTCCTTCCGGCAGACGCAGTGTCTTGTATGGGTGCCTGGCGGTCACTTCACCTTCCAAATCTTCACGTCATCAATCCACACCGTGCTCGGCACGAGGAAGCTGAACCAGCGTTTCATCGGATGGGCGAAGCCTTCGGAGCGGTGTTTCGCCACGAGCTTGCCGTCGAGGCTCAGGCG
>Ga0172367_10003162_pt1 | contig 21797 bp, 21 predicted proteins | sample Lak10m_FD_114542 | JGI IMG/M metagenome (GOLD analysis project Ga0172367, IMG submission 114542) | Freshwater microbial communities from Kabuno Bay, South-Kivu, Congo - kab_022012_10m | ecosystem: Environmental > Aquatic > Freshwater > Lake | place: Democratic Republic of the Congo: South-Kivu... | reverse complement strand
CTTTATTATCATTTAATTTTAATGTTTTAGTTTTTCCTTTATTATCATTTAATTTTAATGTTTTAGTTTTTCCTTTATTATCATTTAATTTTAATGTTTTAGTTTTTCCTTTATTATCATTTAGTTTTAGAGATATATGCTTCAACTTATTTAATTTAGGATATGTGATAACATTTTTTTTAATCATTAAATATAAAATATATATATATTATAATTTTATATAAATTAAAATTCATTTTTTTTTTTAATTATTATTAATAATAACATCAGAAATAACATTATTAGGATTAATAATAGTGAAAGATTCTTCACAATTAAGTGCATTAGGTAAAACACGTTTATTAAGATATCTTTTTTTAACAGAATTTTTAACATATTCAATATAAGGATAATCTAAATTTTCATTTAATGTATCATATTCATTAATAAATTGTCTAATTAATTCATGATTACAATTATTAATATCATTACTTAATTTATCTTCAATAGCATGACATAATTTATTCATTTTAATACCAATATTTTTAAAATTTTGTATTTTTTCAGGTAATTTAAAATTATTAATTAAACTTAATAATAAAGCTGTAGCGGCATTTAATACAATATTAGGAATTTTCATTTCATTAGGATCAAAAGAACCTGAATTTAAAACAGTCATAATACTACTACTTAAAATAAGTGGAATATTAACAATATTTTTAATTCTAGAATAAAAAATACTACATTCTTCACATAAAATAGATGAAACATAAGATTTATCACGATAATTTTCTAATAATTTAATTTGTTCTGGAGTTAACATTATAAATAAATATATATAATATTTTTATTTATAAAAATAATTTTAATAAGTTTAAAATATAATACAATATAATATAATGAATATAATGAATATAATAAATATAATAAATAATGAAATTAATAATAAAATAAATAATTTAAAAAAAAATATTAATAATTATTATAATAATTATAATAATAATTATTATGAAGACTTTGAATTTATAAGTTTAAAAAATAAGTATTTAGATAAAATTATTATAAAAATTAATTATTTAAATGAATACTTTAATAATCAATGTATTTCAATAGGTGGTGGATATATATTAACAAATTTAAATATATTTCATCCAGTATTATTACAAATATTAAATAAAGATTTAGAACTAGAATTAAAAATAAAACGTTTAACAAATGAAATAGAAAAATATAATAATTTAACAAATAATAAATTATTATCAGCACCACCATTAATGGCATCATTAATAACATCACCACCATTAATACCATCACCTATAATATCACCATCAATTAAAATACCATTAATATTAACACCACCTCCATTAGTAAAGTCACCACAAGCAAAAACGAAAATAGATATTAAAATATTTAATTGGAATATATGTTGGCAATGTATGAAAGGAGAAAATCAAGGTTCAGCAGGTAAATTAGGTTTATTATGTAATCCTGATAAATGTTTAATAAATGTAAAAAAAATTATATCAGATTTATATGATTTTGATTTTATAACTTTACAAGAAGCAACAGAATGGGAAAATATTATATCAAATATAAGTTTCACACATGGATATATACATTTTAAATCAGGAAATTCAGAAATGGTAACATTATATAAAAAAAATAAATTTAATGTAATAGGATTTACATCAGGAAACATAAAAACACAAGGACGACTTTATCAAATAATATTTTTTGAAACAAAAATACAACCAATAGAAAGAATAATATTAGTAAATTTACATAATGGTCATAATATAAGTAAAAATGATTTAGAAAATAGTTTAAATATAAATAACTGTTATTTTAATAAAGATAATAATATAGATTTTAATAATATAGAACAATTACAAAAGAAAGAAAGTATAAAATCATATGTTGAAGGATTAATAAATATATATGTAATAGTAGCAGGAGATTTTAATGATTCGGGAGAACAATATTTTTCAGGATTACAACCTTTTAAAACTTCCTCATTACATATAAATAATATATTAGTTTCATCAAATTTTAAAATCCCACCTAAAACATGTTGTTCAAATAACGCACCACCGGATACAAAATATTTAAGATATGGAGATTATATATTATATTCTAAAAATTTTAATATAAAAAAAAATAATTTAATTTATCAAATAAATAATAGTAATAAAGTATTAGCATCAGATCATTTACCAATATATACAGAATTAGAAATAAATTAAAAATTATAAATATTTATAATGTTATGTAAATATTCAAATATATTTGGAAAGCCAAAAGAAGGAATACATTCAATACGTATATATGATATAGCTATAATTGATGTAATATTAACAATAATATTTTCTTTTATAATATCTTATTATTATAAAATAAACTTTTATTTAGTATTAACAGTATTATTTATAATAGGTGAAATATTACATTTAATATTTTGTGTTAATACAACTATAATAAATTATATAACTAATCTTGTATACTATTGACTATTAACTATTTTATTACAGTATCCAGGATTACATGGTGTTGATTCTTTATATAATACCTCTTAATTATTTCCTGATGGTAATTGTTAATATAATTGTTGTTGATAATAAATATATTCATTACCAGCAGCTTGTTTTTAAAATTTATATATTTAATTTTATATTTCAAGTATTTTTCTTGATAAGACATTATAATTTTTATATTTTTTTTATAAATTTTTTAGATAACAAATACCATTTTTAATAATTAAAATATTAAAATTGGTAGCATAACATTTTAATTCATATAATTTATTAGTATTATCAATAATTTCAACTTGAAGCTGTGGATTTTCTATTTTAGAAAAGTTACAACCAGAATAATTATTACATTTATTAGGATCTAAATTAAATGAATATAAATAAATAAAAGTTTCTAATTTATTTTTATAATTTTCATGATTTTGCATATAATAAAAATATTTAGGATCACGCCAACCTATACGTTCTAATCCATTAAATAAAATTCGGGCACGTTTTAAAATATGTTTATTAGTTAATAATTTCCATAATTCAATATTTATAGGTTTATTTTCAATTAATGGATATTCCATTTTATTAGTAAAATTAAAATATTCACCTTTTTCTTTATTTATTAATGGTTGAATAAAAAAAAATAAATCTTTAATAATAAACTTAAAATCAATATCTAAATTTATTTTATTACTAAAAATTACACTTTTATTTTGTGTTTGTGTTATTAATATTTCATATTCTTTTAATGCTAATCGTTTTCTTTCTTCTAATTCAACAAAAATATAATGTGCTTGTAAAAACATTTCTTCAATAGGTGATTGTGAATATTTAAAATTAGAATGATATAAAATATTATTATCTTTTTCTAATATAATAATACATTCAGAAAAATTTCTTAATTTAACATCAATATAAATATTAGAATATTGTAATGCTATAATAGGTAATGCTTTACTAATATCATTACAAAACCAAAATTTTAATGGTATATAAATATATTCAGATTCTATTTTAAGATTTGGTTTATTATCACCAATATTTAACATATTTTTTCTATTCCAATCAGATAAATATAAATCTATATAATGTTGCATATAATCACCTGTCTGTTCATCTATTAATAAATCATTAATATATAAACTAATTTTATCAATTATAACATTACCAATAAAATTAGCATATTTAATTCTAAAAGTTTCATTTGGATTATTTTCATCAAATTCATTATTTAAATTTTTTATTGTTAAACGTGGAAGTTTTATTATAATATATAATCCATATAATAAATCACCATCTTTTTCTATATTAAATCTTATAGTATTACCCCAATTTATTTGTCCAATAGGATTATATCTTAAATCACCTTTTGTATATTTATTTTTTTTTATAATATTATAATTAAATATTGATGTATTATTTTTAATATCTATTACATCATTATCAATTTCATTTTTTGATATTAATTCTAATATAAAAGCATCTGTCATATATTTTATCTATATAAATATATATGGATTATAAATATTTAAAATATAAAAATAAATATTTAAATCTAAAAAAACATTCTGGTGGTGATCAAGTTATTGAAAATTATGAACAAGATCCACAGTTTCAAGTTTATACATCAAATGAAATTATTAGTGTTTTTACTAAAATTATAAATCAGGAAACATTAACAGAAGATGAACAACAAATATTAGAAACTTTTATTAATAGTCAAATAGAAACACAAGTTAATAATAGTAGTAGTTATAATATATTAACAAAATTAATAAGTAACACTGAAGAAAATACAGAAACACCTGGATATTATTTAAATACATTAAGTCAAATAGAAATGGAAATATTAATGAATTATTTGAAAACTATATAGTTAATAAATTTATAATATATAATAAATTAAATTTATAAATAATTCCATTAATAGGATTATAAATATTAATATATTTTTTATTACTTATTAATAAAATACAAGTTAAATAAATAATATAATCAATATTTATATTAATATTATCATTTATTAATATTATAATATTATCATTATTATATAAATCTATATTACAAAATCCTTTTATTTTATGATTATAACATATATCTCCTACATTTAAATTATTAAAAATATTATTTAAAGAAATATTATAATTAGAAAAATTAATTTTATAAATAAAATTAAAACATAGAATATCATTATTTAATATATAATTATTATTAATTTTATATTTAATAATTAATTTAATAATATCAATATTATAATTAAAATTAATTTTATCTAAAGTAATAGTTTCATATAAATTATTAAAATCAATATTATTTGTTTTAATAATATTAATAATTTTATTTTTATATTTTTTAATAATATTATTAATATTATTATAATATTTAGTAATATATATTTCTAATCTATGAATTTTAAATAATTTAAAAATATTTATAGGTATTATTTTATATTTATTAAATTCTTCATATTTAAATATATTTTCTTCATAAAATTTTTTAGTAATAGTATAAAAAATTTGATTATTAATTAATAAATTAATATAGTTTTCATCATAATAAATAATATTAATATCATTATTAATATTATTTTTTACTAATTCATGTTTAAATTTTTCTAAATCATCATTATATGGTGTTTTATTTAGTTTTTTTATATAATTATATTTAATATTTTTAATAATATTTGGTTCAATACTAATCATATTACTATTATCATATTTACAACTAATAAATAATAATGGTTTTATAGTGTTTAATTTTATTTTTGATACAAAATAATTATTATTAATATCAATTTGTTTAATTGTATATGGTATATAACCTATTTTAATATTATTAATTGTATAAGCACCAATTGCATCTTTTGTAATTTTATTATTTTTATTTTCTTTTAATATAATTTTATCATCTAATTTTAATTTTTTAATATTATCATAATATGTATATAATCCACTAATTTCTATATATTGCATTTATTAAATATTATATATTTATTTATTTATTTTTAAACTTTATAAAATAAAAATATTTACAAGTACAAATTTACAAAATAATCTAATATATAATATATTAATCTAACAAGAAATTGGTTTTTTTTTGAATTTAATAATCAGGAACATATAAAAAAAAAATATATATTATTATTATTATTATTATTATTATTATTATTATTACATTAAATAAAATTCAACTAACATAAGCAAAACTAAATTTAATATATGAATAATAATCTACCGCCATTATTCGAATTTAAATAAAATAAAAAATTTTTAAATAATATATATGTATATATATATATATGGATCATAAATATTTAAAATATAAAAAAAAATATATAAATTTAAAAAATGAAATATCACAATCTGGAGGTAATGGTGAATATAAATTTTGTTATGTTACACCAAATGGTATACAAATTTTACCACAACCACAAATGATACCATTTAGTCAACAACAAATGATACCATTAGAAGAACAAACGCCATTAACTTTAACACAGATGCCGCCACCTAGAAATAAAATGGGTGTAACTAATAATTCACTACCAGAAACAATGCCATCTATATCAGTACAATCAAGACCACGTACAAAACCACAAGTTGTACCACAATATAATCCACCACAAGTAGTACCACAATATAATCCACAACAAGTAGTACCAGAAGTAGAACCAGAAGTAGAACCAGAAGTAGAACCAGAAGATGTACCTGCTAATGTTTTTAATGAATTAAAATTAAAAGATATAGGGCATCAATATTTGTAGGTGAAACACCAAAGGAGACACGATATGGGGAAACATATACAAAAGGTTCAAAAGGTATAATTATTACACTTGATAATCAAGCTTTAAAACCAGATCAATATAATTTAACGTATACCGCACCACATATTATATATGATAGACTAGTTTTTAGTAGTTATGCATCATTTGACAATGATGATGAACCAATATTTAGATTACCCAAATAAAGTTATTATCATATAATAAAAAATTTAATAATATATATGTATATATATATATATATATATAAATGGATTATAAATATTTAAAATATAAAAAAAAATATATAAATTTAAAAAATAATAATGAACAAGAAGGTGGACTTTTCGGAAATTCACACTATGAATTTATAAAAACAGGTAATGTTAAAGCATTAAGTACAAATACAGTTGCCCCACAACTTCAAAAAATCCTAGAAAAACTAAAACAAAAAACAGAAGAATCAAAAACTGAAACGAAAACACAACTTAAAAAAATCCTAGAAAAACTAAAACAAAAAACAGAAGAAACGAAAACACAACAACCAAAAACAGTTGGAGGATTAGTTACACTAGTTTAATAGATAATACTTTTAATATAATTTAAATCAAAGTTGTTTAAACAAATTTTATTAATATCTCCTAAGACCGGATTAAATATTATTATATTATTAATAATAATATTTTTTTCTTTTAGTATATAAACATTTAATAATTGTTTATAAATATTATTAATAGTACAAATTTCATTAGTATTAGATATAATATCAATAATAGTATTATTAGATAATATATTAATATCAGAATATAATTTATCATTAGAAGAAATATAATGATTAAATTTAATAGAATTAATTTTAGAGGAAGAAATTAATTTACATATTTCTTTTTCTAAATTTAAATAATAATCAATAATAATATCATTAATTAAGAAATTTTTAATATTATTATAATTATAACAATTATTTTTGGTAACAGATATTAAAAATATATGTTCTAAAATATTTTTCCAATCAATTTTATTATCAATATATTCTAAATATACTTTATTAGAAATTTTAAGACATTTTATTTTAGTAAATTCAAATTTATCAATAAAATTATTATAATTAACTTGAATAATTTTATATATTAATAAGTTAATAAATGTATCAATAACTTTTTTATTATAAGTGTTGTTTAAATGTTTAGGTATATCTAATTTTAAATTTAATTTAGTTTTAATATTATTTAAATTTTTAAATATATTAGTAATTTTAGAATATCCATTATATAATAAATAATTATTAATATCTTTAAAAATATTAAAAGTATTATTAATATTATAATCAATAAAAACACCACAAGAATTATATAAATTTAAATCAAGTTCTTTAATAAATGGACTAATTTTATTTTCATTATTTTCATAATATGTAATTGTTAAAAATTTTTTAGCTCTAGAAGTAGCAACATAAAATAATCTTCTTTCTTCTTCCATATCTTCTAATTCATCTAAAAAATATTTAGATTTAATAGAAGGAAAATCTTTACATGTCATATCAATAATATAAACATGTTCCCATTCTAAACCTTTAGATCCATGAATAGTAGTTAAATATAAAATATTTTCATAATCAGTTTCAACTTCTAAATTTAAATATAAATTATTAATAAAGTCTTCTAATGAATAATCTTTAATATATTTTAATAAATTAATAATATCTAATTTTTTAGAAGTAATATTATTTTCTTTATTAATAATCCATAAATTTTCAATATAATTTAATATATTTTTAGTTTTATCAAAATTATTTTTAATATTTTTAATATTATTAATTAAATTATATAAATTAATAAGATTATTATCAAGTTTAATAGTTTCTAAAATATTAATAGAATTATCCACAATATTATTAGCTTTTTGAATATTATAATTAGGATGTATACTAATAATACGTTTCCAATGTATTGTACTTTTATTATTAATTAAAATAATAATAAATGCAAGAAAATCTTTAATATGACTTTTATCTAAAATAGATAATCCTAAATGTTTAATAGTAGGTATTTTATTATTTAATAAATTTAATTCAATATCATCTAATAAATAATTTTTTCGTGCTAAAATAACAATATCAGATAATTTAATACCTTTATTAACTTTATTAATAATATCATTAACAACCCATTCATATTGTTCATTTTTAGAATTAAAGTTATATATAGACGGTTTAATACCTAATTTATCTTGTTTAGATATAATATTTTTATTAATTTGGTTAGTATTATTTTTAATAATATTTTCACAAAAATTAACAATTAATGGTGTAGATCTATAATTTTCTTCTAATAAATATATTTTATTATTATTAAAATATTTTTCAAAATTTAAAATATAATTAATTGAACTTCCGCGAAATGAATATATAGATTGTGCATCATCACCGACTAAAATTAATTTAGAATATTCAGAAAATTTTAATAATATATTATTTTGTATAGAATTAATATCTTGATATTCATCAAAAAATATATATTTTATTTTATTTTTAAATATTTTACTTTTTTTGTTATCTTTTAAAAAATTATTAAATAATATCATTAAATCATTAAAATCTATAATATTCTCTTTTTTTTTATTTTCATTATATTTTTTAATAATTAAATTAATTTCTTTATAATAATTTTCAAGATTATTTTTTTTAATAATTAATTTTAAATTATATGGATAAATATTAGAAGTTTGATCTATAATAATTGGTATTTTTTCTTTTAATATATCAATATCATTATTACTTAAATCTTCAAAATTATAATTATTAATTATATTAATTATATAATTTTTTGTTTCAATATCATCTAATATTATATAATTAATATTATTATATTCTTGTAATATTTTATAACTTAATCCATGGATTGTTCCTACATAATATGGTAATTTATTTGGTACACTTTTTGATAATCTATTTAATATCTCATTTCCTGCTTTTTTTGTAAATGTTATTAATATTATTTCTTCTGGTTTATATTCATTAGTTACTATTAATTTTATATATTTTGAAATTAATGTATGTGTTTTACCTGATCCCGGACAAGCTATAACTAATATATTATTTTCAGTTCCATTAATAATATCATTTTGTTGTTTATTTAATTGTAAATTATCTAATATAATATTATCTGAAAAATTAGCTAATTCATTATCAATATTTATAATTTCATGTTCTAATTTAAATATTTTATTTTTATATTTAATAATTTTTTTCTTTAGATTTTCTTTTTTTTCTTTTATTTTATTATAATTTGGCATGTCTTATAATTTATAAATAATATTAAATTTTTAAATAAAAATAAGTAAATAATCAAAAAAATATAAAATATTTATAATTATTAATATATGAAAATAAATACATTTTTAGAATTAATATATAATAATTATAATTTAAAAAATTTGTATTATAAATATATATTTTTTTTAATGTTATCAATATTAATTAAAGAAATATTTTATTGGTCATTATTATATTTTAATCAATTAATAAAAAATAATGAAAATAAAATAAAATATTATAGTAATTTATTATTATTTATTTTTTCATTATCAATACCAATAGAGAAAATATTTAATAATATAAAATTTGATTTTTTAAAATCAATAAAAATAGCAATAAATGATTTTTTTATAACTAGATTAAATAATTTATATAAGAAAAGTTTATTAGATATTGATTTAGTTGAATATAATAATACATTAGAAAAAATATTTATTGATATTGAAAGTTATATTAATAGAATAAAATATTTATTTGAAATAGTTATTAAATTTAATAGAATTATATTAATAACAATTAATAAAAAATTTAGTTTAATATTATTATTATTTTTTGTTTTTTTTATATTAATTGACTTTTTTAATAAAGATAAAATAATAACAGAAGATAAATTATTAATACAATTCTTTAATTTAGAAAATATATTAAGAAATTATATAATAAATTCAAAATTTTTATTAATAAATGATATATTTAATAAAAAATATGTAAATAATAAAAAAACAGAATTAGAAGATGTAAATTATAATATAAATCAAATTAATAATGTATTAGATATGAAATCAAATTTATTATTATTATTATTTGTAATAATTATTATTTATAATAAAATAAATCAATTTACAACATCTGATTTTATAAATTATTTTTTTGTAATATATGATATAGAATTTATTGTAGATAGAATTAATGAAATTTATAAAAATAAAATATTTTATTTAAAAGTAGAAGAAAGAATAAATTATTTATATAATTTTAAATTAAATAATAATACTAAAAATAATAGTAATACTAAAATAACTAATTTTAAAATTACTAGTTTAAATAATAAAAATCCATTTTTAAAATTATTAAATAATATAATAGTTAATAATAATGATAAAATTTTAATTGAAGGTGTTTCAGGAAGTGGTAAATCATCATTTTATAATATTTTAAAAGGTATTTTAAAACCTGATGAAATTAAAATTAATATAAATTTAAATGATATAAATAATCAAACATTTTTAACATTAGCAAATTATAAAAATATATATAGTGATTATTTATATAATATTATTTCTGATTATAATGAAATAAATAATGATTTAATAAATCAAGCATTACAATATTCAAAATTTAATATAACTGAAAATAAATATATAAATATTAATGAAATTAGTAGTGGTGAGAAAAATAGATTATATATAGCAAAAATAATATATTTAATAAAATCAAATAATGATAAATATAATATATTATTATTTGATGAAATAGATGAAAATTTAAGTGATAAATTAGCATTAGAAATATGTGAAAATATATTAAATTTATTTAATGATAAAATAGTTTTTTATATTACTCATAATAATAAAGTAAAAAAAATTTTTAAAAATAAAATTAATATAAATAATGGATATATAAAGTATAATAAAAATTAAATATATTATATATATTATATATATTATATATAATATGAAATTAATAATTAGAAATAGTAATAATAATGATTTAGATAAAATTTATGAATTACATAAATTATGTTTTTTAAATATTGATCATTGGTATAAAAATCAATTTAATAATTATATAAATAATATTATAATTATTGAAAATGTTAATAATAATAATATTTTAGGTTTATTAATTCAAGGATTAATTTATCCATGTAATAAAAATAATAATTTATTTAATGATAATTTAAATGATAAATTTATTCCTAATAATGAAATTGGTACATTATTTTTAAATAATAATATTCATTATAAAGAACATTTTGGTATTTTAATGTTATGTATACATCCTGATTACAGAAATAAAGGTTTTGCAACTAAATTAATTAATAAACATTTTGAATATTGTATTAATAATAATCATAAAATTATATGTTTAAATACTCGTGAATCTAATATTAATGCATTTAAATTATATTCAAAATTAGGATATATTAATATTGCTAATATTACTAATAAATATTTTTTTCCTTCTGAAGATTCTATTTTTATGATTAAAATAATCTAGATAACTCTTTCCCTGTTTTATCATCATATAAAATATATTTCCCTGTTTTTGGTAATTCTGATAAACATTCTTTTTTTGTATCATTATAATATTGTTGATTTAAACTTTCAGGACAACAAAATAATGATTTATTAAAAGCATACATATTTACTTTGTGTTGTTTTTCTAAATGTTCACATTTCGGATCTCGACCCGCACTTTTATATATCTTGTCTACTACACCTGTTGTTATTGTATTATATGTATTTGTTCCAAATTTATTTACTAAATTAGTATCTAATTTCCCTACTTGTTTTACTGGAGCAGGTGGTGGTGATGCGGGTGGTGTTTGTCCTTTTGGTGCTGGTTGTTGTTTTACTGGAGCAGGTGGTGGTGATGCGGGTGGTGATGGTTTAGCTGGTGTAGATGGTTTAGCAGGTTGTGGTGTAGATGGTTTAGCAGATGGTTTAGCAGGTGGTGGTGTAGATGGTTTAACTGGTGTAGATGGTTTAGCAGATGGTTTAGCAGGTGGTGGTGTAGATGGTTTAACTGGTGTAGATGGTTTAGCAGGTGGTGGTGTTTTTACATTTTGTGATTTAGTACTAGTACTTTGTGTTGTTTGTTGGACTTGTATATCATTAGAAATATAATTATTATAATTAATATTTTCTTGAAATAAGTTATTTAAATATTGGTCATCTTCGTAAGTTAAAAATTGAGTATTATTACTATTTAATTTAATTAATTTTATATTTTCTTCTAAATTATTTTGTCTACTAAGTAATATTTTAATAAATTCTTTTTTCCTTTCTTCTGATAATGGTTGTTTTAGTTCTACTTTATTACCTTTAATACTTGCTAAACCATTAAAACTATAAAAATCAGCTATTTTTAATTCAGCTTCTTTTAGTTTATTAATTTTATTTTTATTACAATGTTGTAATTTTAATTCCCATATTTCTGTTAATAACTTTATTTCTTTTTGATAATATTGTGATAATAATACTTTTGAATCATTTAAACTTTTACTTTCTAAAGTTTTTAATTTTTTTTCTGTTTCTTTTTGTGATTTTATTTCATCTTGTTCTTTTTTCTTAATTAGTTCTTGTTCTTTCTTTATTTGGTCTTGTTGTTGTTTTAGTGCTATACGTTGACGGGTTTCAATTAGTTGCTGTTCTTTCCTTTCTTCAGCTTTTATTTTTGCTTCTTCAGTTTTTTTTTTTGCTTCTTCATCTTTCCTTTGTTTTTCTTCATCTTTTCGTTGTTTTTCTTCATCTTTTCGTAGTTTTTCTTCTTGAGCTTTTATTTTTGCTTCTTCAGCTTTTCTTTTTGCTTCTTCCTCTTTCTTTCGTTTTTCTTCATCTTTTCGTAGTTTTTCTTCTTGAGCTTTTATTTTTGCTTCTTCAGCTTTTCTTTTTGCTTCTTCCTCTTTCTTTCGTTTTTCTTCATCTTTTCGTAGTTTTTCTTCTTCAGCTTTTATTTTTGCTGCTTCATCTTTTCTTTGTTTTTCTTCAGCTTTTATACGTGCTGTTTCAGCCTCTCGCTCACGTTTAAGTAATTCTTGTTCACGTTTTTGTAATTCTTGAGTTCTTTTTTTAATATCATTAGCTAGTTCAACAGTACACCTAGAATTAAGAATTTCATTAATTTGTTCATTTGATAAATCGGACATAAAATATTATATATTATATATAATATATTACATAATATTTTTATATTATTTTTATAATTTTTCACTACTAATAATACCACAAGTTCCACGTGTTGATAATATATATATAATATAAAAATAAGGAAATAATAATGCGGATATAAAAGAATATAAATCAAAATTATTATTATTACATTTCCATGATAAATAAAATGCAATTAATGATAATGTAATATGAAATATAAAATATATGGAGTATGCTATATCATTACAATTTCCAGTATTATTATAATTACATTTATTACATTTATTTTGACAATTACATTTATTACATTTTTGATTATTTTTATTATTACTATTCATATATAATAATATTAGATTTTATTATTTTTTAAAATATTAATTACATCTTTATCATTTAAATTATTAATATTATATTTTTTTGGTATACTAATATTTTCTCTTTTATTATTATTTATAATTTGTAAATAATAATTATTATATCCTTTTTTTAGATTAATAATTTTATTATTAATATTAAAAGTTTTTAAATTATTATTACATTCAATTAATTGTTTAACATTATCAATATTAATATTAGGTTCTTTAATTGAAATATTTTTATTTAAATATTTAATATAAAAACCATATTGTCCTTTATATATATAAACTTGATTATTATCAATTAAACCTAAATATTTTGGATATTCTAAAATTAATTCCATATCATTAATTGTTATATTAGTATTATCAATTTTATTATAATTCCATTTATTATTTTCATAATATTTAATATATGGTCCATATTTACCAGTACCAACATAAATTTCTTTATTTTGATATTTACCTAATAATTTATCTGTATTTTCAATTAATAAAGTTTCTATAATAGGATTAAACATATCATAAAAAAGTTTTAAAACAGTAATCCAATTAGCTTGTCCTAATGCGATTTTATCTAAATATGATTCAAAGTTAGCAGTAAAATTAATATCTATAATTTTATCAAATTTATTAATCATAAAATTATTTATTTTTTTTCCTAATTCTGTTAAAACTATTTTTTTATTTTCTTTACCAATTAAAATATTTTTATCCATTTCTTTAATTTTAAATTTATTATTTAATTCAATAATTTTAGAAACTTTATTAATACCTTCAATATTTTTAATTTCAACATATTTTCTATCAATAATTTTAGAAATAATAGAAGTATATGTGGATGGACGTCCAATGCCTTTTTTTTCTAAAAATTTTATTAAATTAGCTTCATTATATCTAAGTGGTAATTTTGTATATTCTTGAGAAATAGTAATTTTATTAATTTTTAATAAATCATTAACATTAATATTAAAATTATTAAAATTATTATCTTCACTATCTAAATTATCATATATAATTAAAAATCCATCAAAATCAATATTTTTATTTTCATTAATAAAATATTTTTGTTTTTTATCAAATATTAATATTGAATTTAAATTATTTAATAAATCTATTTTAATTATTTGAACATTAAATATAGCATTACTCATTTGACTTGCTATTGTTCGTTTCCATATTAAATTATATAATTTATTACTATCTTTATCTAAATTTATTTCTATATTATCTATATGTGTGGGTCTTATACATTCATGTGCTTCTTGTGCATTAATATTTTTTGATTCATATTTTTTAATATCTAAATATTTTTTATCATAATTTTTTAATATATATTTTTTAATTTCATTTAATGCATCATCACTAATTGATGGACTATCTGTTCTCATATATGTTATTAAACCTTTTTCATATAATTTTTGTGCTATTTCCATAGTTTTTTTTATTGAAAAATGTAATTTAGTTGATGCATCTTGTTGTAATGTTGAAGTAATAAAAGGTGGAGACGGTTTTTTAATACTTTTTTTATTTTCAATATCTATAACTTTAACAATAGTATTTTTATTAATTAAATTTAAAAAATCTTTTGAAGTGTCTATATTTGTAAATATATAATCTAATATTCCTATTATTTTTATATTTGAATTATTTTCAAATATCCCTTGAGTTTTTAAATATATATCTGATAATGTATTATTAATTTCTTCTTCTTTATCATTTATAATTTTAATAACAACACTTTGAACTCGTCCAGCTGATTTAGTATTATTATCATCATTAATATGTTTATATAATATAGGTGATATTTTATAACCAACTAATCTATCTAATAGTCTACGTGTTTGTTGTGCAGTTACTAAGTTATAATTAATTGTTCTCGGATTTTGTAAAGCATTTAATATAGCAGTTTTAGTAATTTGATTAAATGTAATCCTTTTAGGATTAACTAAATTTAATACTTTTGATAATGAAAATGCAATGGCTTCCCCTTCTCTATCTTCGTCAGTAGCTAAGTAAATATCATTAAAATTAGGAACTAAATTTTGTAATTCAAAAACAACTTTTTTTTTATCTTCACAAATAACATAATAAGGTTTAAAATTATTTTCAATATCAATACTTAATGTTTTTTTATCTAAATCTTGAATATGTCCAATACTTGCTTTAATAACATAGTTTTTACCAAGTATTTCATTCATTTTTTTAATTTTACCTGGACTTTCAATAATTAATAATTTTGATCCAATTAATTCAGACATTTTTAATTAATATAAAATATATAATTTTATATTAATTAAAATCAATTTTTTTTAAATAAAAATTGAAATAAAAATTATTTTATTAAAATAATATAATTATTAAAAAAATGATATGTTTAGATATCAAAAGTATTCAATCTAATGGAAATATTATTTTGATAGATAATAATAATAATTCATATAATGCACAGTGTTTTATTGTATCATTTACACAATTTATATGTAATGTTTATATTAATAATAATAATAATAAATTAATAATAGAATCTATAACATTAAATGGAGAAAAATTTTATAATGAAAATAAAAATGAAATATATAATAAATTATTATCTGAATTTTTTATTACATAAAATATTATGAATTTTTTATTATATTATTTATATTTTCTTGAAAATCTTTTATTTTATCATCCATTGGTACTAATTCTGTATCATTATCTATATAGTTTTCATTATCTATATAATTTTCATTATCAGATAATTCTAATTCTTCATCTGAATTATTATTATTATTATTATTTGATTCAATTTTAATAATATGATCAATTATATCATAATATAATTCTTCATATTCCCATGGTTCTTCCCATTTATCATTATTAAATATTTTATAATTATAAATTTTAGAATTAGTATATTTATTATCATACCATATTCTTTCAAAGTCGTAAATATCTTGTGGAAAATCAACAGTTAATTTATTAAAAATATCAGCAATATATGTAACTAAATTTATTTTAACTTCATCTATTGTATTACATATAAATGTTTTATCATATGATTTAAAATGATTCCTATATTCATTAATGGTTATAATTAATCCTATCATAAATTATATTATATTATAAATATAACTTTAATATATTTTTTTTTCAAATTTTTAAAAAAAATTGAAAATTTAAATTATAATATGTTTCATTGATTTTTAATATTTTTACTATGTCTGCATTTGATGACACCGACGAATATGTTCTGGTTGAACATCTTGAAGATGAAGTGTTGGAAGTTGATAACATTATAGTGCCTACAAAAATAACTGTAGGAACTATTTTGTTGTTCGTTTCTTCAATCATCTCCAAGGTGAGAATTGTATACGATGGTACAACTCGCACTATCAAATGCGCCGGTTACACTATCATTATTTGTGGTAGTGTGATCCGTGTGATTGGTATTGGGATTGAGTATGTCGGTGAAATTCTCCAGATCAGTGGTCAGGTAATTATTACATTTGTAAAGTAATCTGACTATTTGTTGAAAAATTAATTTTAATTTTTTAATTTATAATTTTTAAATCCATTATATGTTCTATTTAGTTAAAAATGTAAAATTTATTTTTAATTATCAATATTTATAAAAAAATTAAAAATCTCTTATATAAATATAATAATTATAAATTAAAGAAAGTTAATTTAAAATTAATGGTGTTATGATTTAGGATTTTACTATAATTTATAATAAAAAATATACTTTAAAATAATCGAAAAATATAAATTTTATATAGTTGTAGTTGTAATAATATATTATATATGGATGTCTGTAAATCCAATAAAATATAATAAGGGAAATAAAAATGATATATTAGAATATATTAAAAATTATACAATGGATTTTATTTATATTGATTATAAAAAATCATATGATTTTATAAATCTAAAATATCCTAAAATTTTTAAACCTGTTATTTGTTCTGGTTGTAGTCAAAACTTAAAAATTATTAATAATATAAATGAAGCTATTGAATATCATAAAAATATTAAAGATAATTATATTATACAAGATATTAGTTATTATAAATATGAAGTAGGATTATTATATGAAAGATTACCTATACAAAAAATAGGCAATATTGTTTCAATTAATCAACGTAAATTTGATGATTATAATAAACTTAATATTTGGAACTTAAATATAGATAAAAATAGTTTAGTAGATAATGGAAGAAATAATCATTATAGTTATATAAATAAAAACTATTTAATTACTAAAAAATTAATAAATTAAAAAAATACCAAATATGTATGCATGTAGAATAGATATAAAATATGATAATGATGAAGATTTTGCAAATGGGGAAAAGTTTGTAATTTTAGAAGTAAATGGTGTTATGGGTTATGATTTAGATTTTTATAGTAAAGATTGTTTATTAAAAAAAATAATAATTATAAAAAGATGGATAATTTTTAGATTAATAATAGGATTATTAAATATAATATTATTAAATGGTGTTAATATATATAATGTATTTTTTAAAATAAATGAACGATTAAAAATATTATATAAATGTGAAAATTGGGAGAAAATTTTAGAATATGTTTATACATAAAAATAAATATATTAAAAATTGAAATTAATATATATAAACATCTAATTTTTATATTTATTATATATAATGTCTAGTTTTGAAAGTTTTAATAAAGAAAATAAATTAAATAATAATATTGATATAGATGCAAAATTAAATAATATTATTAAATCTTGTCATGATAAATTATATAAAGTAGGAATTAGTGGGACTAAAGCATTAAATGATATTATGAATATTTTTATTTTGATTTTACTTGAATATGTATTTAAAAATAATCCTAAAAAATTAGATGAATTAATTAAAATTAAAAAATTAAAATCATTATTAAATAAAGATGAAATAGAAGAATATAAAAGTTATTTAATAGATATTAATAAATTTATTACAGAATTTGATAAAAAATGTGATTTTAGTGATAAATGGAATGATTATTTAAAATTATTTCTTGCTTCCTTATTTCCATCATTATATGATAAAGATGATACAAAATTTAATTGTAAAGAAGAAAGAATAATAACATACGTTTTTAAAACTATAGCTTCACTTTCTAATGATATTAATGATAAATTTATTGATGATTTAGCTATTAAACATGGTAATATTTATGAATATTTTATTGGATATTGTGGGAAAACTGAAAACTGTAAAGCATTTGGGCAATTTTTTACACCTAAACCATTTATTAATGTAATTCTAAATGATTGTGGTTTTAAAGATATGATTAATAATTTAGAAATTACAAATCCTACTTTATATGATCCAGCAATGGGTAGTGGTGGTTTATTAGGTTTAACTTATATTACATGTAAAGATAAAATAAATCCTAATAATATTTATGGTTGTGAAATAGAAAAAGATACAATGAGATATGGCGAAAGTTCTATTTTAATTACAACTAAAATATTTAATAACAATTTAATTAGATGTAATACATTAGATAGAAATCAAAACCCTTATTTAAGAGATAATAAAAAGTTTGATATTATTATAAGTAATCCGCCATTTGGAACTAAAACTAATAATAAAGACTTAATACCCGATGATGAAAAACATAATAAAAAATATAAAGATGATATTTATCCAATTCAAACAAATGGAGAAAAATTATTTATTCAAAATATTATTTATTTGTTAAATGATGGTGGTATTTGTGCATTAATATTACCTGATGGTGAATTAATGACAAGAAATGATACAAATAAATTAGTAAGGAAATTTATTATAGATAATTGTAAAATTATTAAAATAGTAGATGTTGATAATGGAGTTTTTAAACATACAAATATAAAAACAAAAGTTTTAATATTTAAAAAAGAAAAAACAAAAAATTATAATTATGAAATTGACTATTTAAATATTAATAAAAAATATGAAGTTAAATTTATTGAAAAATTTAAATTAAATGAAAATTATCAATTTTCAATTAAAACAAATTATGAAGATTTAATTATTAATAATAAAGATGTTGAAATAAAAACTTTAGATGAAGTGTGTGAAATTAATTATGGTACAAGAATAGTAAAATCAAAAACAGAATTAGGAGATTATAAAGTATATGGTAGTGGAGATGCTACATTTACAACAAATACTTATAATAGAGAAGGATTTAATATTTTAATTGGTCGTTTTGCATTATCTGAAAATTGTATTAGATTAATAAATGAAAAAATATTTTTAAATGATAGTGGTTTAACAATTAAACCAAAAAAAGAAAATGAATTAATATATAAATATTTAGGATATTATATGTTAAATAATCAAAATATAATATATAATATAGCAAGAGGTGCAGCACAAAAGAATTTAGATATTGAAGAATTTAAAAATATTAAAATACCTATACCTTCATTAAAAAATCAAGAGAAAATTATAAAAAAAATAGAAGATATTGATAATTTAATTAATACAAGAAAAAATTTAAATGAAAATTTTATTAAAGAAAAAGAACTTTTAAAAAAAATGATTAATAATAAAATTTCAAATTGTAATATTAAAACATTAGATGAAATATTTAATTGTAAAATGGGCAGATTTAATTCTAATGATATGGATAATAATGGTATTATACCATTTTATTCATGCAAATCAAATAATCCTGTAGGTTTTCATAGTGTACATTCATTTGATTATCCTGAATATTTATTATTAGTTTGTGCTGGTGGTAGTCAAAATAATATAATAGGTGAAGATGTAGGATTAGGGAAATGTTATTATGTTAAAGGTAAAACAGCTTGTAGAGCTAATGTTTGTTCATTAATTCCAATAAATGATTTTTATAATATAAAATATATAAATTATTATCTTAATATTAATAGAATTAAAACAAATTTAAAAGCACATTTTACTACTAATTTAGGAACAATATCATTAGAAGATATTAAAAATATAAAAATACCAATACCATCTTTAGAAAAACAAGAACAATATATTAAAGATGTTGAAGAATTAAATACAAAGTTTGATAAATTAAAAGAAGATAATAATAATATTATTAATAATTTAGAAATATGTAAAAAAGAATTATTTAATTTTCAATTAGAAAAATAATAATTTATATTATTATAGATTAATATAATAAATACATTTAATTATTAAAAAAAAAGTGTTAAGAAATACAGTATTAATATTACATATATGAATATATTTTGTAAATTACTACCTTTATTACAAAATTATACAAATGATAATATTAATACCTACTAATATTAAATTATGTATTCATTTAAAAAATTATATAAATATATAAATATAATTAATAATAATGACTATTTTATAATTAATAATTTATGTTTAAATTATAAAGAATATGATTATTCTTATATTAAATATAATAATAAACTAAATATAAATGATGAAATAAAAAAACTTCATTATATTATTAAAATATATTATTTAATTAAATATAATGTAATAAATAATTTTAACTATAATCATGGTGATAAACATTTTAATATATTTAATGAAAAAAATAATAATAATTCAATAAGTTCAAATTATATGAAATATGAAATAAATAATAATATTGATTTTATAATTAAAATACAAAATAATATTAATAATTATTTAATAGAAAATAAATTACAAAATAAATTTATAGAAGTTTTTATAAAAAATAAACAAAAAAAAGATAATTTATTAACATGTATATTACATTTATTTTATATATTAAAGATAATTAATAAAATATATAATTTTATATCTTATGGTATAGAAACAATAAAAAATATTAAATTAAATCCTGATATTATAAATATATCTAATACAATATTAAAAATACCTAATGATTTATTAATTTGTGATAATATAAATTGTATTAAAATTAAAGATAAAAATTGTGGTATAATTTATAATGATAATATTCAAATTACAATATATGGAATATATATTTTGATAACATAAAAAAAAATACTAATATTATAAATAT
>Ga0172367_10003161_pt1 | contig 21803 bp, 37 predicted proteins | sample Lak10m_FD_114542 | JGI IMG/M metagenome (GOLD analysis project Ga0172367, IMG submission 114542) | Freshwater microbial communities from Kabuno Bay, South-Kivu, Congo - kab_022012_10m | ecosystem: Environmental > Aquatic > Freshwater > Lake | place: Democratic Republic of the Congo: South-Kivu... | reverse complement strand
GATTCTCCTTTTGAAAAAAGGAAAGGGGATTTCTCCCCTCTCCCTTTAGTTAGATACTTCTAATATGAAGTAACCATCTTCACCTTTTTCTGCCCACTGCTTAGAAACATAGAGTGATGTAATCTGAGAGTCATCCTTCCAGATCTTACCATTCATTGTATCAAGCACAGCCTTAGCAAAGTTGTCGATGTCTGCCTTAGGCCATTCTCTTTCAGTAGACTTGGGCTGCTTTACATACAGTTCCATTGTTACTGATAGCTCACCCTCAAGGGCTTGCCAACCAGTACCAATGGTATCCCATACAATCTCAGAGGCTTTCTCTCTGAACTCCTTGTATGTTCCTGTATAGTAAGCACCCCACTTACCAACCCGTGGTCTTGAAGCAGCCACGGGATTGATATTAAACTTCCAGTTCAATTAGAATGGAAGGTCTTCGTCCTCAGTCTCTTCGACTTCGGGCGCAGACTTCGGTGCGGCTGCGCCAACAAACCCACCATCGACAGCACTAAAGCCACCGCCAGTAGATCCGGTTATATTGTTGGCATTCTTCTCCACAATCTGAATACCATTGAGGTAAACAGAAAGACTGTTATCACGGGCGACAACAGCGGGAGCAAGCTTCAGACGAACCTTGTCACCGCCAAACGGAACCGCATCAGTCTCCTGTGCAGCAGAGTCTACGCAAGGGAACTTACCCTGCTCAACATACACACGGCTCTTAGCCTTGAGTGTCTTGACTCCATCCTTCTCCATGATACCATTGATCTTCTTAGCACCTGACTGCTTGAGTAGCTCAGCAAGCTTCTTCTCAAGAGTCTTATCAAGAAGGATCGTAATGTTGTGGTTAGCAGAAGCCTCACCGAAAGCCGTGTCAGGCTTAAGGAGATTGCTCCACTTAACTTCAGCAACCTCAGTCACAAACTGAGGCATCTTCTTCATCTTCTTATTAACCATTAGTGGTCTTATCCTTATTCATTTCGCTAGTGATAGTACTCACTTGCATATTCAGGTCGTTAACAATAGCACTCAGCCCGGAAGCAAGTCCGCTGAGATACGCAACTACGCTATCACTACGGATAGCAGGAACCATTTCCTGTGCGGGAGTGGTAGTAGCCTCAGTAACAACGCCATCAACCATTTCAGTTTCAGTGTTCATAATTTCTTTTCTCCTTTCTGATATACAGTATATCTGTAGCCCCAACCGTAGGGCTTATTTAAAGACTCATCATTTCAATATAGGGCTTGCCATCAACGACAACACCACAAGAAATGACGGGCTTCTTAATATGGTCTTCGCCATACTTCATGGCAAGGTGCTTGCGATCAACGCCACATCCGACATTCATTCCGAATAGCGAATGCATTGGACTAACTTGCCAGTTAATTCCGGCGCAAGAATGGTGATGACCAGCAACCACAGAAAGACCCATACTTTTAGCAGTGTTGAAAGCAGGATACAAGCCGCCACCCCCAACACCATGATAGTAAAACACACTATCAACAGTGTGGTTCTTAACCCATTGCCAACTTGTGTTATAAATTTCATTGAAGCTCTTGATATAAAAGTCGGGAATGCCAGCATCCCCTGCGAGTCGGCGCACTCTTTCATCGTGATTGCCTACGGTGACAATCATGTTCTTGAATGCAGCCTTCCATTCTTTGATGCATTCCATCGCTTGCTTGTACTCAGACACAGCACCGGGATGATCCGGGTGCTTAGTATGAAATGAGATGCAATGGTGGTCGATCACATCACCGATATGAATAACCTTATCACACTTGTACTCCTTCTTGACTGCCTTGACAAAGCCAAGGTACTCAGGAAGGACTGCGGGGAAGTGTGTGTCCCCAATAACCAGTACTCTACTCATTATAGTGAATCTCCAAACGCACCTCTTGGTGCATACTTTTCATCAATCAATTCGTCCACATGTTTCTCTAGAGCATCTCGCTCTGCGGTAAGTTTCTCAATCGCATAAGAAGCCTCTGCCATATAAGCATTCGCTTCTGCAATCTCAGCACGCAGCCGCTCAATCTTGGTAGCCATAGTCAAAGAATCTCGTAGTGCTTCTCAATGAAGGATGCGATCTGCTTGAAGGTGAAACCATTGTCGTTGGCATCAGCGAGACTGCAGAAATCAATCTCCATTCCAGAACGATCCTTGTCGCCAACCCAATACATACCGTTCTTGTCCTGCATCCCTGCCCAGTTCTTGACGGCATGGGGAAGAGCCTGATCCTGTCGGCCATCTACATTGTAGCCGACGATGATCTCCCCGTACAGTTTCTTCTCCTTGGAGGGGAGTTGCTTGCGCTTCTTGGCCTTGCAGTCCTTTTGATACATATCGGTCAGGACACCCAAGCAGCAGAACTTCTTGTTGCCATTGCGAATGGTGCACAGATTGTGCTTGCCCTGCTTGTACTTACCGGAGCGAAGAGCCTTGACCCACTTGATTGCGATTTCCTTTTTCATCGGCAGAACCTCCGCTTGTAATCTTCCTTCCACTGCTGTGCAATGGATGGCATGTCTTTCATTGGTGCATACACATCAAGCTTGCCATCAAAGTGATCCTTTTGCAGCTGATTCCAGCTATCATAAAGATCACCCCAACGCCAATGCTTTCCATTAAGCATCTTGTTCGGTTTCCAAATCATCTTCGCCATCGCCTCCGATATAAATATTAATGTTCATGTTAGGCTGCGGTGGAATATTCTTAAGTGAGAACTCCGTATATGCAGCACTCAAGAAGATGTCGCTGAATGCTTCGGTAGCAAACCAGAGCGACAACTTCTTACGCTTCCTCTTCGATATAGCCAAAGCAGTAAACATCTTGACTGCTTCCTCCATGTCTCCTTCACTAGATATCTTATACACTTTGTCTTTCATTGGAAGAAATACTCTGCATCTAAAACATTGTCAATGTTGAAGACTCCAACTTCGGGAGTCTCTGGCAACTCAATGCCAATGTTCTGCATAAGTTCCTCTCTCATGTCAGCCAGCAGATTAGTGCTGTGCATCTTGTGGAACTCTTCATTGGTGAAGGCTCTCATAAGATTGACATCTGGAGCAGGACAACCATATGAGTCGTGAATCATGCTGAACTGAGTGATACCTGAATCAATCATTCGCTTGACGGTAGACCACATATGACTCGCATCCAACGAGTGTATGTAATTTGGAGAGATAGCCAGATTAACTGAGCTTCCATCTATTGTTTCCTTATCCGGCGCACCAAAGTGCAACTCTTTCATGTCGAACAGTTTGGCTACTGATCGTCTAGTTAATATCTCATAGTACTGGTGAACAACCTTAAAGCCACAAGGCGTAGTCCACTCAACATTCTTACCAACTTCAGAGAACATATCAGCCGTAACCTTGAGCCAAGCCTTGCCCTTGTTGGGTTCAATCAATGTACCCTTAAGAGCTTGATCAATAAAGGTAGCAAGCTCCATTACTGCACCAGCAATCTGGTCTTTACCTACCCAATCAAGATGTCCTTCAGTTTTACAGTATCTGCGAATACCGTAGAATGTAACACCGTATGGATCAGTCATCACCGCTCTCTTAACTACTGAGCGATCAATGTCCCCTTCCCAATACTCAAGAAACTTACTTGCCCACCGCCCCTTGTTACTGTCTTCATCTTTAACAGCAATCATATTCTCAGTCATGCTATCAGCAACGAACTGGTATAGATCCTGCGGCTGTTCTGTATGGATTAGATTGACCTTCTTGGCTAGCATAGGGTCACGCATGAGAGCAGCCCAATGCTGTACACCATTGCAGGAACCGTCCATCTGCACGGCAACCTGAGTCATACCATCAGTACGACACAGATCAAACACAGCAGCAAGTCTCTGGAAAGAAGGATTCTTTTTCTTCTTGTCAGATACCCATAGCTTGCGTGTCTCATAGGGATCATCATTGATCCGCTTGAACATATCCATATTGTCTTGCACCCACTTGACTCGTTGATTGAAAGGAACTTTGTCCTGATCAAAGAGATTGGCGAGATGAACTTGTAACCAAAACCTACCAGTTGGTGTCTGCTTTCGTGGCTCAGCAAACATGATAAGACCACGATCAAAGTCAGACGCTTGGGGTGACAATAGATCACAGGCAGAGTTAGCACGACCACGGAAGTCACAGGTAAAGATATGATAGAAGAACTTTTGTGGTATCAAATACTTAGCAAGCTGTAGCCTGACAAGCATACGACCCCGCAACTGTTCTTCCTTGTACCAATTACTGTAAGCCTCTTCCTTTTGAGCGCACCATCTTGCTTGCTCTTCCTTAGTCCCATTAGCAGGATAAGGTTCGGCAAAGTCGAACGCTGAGAAGTCATACGCAGGAAGGTTAGCTTCCCGTGTATTGTTCTTGAACAGGTTCTCCATTACCTCAAGCACCTTAGTATTGATAGTCCACTCAGTATGCATCAATGCATTAAGACCATCAATGACAGTCTGGGATGGGGTACTACCTTGCTGATGTACCTTCTCATCCCACATAACATCCTTGAACTTCTGAACCACAGGCTTACGAACATACTGGAGGAGATTACCTCCGCTGCTGGTAAGCGTATGCTCAACAGGTGGAACAATCATCGGTCGATACAACAGTGCTGCCTTAGCAATCACATCCTGATGTCGCTTATGCAACTCGCTAAGGATGTCATCGGTAAAAGTAACAACCACTCGCTCAGTCCATCGCTTGCCAGTATGCTTGCGAATGTTCTTTAGCTGAATGATCTCAGACATCTCTGCGATACGCAGCATGTGATGTCCAAAGTCTTCGCGTTGTTTCCTACTGAAGTTCTTCTTGTTCAGCGTACCCATCTTGTAAGCAAACGCCTTGCATCGCTTAGCAGTCCACTTCTTTTGGTAATGAGATTGCTTAAGCCAATCCTCGCGGAACTGTTTCTTGGCTTGCTGATAAGCGACAATCTCAATGACCATTTCAGATATGACATGAGCAATATGCTGAGCAGTAGGAAGAGGAAAGAGATCTCCTTCATACTTGCGCTCCCAGAAAGACGAGTTGAACCACTCAAGAATCAAAGCTCTCACAGTAATATCAGCCATCTTCGCAGCACCTACTGCAAACAAAGGCGTTGCCCACTCAGGAGTCTTACGATTCTGTGAGATGGTATCAATCCACTGCTGATAGAATGGTGTGAGGTGAATCACACAGGCATCAATCAATGTCTGCTCTGGAATACCTTCATCGGTATTGGCATTATATGTGGCCCAATACTTGTTCTCAGATAGAGCAAGCATCTCCTCTTCACCTATTATCTGTAGTGTTGTCCTCTTCTCCTGCTCGGTCTTCGTCATCTGATTCCATAGTCTCGTCAAGCATAGCCTCCTGTTCGTCTATAGATTGCTGACAAATCCAACAAAGCATTTCGTATGGCTCGTATGATTTACGACAGTCACACACATAACCATGCTCGTCACTATAGTAAGCACGGTTAGGTTTAATCTCACGATCTTCACGGTCATCATAATACATAGTGTTACACCTCAAGTATAAACCAAGCCGGAACATTACCATGCTTCCACTTGGCAAGCCTAGCCTTGTCATTGATGTAGTACTTACGATAAGCAACCACAGGATCAGCATCCTTGTATTGGTCAGGCATGGCTTGGGCAAAGGGAAGCAAGCCAAGGTCTAGAATGTCTGGCTGATTCTTGTCAGCCCATTCGATAACCTCGGTACTCTTGTGTGGTTTATTATACCGCAAAGTGTACTCCCTTGCAAGTCCCAAGCCATGCTTAACCAACCAATTGTAATTACTCAGGCTGCTGCGAGTCCATATAGCACAAGGATGATTATAGTGTGTCCTTTTATATGGAGCAGTCTCATGCACTGAGCAAAGCAACTGTGCTGTTTCCAACACCATCTTAACTACATGCTTATCACATTGATATTCCGCAGCCTTAAATGGGTCAGTATCCAGCACAAAGATATTCATCAGAAATTATCCTCAAGCCAATCGTTATCGTTATAGGGATCAACAATATTTTCAGCAGTCTCAAAGGCAGAGACAAGCTTCTGGTTAATAGTAAACAACTTCTCAACCAACTCGCGGTTGGTAATAGTTCCCTCAAAAGCCTCATCCTTTAGATCGTGAAGCAAGAAAAGAACATTATCAACAGTCAGGGAAAAGGTCTGATAAACCTTCTTGTAATTAACTTCAGTCTTCTTATTAGTCTTCTTCTTAGTAGCCATTAGTTTCTCCTTAAGCAAAGGTAAGCGCGTACTTCATAACATCAATTGTAGCATCCTGATTCTTGCCAAGCAAGTTGTTATAAGCAGCCGACTCAAAGGTAGGCTTCTTACCACGGGCAGGAATACGGTGCTGCAATTCCTTAGTCACAGCATTGGCAACAAGCCACAGATTAGCCGTGCTATTGAGAGACTGTCGCTCACTATCAAAGGTATCAGACCACTTAGCAATCGTAGTCGTAGCCTTGAGATAGTTAGTATACTCAGCCTCAGTCTGAGGATTGGCAACAATCGGAGTCTCAATCATACCCCAGACATCCATCCAGAACTTCTGAATCTCAGCCTTGGTAAACTCCTTCTTCACAAGTGAAGTCACCTTCTCCTCAAACAACTTGCCAGTCTTCTGATAGAACTTAAGAGCATCAGCCATAGCTTCCTGCTTCTTCTTGATATCACCAGTATGCGTGATACGGAAAGCCTTCTTAGCACCCGCTGCCATTGCCATGCTCAGAGTATTCTGGCAGACAATGCGGATACTGGTAGGCATGACAGAGTTAGCAAGCGTACCATCATGGCTATTGATAAAAGCCATGTACTTCTCAATCTGATCGTGACTACTAGCACCATCCATAGTTCCAGTATTGCAGAGAACAACAAGACGGCGACCACCATTCAGAGACAGAGCAGACTCAACCTTGATGTTGTCACCAAGATTGTACGCCATGTCAAACACCTCGCTATTCTGAATCACCTGATAATCAGGAGACTGAATAGACAGGATAGCATTCGTATCATCACGAACGATAGCATTATACTCATCAGACTGAGCATCACCAGCCATAACCGGACCAATCTTAGAGACAGTCCAGTTAAGACCAGCGGTTTCCATAGCCTCAGTAGGACTCATCTCCTCCTGAATAACAACACCAAGCCCATGCCAAGCAGCCTCCTTATTGAAGACTGCACCATCATTATCAGTAATATTGTGAGCCATTAGTTTCCTTAAAAGGTTTCCTCATCATCTTCATAGCGACCATGACGATCATTGTCGCGTACCTTACTCCGTCTATAGGGATCAAGCTTCGGCTTGATCCGTTCCAATTCCTTGTGCTTCTGCTTTTCTTGCAGCCGCTTCCTTCTTTTCTCTCTGTCTTCGCTCATAAGTGCTAGTTGCATCCCAAATAATAATTGAAAGTTGCTTTAGATCTTCATAACTAATCTGTTGTGAAGTAGCAGTGATACTACCATGATCATTCCTGATCAAGTTAAAAACAAAACCATCTGTTTCACCGGAGTAATCATTGTAAGTAACATCCATGATTGAGAGAATACTATAGTTGTCCGGGCGTTGTCCAACAGTCTTCGTAAAAGATTGATTAATCACTTGTACCTTTCAGCAAATAGAGGATTAACAAAAAGAATCTTGGTAATACAACCAAGGGGAATACAGTTAACATCAGAAACAATAGTCTTAGCTTCGTCCCATGTAGCAACGATAGTAAGATACTCTTCTGTCATTTCAAGGACGCGACCAATTGATACACAAGAATGAGGGCGCATATCAATAATGTTATTGCGCTCCATCCATGAGTCAGAGTATCCCGCAATGTCTTCCCAAAAAATGTAGACATCGTTATCAATAAACTTCTCAAGCGTTTCATCATACTTCATTTACCACCACCCAAGAACTTGTCCATTGTTTTCCTTTACAGTTCTAAACCAATCAAGCAATGCTTTTACTTCTTCCAAACTAAAGCACCACTCAACATGAGTAGTGTATACGGTGTCGTTAAACAAATCATCAGCACCTAGACAATAAATACTAAGCCTAGTAACAATGCGCTGTAGCTCTGCTTCAGGTAGTTTCTGTTGGTAGATATCAACATCACAAACATCATTAATGAAACCAGCGTACACCTTACCACGAATACTAGACTGACCAGCAGTAAACATACTACCACACAGAACAGGAGGAAGATCCTTGAACTTCTGCGGGTCTACACCGTGAGCAAACAAATCAAGTCCCATTATAATCCTTTCTAAAGAATGGGTCGGGAGAGACTTGAACTCTCAACCAATTGATTAAAAGTCAACTGCTCTACCTATTGAGCTACCAACCCAAAGTAGCACTGGTGGGAGTCGAACCCACACTTGGTCGATTTTGAGTCGATTGCCTCTGCCTTTGGGCTACAGTGCCATATAGATTCCATGTACCTTGGCGGGTTCAAAGTCCGCTGTATACATAGAACCCGTAAGAAAAATGTACCAGTATTTCTTACAACATCCCTGACAGGGATTGAACCTGTAGCCTATGACTTAGAAGGTCATTGCTCTATCCAGTTGAGCTACAGGGACATACATGGAAGGGGCGGGAGTTGCACCCACATATTCACGCTTATAAGGCATGCGCTCTAACTACTTTTCAGCCACCCTTCCTATAGATTACTTCTTCTTAAAAGGCTGTGCCTTTTTCTGGAGCGCAGCAAACTTCTTATCATGTGCGTTGATATACTTCTTCATCACTTCAATGGTATCATGCATATCATCAAGGCGATTAGCAACAAACCAAAAGCAAATGAACATCACAATGTAAGGCAAAACAGCAAACAACATATCAAAAAACAGAATCATTAGTTTCCTTTCTTAGTCTTCGTGATCATCACCATCATCGGGCAACTCTTCCCACTCATCATCCTCACCAAGCACATCCTCATCAAGCCATTCATCGGGAACCATATCCATAAAGAAATCCCCGACAGCTTCCTCCATATCATTGACCCAATTAATTAGATCCTTATTGGGGATCTTGGTATAGTCAATGCGGTGTGCGTCAAGCCAATCCATCCAATAGTTAAGCGTGTTGTCCTTATCAGAGTCACTCATTTAATCGACCTCAATGCGAAGGGAAACATTGCCAACATAATCATCAACGATATCAGAGATCTTATCCTTGATAACATCCTCAAGTGCATACTGGAAGTCACCATTGTCCATGTAATTCTCAATGGCACGATTGATCTTGATGTTGATAGTGCTCTCAATATTCTTGGCAACACGATCAGCAATAGCCTCAGACAGAACAGCGATAGCCTCAGTCAAAGCATCCGTCTTAGTAGGGGTATCCATTAGCAGCAACTTTCAATAGTGTGGGTAATCTGGTCGATAAAAAGTTCCTCTTCATCAGTCAACCAGTACTGATTGTGAGTCATACGATCAAACTCATTTAGCATTTGAATGGCTGCATCCCGCTTCTGCGGATTGTCCATCCAGTTATGCATGTTATCCCAAGCCTCAGTAATAAACTGAATGTTATCACTTATGATATAGGTTGTCAAAGTCTTTCTCCAAGTTAGCAATCATTGGGTTCAACTTGTTACGCTCATACTCCATGTAATCAGGAAGATCATCAACGGCTACGCCGTTATCGACAAGTGTAAAGTATCCTTCAAGTTGTCGGTCTTCAATCATCTGTTGCAGAACATCATACATAAACTGCTGTTGATCAGAGTCTTCAACTTCAATCAGCATAATCAGTCTCTTCATCAGAGTCTCCTCCAAAGGGATCACAGTTATAACTTGCGTATTCAATCACACGATTGACAATCGTATCATATGTGATACTATCATTACTATAATCAATCACATCAACATTACAGATAGACCATGTACTATGGTTATCTATAGTCCACATAACATCAAACTCTACATCAACCTCACCATAGTTAGTGTTGATTGTTGTGTTGTGTCTATTGGTTCTCGTCATTAGGTTTCTCCCTGTAGTACTGTATCAGTAGCCCCAACCATTCGGCAGAGGGCGGAAAGTACAACATCGGGAGTTTCCCCCGCCGCAATGGTCAGCCAATATGGTGCATCATAAGTTAGCATCATCATTACATACGCCGTACTTGCTTGCATTGGCATAGCCTTCACTTGAATCTGTGTACCATTCTCCAAAGAGATATGCATCTCTCGGATCTCTGAACCCAGAGACTTGCTGACCGTTGACATACACGGTATACCATAGTCCATTATTATCATACTCCTTTTGAATGTTATACTGCATAGCAACGGTTCCTATCACTTAGACAATGATAACCAAAGTCAATACACACAGGCTTACCTTTCCACAAACCAACATTAGCATCGTGAATGTCGCCTCCCATATAGGAATCGTCAGGATACTTAGAACCTAAAGGAAAGAAGTCATGCTGCAAACCTTCAGCATCAAGAGTGCTAAGTTCATATCTGAGATTACCAATATCCAAAGCATCCTTGTCATTGTCGTAACACCACCCACGGAAATCCAAATCATCGGGATGAGCAAACTCACTAAACTCATCCTTGATAAAACTAAGTACGCGCTTTTGTGCGTAACTAGAAATCCAACAGGTATCATCCAGCATATTCTCAATCTCTTCGTAGCGTTCCCATTTCTCACGACACGCTTCTACATATGCCTCAAACTCTGCATAAGAGTCAGGGTTTTCATCAATGCAGTCAAGTTCAGCACGACAAGAAAGATATCCCCAGAAAGTAACAACTTGTCTATCTATCTTCCTATACACCTTCACACAACAAAGACCATGCACAGGTGGAGCAAGATCATATTCAGCAGCTAACTTCTGACGCTGATACATGGCAAGAGAAGCAGCCTTTGCAGTTCCTTTACCATGATTCTGTGCCGTAAGTTTGATACCAAAGTGATTCTCATTATTCATATGGGCATTGTTTTTCATCCAAGTGCATTGAGTACCACCACCATTAGTAAAGTATTCCTCTTCAGTTATCCAATAGAAACTAACCCACTCATTCAGCTCCTTATCAAAGAGATAAGCAGTTGGCTTATACTTCTGTCCCTCAAAGGATGGTGCAGTACGATTGCTAGGCTTGACAACACTAACAAGATTACCAACATTGTTGCGTGAGATAGTCGTGATCATTAGATTACTCCGTTACTTCGGTAATGTATCCACCAATACCTTCATGCTTGAACATGACATTGAGTGCATCATTCAGGATAGCAATCGTATTGTCTGCATCCTGTGATTCAATGTCAGTAACATCAGGGAACTCAAAGACAACATAGACTTTCATTGGTCATCCTCCTCATCTTCATAAAGATCATAGTTACCGCAGTCACGATCAATGTCAGCATACCAATGATCGTGCCATTCATGTCGCTCCTCATAAAGAGCATCGGGATCAGGGTAATAATCGTCAGGCAAAGTAGGCATTGATAGTCTCCGTAGTAATAAGAACAGATTGCTGCTTTAGATCAGTCTTGATCCTGTCAATAAAGTAAGAAAGACGCTGCCTAATATCCGGCTCAGAATGAATAACATAGATAGTCCAGACTTCATCCATCTGAACATCAGTCTCCATCATAGAGTACCCAAGACCAGAAAGAGCAGTACACCCACCATAATAAAGAGCAAAGTGATCAGTCAGTTCGGTATAAATACTCATAGCATACGAGTATGACGCATCAGACTTATCATTGTCATGCTTCGGTAAATAAATCGTATGCTTATACATTACTGATCCTCCAAAGGAATAGAAACATTGCTCAAACTAACTTCAGCCACGGGTCTAAAGTCTCTAGCATCACACCCAGATTCAACGACATCCATGTATTGATCAAAGGGAACAATACAGATAGTGCATCCATGAATGTCAGAGAAAGTTTCTCCATCATTCAGAACAACCACAGTAACAAATCCATTGGGAGCGCGAGTATCTTTCACAGTTCATTCTCCTCTACATAAATACCCCAACGAGGGCCACAACATTCACAATAAGCAGCAGTATAGAAAGACTGATTAGCAAGAATACTAAAGGCTTGTGTCCTACTCTGTGCAGTTACAGTAAAGTAAACAGGGCCAACATAATAGCCGCCACTATTGTTCTGCGTGAAAGTATAGTTCTTATAGCCAGCACTAGCCTTGCTTTGTGATTCACTTAGAAACATACTTGTACTCCACTACGACATTAGCACCATCGTGCGAAGATGCATACTGCATAGCATGACGATTAGCATTGTACTTGTTGTCATACATAGCCACACTAACACCATCAACCATCACATGATATTGATGCATAGTTATTCTCCTGTTCCAAAGACGATACCAGTAACAGTGCTATCCTTATAGAACACCATGATAGCACTCACAGCCTCATTCTCATTCACAGCATACACTAGATGACAGCACGACTCTTCATCACCAAAGATAACACAGATATCATACGGGTTCATTGTCATTACACATTCTCCTAGAAAGAAAGCAATCCCTAGCCTTGTCGAAACAAAGCACGGTCGAAACCTATTCGGGATTTACCAAGGTGGATACGAAAGGTATGCCATAGGTTTCCCTATAGCATACCAAAGTGTTTAGCGATTACACCTAACGGCATCCTATCGTTATGCTACGCTTACTCGTAATACAAACATACCCCCAAGTAAGTAAAGGTATGGAAGGGTTTACTTATTGATGACATCCTCATTGTAGTCCTTGCAAACAAGAAGGACATACACACCAAGGATACCAAGCAAAGCGACACCAATGAGAAGGATATCAGACATGAACATCCTTCCAAATAACATCGCCCATTGTCTTGTTTAGAGATTGCAGCCTAGCAAGTTCATTCTCCAATGCTTCAATCTCTTGTGCAAACAGATTAGCGGCAGTAAACAGAACATCTACATGCTTCTGCTTATCTCCAGTAACTTCCTCCATCAGTCTTTCCTGACTGATTTCAAGAAGACTGATCATTGTACGCATCAAAGGCTTCTGAAAGTTAGACGAATGCTGGATAGGCATTACCAATCCTTTCTGTTGTTAGAGTTAGCAATGATTCGTGCCTGATTATTGTTCAGTTCACGAAGCCTAAAGATCTCATCCTCCATACTTGCAATGTCAGTACGGAGATTGTCGATGATAGTATCCTTCTCCTCAATCTCATTGTAATCACACTTCAACTTCTCACGATACCAATCAATGTCCTTATTCTTCTGATCAATCACCTCATAAAGATTGGAGATGATTTCATTCTTCTCCGCAATCTCATTATCCTTATGGCAAATGGTCTTATCACCATCCTGTACCATCTTAGTCAGACTAGAAACAGCAGCATCAGCAAACTTTACCTTCTCCTCCAAAGTCTTGATCAAAGACTCCTGACTATTGCAGAGTTTCTCATATCCCTCTGCAACTTCCACCAACTTGCGAAAGGAATCAACAGCATCCTCAAGGGTAGAATCCTTGAGAGTAATCCCGCTGTCACAAAGACCAAGCCAAGCCCTGCAAGCCTTGATAGTGCGACTGCCAAACATGTTAGTCAACCTTTCCGTAAAGAGGGGTGGAAACAATCTTCACAAGACAAACAACAGGCTGATGAGTGAGAACATCATTCTCATCAGTAGCCCAAGAGTTGAGGATAAAGGTGTTATCCCCAACGCTCTTCACACTAATGGTAACAGCATCTTCAATCCAACCGGGAAGAGTCTGACGGTAAGCATCAGAAATGCTTTCCGTGATATCATCAATGCTCGTCTTATTGTTACCAAGCACAACAAGGGGAGCAAAGTCCGCGTGTCCACGATCCTTTATCATTGCGACATTCAGCATCTCAAACCTTTCCCGGCATAGCCGGATAGAGGAAAGATATACCATAGGTTTCCCTACGGTATACCCAAAGGGGATTCGTGGATCATTTATTATTGATGACCTGAAACGGTACTTACATAGCACAGCCCCATTTATCTAGGGGGACTATGTAACTCATAGCCATGTCACCTAAAGGTTCATATCCACAATCCAAAGGTATCATATGGGTTTCCCCATAGGATACCAAAAGTCAGGCAAGTACCCGATCACCCTCTTCCCATTCCAACCACCCAAAGGTGGTCATTTGACCATTGCGTACCCAACGGTACTCCATGATCCCTACAAACCCATCCGACCACTTATGGGTAGGATCGAAACTTACCACTTCATAGGTGGTATTCCAAGCCTTCGACCAATACCTACCTCCAGCCTTGCGAGGATCATTCACTTCTTACTTCCCTTGCGAATCTTGGTCAAGACTCCGACCCTACGGAGACAAAGTTGAATCTCTCGCTGCGAAAACCCAAGATTCGCAAGATGACGGAAAGCAATCATCTCATGCGCCATAGAACGAGGCGCATTCAACAGAACACTACGAGCCATAGCAGTCTTGGCATCCATATGGATACCTCCTTTCAGAAAGGATACTAGGGGATATTTCACCCCTAGTACCCGTGGTTCCCCCTACCCTACCCGATCAGAGATCCAGACCCGCGAGGAAAGCATTAGCCTTCGCATCGCAAACCTTGGACTTCGTGACCTTCGGAAGACCCGTGAACTCATAGAACCCTTCCCATTCATCCCGCCCAAACTCCATATGCCCACCCTTCTTCAGGATGGCATTCATCGTCCCAAAGACGGCGGCAGCAATACCCTTGCCATTGTCGCGGGTACGCTCCTCCTCACGCCAAAGATGCATAGCCACCGTATTGGCAGCGGCCACAGAAGCATTGCGACCCATGACAAAGACTTCGTTCGCAGCCTTCTTGATATCCATAGTGACTTCTCCTGCTAGAGACAGAATGGTAGGTCACTTTGACCTATCCGCTAGAGTACCCTACGAAAGAACGCAGGGGACACTAGCGGATACTCTACTCGCATTGCAGAGTACCAACCATCGCACGATTAGAATAACCCTATCGCTTGATAGCCTTTCAGGTTATTCTACTTATTATTGGCAACCATAGATTACCCTTACGGGACTACCCCTACTAGCGTCTTACCCTTACGGTGCGACTTCGGAGAGACTACTACTAACCAATAACGATTTAGAGGGGATTCGTCTTACCATTCGTGCGAATCCCATAAAGATCCCCTCATTGGGGCGGGAAAGAGTTAGGCGATATTCGTCTTACCCATTAGGTGCGATTCGCCATTATCCCTTCAGAATAATCCCGTGGTATTACCCGTACTCGCCACTAGCCGCGTGCTAGCGAACGGTGCCATTCAAGGCGACTTTCCGGTAGAGCCACAGTTATAGCCGTGCCTTTAGTCTCTTCAGGCTTGATACTACCTATCCTACTATGCGTCTTACCCATAGGTGCGCCAGTTCGGGGGTATGTATCCGGCTTATCCGGTAGCCGATTCGTGCTTCGGGCTACACCCTAGGGGGCGCTCGCCGCCATTCCATGCAAACATTGTTGCAAAGTCCGATAACCGACAGACGCGCCCCAGCGGTTACCAGACCCACCGGCTGCGGCAGGGGGGTAGCGGGGGGTCAGGGGGGACCAACGGGGGGGGATACCCCTTCGCTAATTTTTGACCCCCAAGTCGATTTTCTTAAAACACTTACGCAAACCTTAAAATAGTTTGAAGGTTTATGCAATCCCCCAAAACACTTACGGAGCCTAAAGCTCTGCTTTGTTTCTAAGGGGGCTAGGATGCCTCAGGATTGATTTTATGATTGAGGTCTACCCTGCGGTCCCTTTGGGGTCCGGGGGCAACCCTCCGGTCAATCTGGAGGGAAATCGACAAGGGATAAAACCGGGGGGTTAAACCCCGGAGTGCTTGTTACTATTGGGTTATTATTGTTGTTGTAATAACCGTGGTTAACAAGGGATACCCCTTGGTTAACTAAGAGTTAACCTAAGGGAACCTAGGGGTCTTAGCTAAGACTATACACAAACAATAATAAAACCTATAGGGGTTAACCCATAGACCAGCTATGGGATAACCTAAGGGTATACTATGGTATATCTTCATTAGCCCCAACTATTCGGAATACATGTCGATAAAACAAATGGGGATACCTAGGTTTCCCTAGGTATCCCCTATAGATTACTGTAACAATTCTCCTAACCTACCAGATACACCCTTCTGGTCGTTAACCATAGTTTGTATCTGTGCCTTTAGTGGCTCACTAGGCTTGACTCTAGTTTCCTGTTGTCTCTTTAGTTCTGCCAGCTCCTTAGCAATGTTTCTAGGTGCTGTAGCTAGAGGAGTTACTTCAGCTCCACCAGCAGCCCTAGCACCTTGCTTCTTAAGCTTGGCATATGGATAAGGTTTTCTTTGGATTAAATCTAGATACTGTTGTACAGCACCTTTCTGATCCAGATAATCCATATCCTCAATAAACCGAGCTGGTATTGCTACGGTGCTTCGGTTAAACAGAGAGTTGAAAGGAATGATCTTACCTATAGCTGCAACGAACTTGGCAGCTTCTCTATCTTCCGCAGTAACTTGACCAACAAATTCAGATACTCCCATAGAGAGATCCTTGGTTGCTGAAGTAGCTGCATTGATACCAATGGATGACATGGGGCTACCATAGTATCTCCAAGTACCACCCGAGTAGGAATTAATACCACTCAGGATTCCTTCCAAGATACCGTTGGCTGTACCCATGATTGGAGCTGCTTTGATAACCCGGATAGCAAATGCTTCTGGGTTCTCTTCCATCTCCTGCATGATATCCTCTTGTTCACGACCAGCCAACCACTCACGGAATAGACCAATGATTGAATCGACTGTACCGAACAATAGCAAGTTCTTGACAATGTAAGTTAGAGAGTTCTCGCTTGCATAGTTCAAGAGAACACTATCCTGATAACCACGAATCCATGAGGTCAATGCATAATACAATCGACCTAGGTTTGTACGGGAATCAGGACTTGTTATTCTTGCTAGACCTACAGGTTCTGGTGATGTAGTTCTAACTACTAGATCATTTAACATATAGGAGTAAGCACTGATAACTTCCTCAAACATCTTAACATCATATCCATCAACTGGATTATTTCTGATAGTCCAATAAGCATCAACCATGCGGTCAATGTTAAAGTGACCATTAGAATCTCCAACTCTTCTGATTAGATATTCAAGATGTCTGATTCTTTCTTTTGAGTTTAGGTTGTAACGGAAGAACAGCATGGCTTCCTGTGGCTCAAAGCCAAAGCCCATTTCTCTGGCTTTACCAGCGAACTGTTTCCAGAGCTTACGCTCTTCGGTAGGACTTTGCTCAGCCGCAACAAGCATCTGATTCATCAGCTGTCGCATAGCAGGGTCTTCCATTGCATCCATTAGCTTCTGGATTCTACCCTTCTTGAAGTGGGACCAGACTCTGGCTTGCCACCTATGAAGGCCCAGACCACGGACAAAGTTGGTCATGGCTTGCAGAGATCCAATGGACTCAGCAACCCGTGCTCCAACCTCAAGACCACGCACACCTCTATCTAGTAAACCACTTGGAGAAGTGGAGTCAATAAACTTGGTGCGGACCTTGTTATCCAACTCAAACGATCCATGAGCCATTTCTCCGAGGAATCGGGAACCATGTTCATGGCGGAAGTTTTCCATGTGATAGGCAAGAGTAGCTCCGTCTTGTCTCAACTGAGCACTCTTGCTAAATCTCAAGTCTCCCATAACTTCACGCAATAGTTTAATGATGTTACCGGGAATCTTGATTGGATTATGTTTCAGCATTTCTAGAACAAGTTCAGGCATTGCTGAGATAATATATCCGGGGGATACCTTCATCTTCATCATTGCTAGGCTTGCTCTTGCACCCCACATTTCTTTATTGGGAATGTATGGCAGAGTGTCAGCATGAGTAGCGTACTCTTCACGGAGTCGGCTTACGCCATCCCCTAGTTCTTTAATACGCAATTCAATATTTGCTGGACTCCATCCAAGAGTTCTACCAAGAGATTCAATGTCCTGCTTAGCAGTTACATTCAACCATTCAAATACATTGATGATTGTGATTCCTTTTCTTCCCAATAGTCTATCCAACTCACGCTGGAATAGAAGTTCAAATACACGCCCCTTCATAAAGTAGTAATAAGACTCAGCCAGATTGGTACGCATAGTTCCCATAATAACGGGAGATGTGAGTACTTCTTCTGGAATCAAACCGGGAACTGCTAGAGCTACGGTTTCGTCTGTGCCTGTTTTCATTAAAGGACGGTCGATATTAGAACTTGTCTTGGAGTTGTACTCTGAGTAGTAACCTCTCTTGGTTTTGAAATCAAGCATCTGCTCCATTTCAAATTCAATGAGATCTCTTCCCTTGAGATACCTACGCCATTCTGGGTGATACATTCTAACATCACCTTCGATTGCTTGGAAGTACTTTAACTTATCTCCTTCACTAAGATCCTTAATAGTTTCGGGAAGACGGTATACCTTTAGTGTACCAGCTTCCTCCAGAATAAAGAACTTATCTGGTTCACCTCTATTAGCTAGACCAGCAAGAATGCTATCGGGATCAGTATCAATGGCATGGGTAATTCCAGTATCAAGAATATCCAAAGTCTCTCTACTGAATGTACCAGTTTCTACAGAAGGCTTAAACCGTCTGTCACCAGCAAGCAAGGCAGTGCCTTGGTGCTTGGCTGAAGAGCGTACATCCAACCAACCCATTACAATAATGGTATTGATGTCGAGAACTTCGTTAGCAAGTTTGCGGTTCTTACGAGCTTCGACAAGAGCAGCGATTAACTGTAGTCTCTCATCAGGACTCATCCTGCTTAACTTTTCGTGATCTAGCTGGACTGTTGCCCACTTCTTGGGATCAACAGGATTACCCATCTCATCGACAGTCTTTACCAATCCTGTCTCTGCTTCAAGATCAAGAATAACTTTATTGGTTTGTCTTACGACAGTCAATAGTTCATTGGCTTGTCTTGTAACATTATCAACCATAGACGCTGGCAAACCAGCTAATCCCGCAACATCACTAGTCAGGATGTCTTCTCCTCTTGACAGTTTCTGCCAAAGGATAGTCATTAGCTGTTGTCGTGCTTGCTGGAATCTACTTAGGTTGGAGTTTAGGATTGATTGATATTTACCGATACGCATGATAAGCATGGCTTCATCATTGGCACACTGAAGAGCTGTGCGGAAAGCTGGCTTTCCTGCCGCAGCCAAGTGACCTGTCTGAGCTTTAGTATCATCAAACAATCGTGAAACAAATCTAACTTTTCTTTGCAAGCTTTGGACAGTCTTACCTGTCTGGCTTGCGCTGTTACCAAGAGTATTTCGTGACCAGTTCATTAACCGTCTCCACCAATTGGCAGACTCACGATTACTTCCACCAAACACAGCACCAATCAAACTACTCTGTCGGAGTGGAACTGAAGGGGCTTGTTCAGCTGTATCAACAGCATTTTCAATGACACCCATACGATCTTTAAGATCTGGTGTCTCTGGTTTTGCTGTTGGTGTTGGTGTAGCAGCTGGAGTACCTTCAGGTTTTGCTGGTGGTTCAGGAGGATTTGGAATATCCGCTTCTTCCTTGTTCTTTCTAAGAATAGCTTGGATTCGTTTATCCTTGCTACTTAGATATGTGTTTTCACCAACTCGCTTGATTTCCAACTGCTTTGGAGTAATGTAGGGAATGAAGTTTTCATCTATAGCCTTGGCTGCATCTGCAAATATAGCAGCATCAGTCCTACGCTTATAGCCGGGTACTGTAGCCATCTTAGCAGCTTCATTAGCCCGGAGTGAGTCAACCTTCTGCCAGAACAACTTAATCTTTTCTTCGCCAAACAAATTAATGTTGGCTTGGTTAATCTCGTCATTCAATACGACAAACTTAGACCAAGCACTACGGAACATATCCGTATATGGTGGACCATCTCCCTTATCAAATTCTTTCATCTTATTCCAATAGAATGAAAGGAACTCTTTTAGAGAGTTAGTATCTAAACCGCTTACTCTTAGAGCTTCACGGTCTTCATTCATCTGTCGTTCAATGCGACCAGCCGTAGTCTCTTCTGCAATATCAGACTTACCTACTTCTGGCTTCATCTCAACTGGCTTACCTGTTTCAGTTAATGTACGAGGTGCGCCATCGCCCAAGCCCTTAGGCTTCTTTGGCTTTGGTGAAATCTTCTTAACAGGTACTCCCTTTTCTTTTGTAACAGTTACAACAGTCTCTACTCCAACTGGAGCATTAATGACTGTCTTACCTACGACTTCTACCTTTGTTTTATCCAATGGAATCATAGAGCCATCTTTAAAGACAATAGCATCAAACCCAAGGCGATTAGCCATGTTGATTAGATTCTGTTTCTTTTTTGGATTTGACTCAAGCTCTGTTGAATTAGCAAATGCAGTAGTCAATGGTTTCTTTGGTGTAAAGACTACAGCTTCCTTGACAACATCGGTTTCACCAGTAGCAAGAGCATCTGCCTGTTTCTCAGGACGGAGCACTTCTTCTGGAGCATTACCAGTTACTTCTGTAGTAGAACGAGTAAGCACTGGTTCTGTTGTTGTCTTTGGTACTGGAGTTGGATCAGGATCTGGAGTATTAAGCTTAGCTTGCTTTGCAGCAAGTTCTAGAATACGAGCACCCTTTTCTTCAGCCTTTGGATCAGACTTAACTGGCTTAGCAGCTTCGGCTTTTTTAATAGCAGCTAAAGTTGGTTTCTTAGTAGTAGCTTCTTTGACTGTCTTTTTATTAGCAGTATCCCACTCTTTTAGACTAGTGGTTATATCCGCTGTATTCATTGTGACATCAATATCGGCTTGTTTAAACAGAGTTTGAATTCTAGATTTTATTTCATTGAATCTTCTATTTACTGTTGACTGACTACTATTAAGTATTTTACCAGCTTCTACTTCATCAAACCCACTAGCAATTAAAGCATCTAATACTTTATTTTCTTCTGCTGTAAAGAAGTCTGGCAATACTTCAGTAACAAGGGGACGAATACCAGAAATAAACTCTTGCTTGTTTTGTTTTTCTAATCCCTTTATAACTACAGGATCAGCTGCTTCTACAATTCTTCGTGCAGTCTTTTCAACACCTTCAGTTGTAGCAAGAGATTGTACACCTGTTTTTACTACACGCCTTTCACCAGTATCAGGATCAATTTCTACTTTACGCTTACGACTATCAAGTTCTTGTTTTTCTAGATTTTTACCAGAAGTCATAAGAGCCTGACGCAATTTAGCTACTGTATTAATCTGACCAGATTCAATACCATCAATAATTTTTTTGCCTTTACCAAGCCATAGGTTATTAATAGCAACAGTTGCTTTAATTGAGGCAGCTGTAGTAAATCCTTTTATACGATTTGAATCAAACTCTTCAGCTAGTTGTACTAAGTGATCTCTGTAATTATCCATAGTAACTTCAGGTGAATCAGCGGCAGCTGCTTCAACTTTGCTTTCTTCTGGAGTTTTTACAGGAGCTACTGGTGGCTTAACAACCTCAGCCTTAACTTCTTTCGGCTTCTTTGGTGTGCTCTTTCTAGTTTTCTTTGGCGTAACAGTTTGTTCCCACTTACCAGTGGTTTCATTTAAAGAGAAAAGTTTCTTGTCAATGCCATTATAGATAGCAGCTAAAAGATTACCAGCAATATCTTCTGGAGATTCACCAGCCTTATCAAACATGTCTGAAAAAGACTTGATGATATTGAGATCAACCTGTGACTGTAGTACTGTAAAAACAGAGCCAAGATCTGCCTTTGCCTTTAGCATATCTGAGATAGCTCCTAGAGCTACTTCAGTATTGCCCCAACGGAT
>Ga0172367_10003159_pt1 | contig 21807 bp, 20 predicted proteins | sample Lak10m_FD_114542 | JGI IMG/M metagenome (GOLD analysis project Ga0172367, IMG submission 114542) | Freshwater microbial communities from Kabuno Bay, South-Kivu, Congo - kab_022012_10m | ecosystem: Environmental > Aquatic > Freshwater > Lake | place: Democratic Republic of the Congo: South-Kivu... | reverse complement strand
ATATCTTTTATATCTTTAGAATCTTTAATATTTTTAATATCTTTAGAATCTTTAATATTTTTAATATCTTTTATATCTTTAGAATCTTTAATGTCTTTAGTATTTTTAGAATATTTAAAGTCTTTAGTATTTTTAGAATATTTAAAGTCTTTAGTATTTTTAGAATCTTTAAAGTCTTTTGTATTTTTAGAATCTTTAAAGTCTTTAGTATCTTTAGAATCTTTAATATCTTTAATATTTATTGTATAAACACGTTTTTTTTGTAAAAATTTTAATTTATTTTTAATTATATTAAAATTATTATTAATAAAATCAATAAATTCTAATGATCTATAATATAATAAAGAAGTATTAATTTTAAAATTATTATTAATAAATTTAATTAAATTTTGAATCTTTTTATTATATAAATCAATAGAAATATTAACAGAATTAAAATTAGTTTTAATATATTGAATTAAAATTATAATTTTATCATTTAATAATTTAATATTTTTACTTATTTTAAAATTATTATCAATAAATTTAATTAAATTATCAATTTTTTTAATAGAAAAAATAATATTAGATTTAAAATTAGATTTAATATAATCAATTAATTCATTAGCTTTACTATTAAAAAAATCAATTTTTAAAATAGATTTATTATTAGATTTAGTAATAATTTTAGAATTATTATTAGAATTATTATTAGAATTAGATAAAATAATAGGTGTAGATTTTATATCATCACCAACAGATTTTTTTAATAATTTATTAAACATAATTAAAAAATTATTATTATCATCAATATCTCTAATATTATCAATATCAGTAGAAGTAAAAAATTTATTTTTATTAATAATTCTATTATCTTCAAAAAAAAATAAAATACGAACAGTCATATGTATAAAAATAATAAAACTAATAATATTTAAAAATATTCTTAAATCATTTGTTAATAATTCTAAAATTTGAATTTTATACAATAATAATTTAGAATTAATATTAGAATTATTAATTAATTGTAAAATATATTTAATATTATTAAATAATTTATCATAGATATTTTTTGAAAATATATTTGATTTAAATAAATAAATATCAATAGAAGATATAAATTTTTTTAAAATATTAGAATTTTTAATATTTTTAGCAACATTAATTAAAAAAGAAATAAATTTAATATTAACAGATTTATTTATAATAGCTTGATTAAAATTTGTAGTAAATCTTTTAAAAAGTATATTAGATTCTTTAATATGTTTAAAAATTTCTTTAATTTCATTTAAAATAATTTCTTTAACAACTTCTTTTTTATTTAAATTTTGTAATAATTCATAATAATTATTAATTTGTTGATTAGATAAATTTAAATGATGATATATATTATTTTTATACATATTATATTCAAGTAATTTTTTTTGAATAAATATATTTTTAATAATATTTGATATTTCATCTTTATTATTATTAATAATATCATAATATTCTAAATATTTTTCTTTAGGAATATCTAAAGAAAAATCATTTAATTCAATATTAATATTTGAATTAAAAATTTCTTTATATTTATTAAAAATATAATTCTTAATAATATCAAATTTTTCTTTTCCTATTTCATTTTCAATTTCTTTTTCCTTTTGTGTTTGAATTTCAATATCCTTTTCTTTTTTTTTTTGAATTTCCAATTTTTTTTCTTTTTTGGTTTGAATTTCAATTTCTTTTCGTTTTAATTTTTGAATTTCTAATTCTTTTTCTTTTATTTTTTTTATTTCTATATCTTTTTTAATTTTTGCATCAATATCTTTTTGAGTATATTTAATATTATAATTAGTGTTTATAGGTATTCTTTCATTATTAAAAGTATTAACAATTTTATTACTAGGTCTAATTTTATTTATAACAGCAACACTAGCTGGATTAATATTTTTAGCTGTAGTAAAAAGTAAATTTGAAGTTTTAGATTTTGCTGTATTTAATGTTGTTCTAATCATATTATTTCTATATAATTAAAATTAAAAAAATAATTAAAATGATAATTAATTTTAATTATTATTATAAAATTCTAAATACCATTTCCAGAATTCATCAGAATTATTAATTTCTTTAATTTCTTGTCTATTATTATTAACAGATGATAAATCAGATATTTGATATTTTTCAAAACCATATGCAATATATTTATTATTTTCTTTTCGAATAGAATAAGTTAAAATTCTTGCATTTTTATCATCATTAATAGAGAAACGAACTTCAGTATCTGTTAAATAATAAATATTTTTATAAGGACTATTTTTTTCATTAATATCTTTAAAAATTTGTCTTAATAACAACATAATATATTTAATTTAATATAATATAAAAATCATTTTTTTATTTATATATAAATAAATAAAAAAATTATTAAATTTAAAAAAATAAATAATAAATATATATAAAAATATGTATATTATACCAAAAATGTTAGAACCAGCTACCGCATCTATAGCAGTATATATTCTAGCAAAAACACCTTTAAATATAAAAAAAAATAAAAAATTAATATTAAAAAAGCCACATTATTTAAAAAATCGTATATGTAAATGGATAATACATAATCAAGATGAATTAAGAGAAAGAATAATTGACGAAACTAGTGATTATTTAATAGATATAATAAATATAATAAATATAATTAAAAAAAATCCATCAATATTTATTATAATATATATAATAGCATTAATATTAATAACAATATTATAAATTTATTGACATTTAATAGGATTTATTTTAATTATATCATTATTATTTGCTATAGAAGATAAAATACTACTATCTAATCTATTTTCAAATGCATTATCTTTATTTATAAAAGAAGTTAAATTATTATCATTTAATGGAATAGGTCCAGATTGATAAACTTTACCAATATTTCTAGTAGGTTCTGCTAATTCTTGTATATCATATTGTCTTTTTGTATCCATTTTAATATTTGATTTATCTAAAGAAGTAAAATTACCAGCACCATTAGGAGTATGTCCAGCTTTCATTAATATTAATTCGCGTGTATTATCAATTTCTGTATTAAGTTCTGCTTCTCTATCAGTAGGAATAAATGTAACAGCACTTTTAAGACCTCCATTATATTGTATATGTGAATATTGACGTTGTGTATTTTTTGCATTTTCATCTTTAATTATATAACCTCCAATTATACTATTTAAAATACCACTAATAAATCCAAATTGAGAAGTTCCAGAATTAACAACAGTTTCTTTAAGTGTAGTTTTAGCAACAATAGAAGGGTCATAAACATAAGTACTTTTATATCTAATATTATTAATATTACGTGTTGTATCTTGAATAGGTAAAGTTTGTCTTAAAGTAGTTCTAGATTTATTATTATTTTTTAAATAAGTAAAATCTCTAACTTTAATATTACCTGTATAATCATCGTGAATTGTTGTTTCTTTAATAGTTGTTTTAGCATCATCATATAAACCAGAATAAGATTCTTTATTACCAGTTAAATTAATATTTTCAGAATCATGAATAATAGTTTCTTTAATAGTTGTTTTAGCATCATCATATAAACCAGAATAAGTTTCTTTATCACCAGTTAAATTAATATTTTCAGAATCATGTATAGTGGTTTCTTTAACAGTAGTTTTAGTATTATCATATAAACCAGAATAAGTTTCTTTATCACCAGTTAAATTAATATTTTCAGAATCAAATATTGTAGTTTGTTTAACAGTTTTTTTAGCATCATCATATAAACCAGAATATGTTTCTTTATCACCAGTTAAATTAATATTTTCAGAATCATGTATAGTTGTTTCTTTAACAGTAGTTTTAGCATTATCATATAAAGAAGAATATGATTCTTTATCGCCAGTTAAATTAATATTTTCAGAATCATGTATAGTAGTTTCTTTAACTGTTGTTTTCATTAAATGATTATGTGGATCATAAGTTGTTTGTTTTTCAGGAATTTGTGGTGTAGCATTACCATAATAACGTGCACTATCAACAAAATATTCTTTAATAGTTATTTTAATAGCATCAGTAATAGGAGCAGTAATAGCTTTAATAATAGATGAGAAATTAGCAACAGGAGTTTCTTTTTTAGCTAATTCATGTTTTTCAGTATTATAAACTAAAATAGATTTTTTTCCATAATCTTCATTAAAATTAATTTGTTCTTGTTGATGTTTAATGGAACCTTTATAATCAATATGTGAAGAAATACGAGTAGTATTTTTTAAATTTTCTTCAGGTCTTTCTGTATCTTTTTTTAGATAAGATTGACCTTTAAACCAATTTTCTGGAGATAATTTATAAACAGTTTCTGGTTTATTTTTAGAAGGAGGAGAAATAATACCTCTTTTATCAATTGGATTTTTGATAGGAGCTTGTATAGGAATTTCAAAAATACTAGAACGTTGATCAGTAATAGGTCTTAATTCATCTCTATTTTTAGGTTTAGCATAAATTAAAGTATCAGATTGATGAAAACCACCAGAACCTTCAGAATTAAAACCTTTATTAAGTCCAGGAGCAACACGAATACTTTGAATAGGATTATAATTATTTTGAAGTTGTGAAATATTAGTTCTATCTCTTAAAAAATCAGAATTATTATTCATACCTCTAATAAAAGAATTATCAGTAGTAGGAATAAAAAAATTTTCAACTTCAGTTTTTTTAACTTTATAATCATTATAACCAAATTTTTCACTAAAATTAGGATTATTATCTAAATTCATAGGTTGAGTAATTCCTTTTTTTAAAAAATGTTGCATATTTCCATGATTAAAATTTTCAATAGGTATATCATTACCTGATAAACTTTTTATATATTTATTATTTGTATTATTATATTCATTAACAGACATAAACATATCAGCAGTAGAAGGACGAGGAATAACACCAGTTTTAAAAGGGAATTTAGCATTATTAAAAGAATTATTAGCTAATTCTTGTTGTTTATTTTTAGTAAAAGTATAATAATCAGAATTATATATATTATTCATAGAAGGAGTTTCATTTAATATAAAATCCATATCTATTATAGATAAATAACAAAAAAATAAAAAAATTAATTATATATTTTAAATCCATAATCATTTTTTTCAAAATAATCAAATTCATTATCTTCCTCATCCATAATAAAATCATTTTCACCTTCAATATCTAAAATATCATCGGTAATTTCTTTATTAAAATCAATATGAATATCATCATCATATTCTAATTCAGAAACACCAATAACTTTAAGTTGATTATATAATTCTTTTTCTTCTTTAGATTTTTTACTTAATTTTTTTAAAATATTTTCTTTATTTTGTTCTCGCATTTTATCAATATAATCTTTTTGTTCTTTAATAGTAGGAATTTTACAAAAATCAATAATTCTAAAAATATTATTTTTAATATCACTAAATAAATTTTTATAATCATCATTAGATATATTAATAGAAGGTTGTAAATTTTTAATATTTTTAATATCTGGAATAGCAGGAAGACATAGAGCTCTAATAACAATAATAATTTTAATTTGTTTTATAAATGTTTCATTATCATCATTAATAATAGAATTTAATTTATCTAAAGCAATAATAGTATTATTAATTTTATAAATAAAAGATAAAGCATTATAATTAAGATAATTAAATAAAATTTTAGAAATATTAGTTAAAATTTGTTTATAATTATCAAAAGAATAAAATTTAACAAAATCAGGTTTTTTTCCAAATAATTTTAAATAATCATTAATATGAATATTATAAGAATAAAGTAATTTATTTTTAATATCATTAATATGAAAAGAATTTAAAATAGTAGAATCATTTAATTCATTAAACCAATTATTTAATGAATTATCATAAATAGGAGAAATTAAATAATTAAATATAATAGGATTAAATTTTTTTTGTTTAGGGATAATATCTTGTTTAAATAAATAAAAACGTGTATATCTTTTTTCATTAAGAACACGTTTAGAAGAAAATTTAGATTTAGCTTTTTTTAAATCTTGACGATTAGTTCTAAAAAAATTATCAGTTGTAAAATTTTCATCAATAACTTCTAAACAACAACCTAATAAATATTTATGAATTTTTTCAAATTTTACAGAAGGCATATAAATTAATGATTGAATAAAAGTTTCAAAAAATTTATCATTATTATAATCTTTAGTTTGAAGAAATTTTACTAATTCTTTTTGAGCTTCTAAACCTTTATTTATTTTTTTTTTCTTTAAATCAATTTTTTGAAATTGTTTAAGTTCATCAGAATAATTATTAATTAATTTATTAAGAATATTAGATTTATAATTTTTTTCTAAAGGTAAATAATTATAATTATATTCATCACTAAATATTTCTTTAAATACATTTATATATATACATAATAAATAATAAAAAATACCATCTTTTGCATTTATATCATATGGACATCCATATTCATTCCAAATATCATAACAAGGAATATAATAAATTTCTTTATCATATAATAAAGTTTCATTAATTAATTCTTTTTGTAATTCAATAGACCATTTACATATAAAATCATATAACATATTAGTAATAATAGAAATATATTCAATATTAGCATCTTTTAATAATTGATCTTCATTTTCATTATTTAAAACTAAATTAATAGGTTTAAGTGCTTGTTCTTTACAATGTTCTTCATCATAAATATCTTTATATTTATCACGAATTAAAATATATTTTTCAGGAATTCCACGATAAATATTAAAAAGATGATTAATTATAATATCAAGATTAATTGGTAATTTACTATATTCTTTAAATTTAATAATAAATGGAAAAAGAATATTTAATGATTGATAAAAACCTTTTTCTAATTTATAATAATAATTATTATAATATTTATCTAATTCATTTATTATATTTATTTCTTCATATTCTTCATTTATATCATTATCTTCTAAATATTCATTTTTATATTCTCCAACTTGTTCAGGTATTCCTTCATAATTTGTAGTATCATTTCCTTTAGATATCTGTTTTTCATCATATTCAAAAGAAAATTTAATATTATAAATATCTTTATAATTAGAAAATAATAAATTAAATTTTTTTTCAATTTTATCAAAATGTAATAAAATTTCTTCTGGATTTAATTTTAAATATTTTTCTAATATTATAATAGAATTATCGATAGATATATTTTTACGTATATTTCTTAGATTTTTAATAATTTCTTCATAATTATCATTATTAATATTATTAATTAATAAATTAATATTTTTATATAAGGGTAATTCTTCAATATAAACTTTTTCGATTTTAATAGTATCTAAATTATTTTGTATTTTTTTAAAATAATTAAAAGTTAATTCAATTAAACTATTTGTTTTTTTTAAAATTTCATAAAATAAAAATCGAGTATTTATAAGATTTCTTTCTTTTATTTTATCAAAAAATTTATATTTTATATTAATTTCTTTTTCTTTTTTATTTAAATTAATTAAATAAGATTTTAAAATTTCAAAATCATCTATATTTATAAAATCTAAATCATAATTAAATTTTTTTAAAATATTTGATAAACTTGAATAATCATATTCATCTATATCTATTTTATTTAAAGGTAAATCTATTTTATAATTTTCAATAATTTCATTAAAAGAATTATAATTTTTACTTAATAAATTATTTCCTTTAAATCTATCATTTGAATTAATTAAATGACTACTTATTTTTTCATTTAAATAACATTCATTATCAATTTTAGGTTCATAAAAATAAACACTTATAATTGGTATATCTCTTTCATCATCTTTATATATAATATAATAATCATTAGTTGATAATTGAACTAATGTATAATTATTAGCAGAAAATTTAATATTAGTAGTATCAGAATTATAAATTAAAGGAAACCATAATTTATTTTTATTTTTATAAGAGAATTTAATTTCTTCTTTAGAACTATCTTTAATTTTATTTATAAAATCATTTAAAATAAAATTATTATTATCTTCAATTATATCTTCACTAAAATTACCTTTTTTAGCATCTAAAACAATTATAAAATTTTTAATATTTATAGGATTATTTTGTTTATAAATAATATCATTAAATAATTTTAAAAAAGTATTAGATTTAGTAGAAGATTTAAAAAAACTTAATAAATAATTATAAATTTGTTTATCATTAAAAGCTACAAAAGTAGGATTAATTTTAATAATTTCATCAAATGAAAGAATTTCAAAATATTCAATTTCTTCTAATTCTTCATCTTCAAAATTAAAATCTTCCATTTTTCTATAAATAATAAAATAATTAAAATAAAAAATATTAATTTAAATAAGTATTAATATAAAAAATTGATTTTTTTAAATAAAAATAAATGAATGATTTATTTTATATTCACAATTGGTTTATTTATTATACCTATTATTACTGAAATTATAATTTTAATTACAACTTGTAAGATTTCTATTACAATTTAAATTTAAATTTGCATTAGTATATGGATAACCAGGTGAATATTTTGTATTTTCATTATGAATAGAAGACCATTTATTTAAATCTATAGAATAATCTAATTCTGAAGAAGGAATAAATTTATCTTGATTTTGAGGACGTTCAATATACGGAATATGATTATCTTTAGCAACCATTCTATAATTTATACCAATTCTATCAAAACTTTCAATTGCCTTATTTTGTGGATTCCAACATAATGGATCAAAACGATTTATACCTGTTTCTTTTAAAGTACATGGTGGATTAGATAAACGACAAGATTCCGTAGGAGTACTGCAATTACGAATATTATCAATACTTTTTGGTTTACAACCAGTAGAGATATAAGAATTAGGAGTATAAGCATCTTTATTACATTTTGAATTTTTGTAATTTAAACCATTAAGTTCATTTAAATCATTAATTGCTGTTTTCATACTACATGTATGATGACCATAATTTTGAAATCTTAAATGGGGATCATTAGAAAAATATTGATTACATTCATTACAATCATTATGAGGAGTAATTAATTTATAAACACCAGGAAAAATAGAACGTTCTAATTGTTCTTGATAAGAACTCTTATCATAACTCAAACGTGTATCATTAGGATTATACATTCTTCTATAAGAATAAAAATAAAAAAAACTTAACAATAATTCATTTTAATAGGTGGTGGTAAAGGAATAGAACGATACATAATAGATTGACAAGAAGGTAAATGTTTCATATCAGTATTAATAGGTTCAGTTTTATCATTTGTAATAATATTATTATCAGAAGGAATATATTTATTAGTAGGACATTTAGTTAATATTCGTGTTTGTCCTCTTAATTCACTATCTAAATCAACAAGATTACCTTGTATATGTGAAACAGCAGTTCCTCCAACAAATCCTAATTGATGAATACATTTATCTTTATGTTCATATCTATAAGGAGATAAAATATGTCCTAAAGTATCAACATTTGTTTTTAAATCAGTAGTATAAGAACAATTATCATATTTAGTTCTATTAAAACTCATTATTCTAATATACATAAATATTAAATTATTTATAATAATTTTTATTAAAATTCATTCTATTTATATAAGAACGTGTATCTTCACCGCCATTAATCCATATAGGAACTATATTATTAGGATTTTGAATATCTTTCATACAATCAACAAGTGGAATAGGATGTTTAAATTGAAGTTCCATAATTTTTTTTTTACATCCACTAATATTAATAGTTGTATCATCACCTGCTAATAATTCTAATTCTTTATTTGGATTTAATTCACATCCTTTTAATTGTGGAACAGAAGTAAAAATACGTTTATTTAATTGAATTTTACATTTATCTCTAGTAATTTTTTCATTATTTATTAATAAATTATTATAAATATCTATTAAACAAGGGTCTGATAAACCATAACCGGGTCTACCTCTTAAATTAGGATGTTCTAACATAAACTCAGGAATACGAACTTTAGAATTTTCACAAGGTAATAATTGTGAATATTGTTCATAAGTACTATAATTTAATATTTTATCATTTCCATAATTTTTAAAATCCATCCAACAACTATCAGAACATAGATTATTTTGATAATCAAAATATGTTGTTTTATCCATTCTAATAATACTTTACATTATATTATAATAACATCTTTCACCATTATTTTCTTTACATGTTTTTTCTCTATGATATAACCATTTAGAAAAAGCTTCTTGATTATTAGGAATAGTAGTAGCAGGAACAGTATAAAATTGTCTTTCAGAAAAATTTCTATCATAAATATCTAAAACATCTTTAAAAACAGGTTGTTTAAAAAGATAATTCATATTATATTTAATTTTATTATTTTGAATATCACAGGAACTATAATTTAAATTAGATTTTTCAAGAATATTTGGATTCATAAAAGGATTATTTTTAGTAGGTTTAACACATAATTTATTATTAATAATATCTTTATTTTGAAAATCTAATGTTTCTTTATTTTTATTTTTAATTTCATTATTATATAAATAAATATAAAATAAAAATATAATAATAAATAAACCAAATAATAAAAATGAAATATTTCTAAAAATCATAGAAGATATAATAGATAAAAATAATATAAAAAAAGATATTGTTATAATTTTTTCTTTAAAAATCATATTGTTTCTAATAAAATGATTGAAAAAAGAAATAAAATAATTATAATTTTCTATTTGCTAATTTTTTTTGAAGTTCTTGTTTTTTAGATAAATTTCTTAATCCTTGTTTATTTATTCCTGTTTTTGTTCCTTTTTTTCCACCACCACCACTAAATCCATTCATTGTACTCATCATTTTCATCATATCTGCCATATTAAAACCAGAACTTCCATCATTATCATTATTACCAAACATTGAAGGTAATAATGATGCAAATTTCATTGCATCCTTCATTATAGCATCTTGATTTAATTCACCAGAAGAAATTTTATCAGTAACTTTAGTTCCAACAGTTGTAAATAATTCACCTAATCCATTTTCAGGATTAGCTAAAGCTTTAAAAATATCACCCTCATTATTAGAAATTGACTGTTTTAATTTATCAATATTTACATCTTGAATAATTTCTTTAGCTATTTTACCAATAGTAGTATCTCTTAAATTATCCATACCATCAAAATTTGCACCTTCTTTAACTTTTTCTGTTTTAATTGTATTTAATCTTTCAATTATTTTTTTAAAATCTTCATTTTCTAATTCAAATTTTTCATCAAATGTTTGAAGAATTTTTAGAATAGTTGATGCACTTTCATCTGACATTTCATTTTTAAAAATATAAAAAACACTTAAATAATGATGACATAAAAAATTATCACGAAGTAATTTAGTAATATCAAAAATTGATATATCTTTATATAAATTTATTGATTTAATATTATCCATTTTTAACCATTCATCACAATCTTCTTTACTAATATCTAAATAAGATTTCCAAAAATCATTATTACAATTTTCATTTAAAAATGAAATATAATCACTAGAAGATTTATCAAATTCTTTATAATTTTCTTTAACAATATCTAAAACTTTTTTTGCTGTTGAACTATGTTCCTTATGTTTTTTTGCAATAGTTCTAATTTTAGTTAAAAGGTCATAATAATATTGATTAAAAATAATAATTGATGAACTCATTATTTATATAAATAAAAATCTATTTAATATCCTTAAATAGATTTTCACGTTCTTTTGTTAATTCTTCTAAACTAGGTAATTTTTTTTCATTTTTATAATTATTTGCTAATTGTCCTATTTGATTTTGTTGATTATTCATATTTGTTGAATTATTATTATCTATTAATTCCCATATATAATTTTTATTATTATCTAAATTAATTGAATTAAAATCATTATCATTAATATCACTAAAAGTATCATTTGTAATTCTTCCTAATGAAAATGACATTGGTTCATTTAATTCTGTATTATTAATATTTAAAGGAATTGGTGAATTAATAGAACTTGGTGTTTTTTCTTTTTCTCTTGTTGTATTATTTACAAATAAATAACCTCTATTTGGTAATAATAAATAATCAAATACAGCTTTTCCATAAATAATCTCTTTATTAGGAAGAAACATTAATGCAGGAACATTTGTAATTCTTTTTTTTATTAAATTAACAATATTATCTATACAAACTAATTTAATTGTTTTTTTAGTATCATGTCTATTAATAGTATCTAATAAAACAGCACAATGTTGACAAGTAATACTATAAAATAAAATCATTTATTTAAAATATAATAAATTAAAAAATAAAAAAATGACATAAAATTATTATAAATATTATAAAATAAAAGATGTTTTTAAATTATAATTATAATGATATTACTGATAGACATTCATTTATTATTAATGATATTGATTTAGCTATTATTAATTCTATTAGAAGAATTATTTTATGTGAAATTCCAACTATTGCTTTTTATGGTGAAGATGAACCTACTATTGAAATATTATATAATAATGGACCCTTACATAATGAATTTATGATACATAGAATTGGTTTAATACCTTTACATATTGATGAAATAATAACAGAAAATTATGAAGATGATGATTATAAATTTGAATTAAATATTGAAAATAAAGGTAATGAAACAATAAATATTACTACTAATAATTTTACAGGAACATATAAAGATAAAATTTTAACAAAAGAAGATATTAAAAATATATTTCCTGCAAATAATATAACAAAATCACATATTTTAATAACTAGATTAAGACCTAATGAACATATTCATTTAAAAGCAAATGCTATTAAAAGAACTGGTAAATTAAATGCTAGTTTTTCACCTGTTTCTTTAAGTAATTTTTCTTTTATACAAAATGATAAAGAATATAAAGATAATATATTAGATAGAGAAAGAAATTATATTAAAAATGAATATGGTGATCCAAAAAGTATATTATTCGAAATAGAAACTATTAATAAATTATCATATAAATATTTATTTACTAAATCAATAGATATAATTATTGAAAAATTAGAAAAAATAATTGAAAAATTAATAAATAAAGAAATTCCAATTGAACCTGTTGATAATTGTGAAAATTCTTTTAATTTTAAAATAGATAATGAAGATGATACATTAGGTAATTTAATACAATCTATTCTTCATAATAAATATATTAGAGAAAATAATAATTATAATGAATATAATTGTTTATATGTTGGATATATATGCCCACATCCTTTAATTAGTGAATTAATTATTAGATTTACATTAACAACTGATAAAATAGATATATATGAATTATTTTTTATGGATAATTGTAAAGATATTATAAAAATAATGGAAAATTTAAAAAATGATTGGTTATTATTTACTAAATAATTCTTTGTTTATAATAACCAATATATTGAACTTTACAATCTTTAAATATTGGATAAATTAAATTAATTATATTAATTGATGATGTTAAAATTATTGTTCTTGCTTTTTTTTCTTCATTTATTTTTTCATCATAATATTTCTCCAATTTATATATTGAATATCCTTCATTCATTTGAGATAATAATAATTCTGTTTTTTCTTCATAAATTGGGGTTAAATCACCATTTATAATAAATTCAAAATAACTCATTATTAATTTTATATTATTATACTAAATCTTTAAGTAATTTATTATATAAATTATATTCTGCTTGTGAATTTGCTAGTTTATCATTTGTATCATATATATAACTATTCATATCATAATTAATAATTTCAGTAGGTATAAATTCAGAATAATTATTATAATTATTTATATTAAAATCGTTAATTTTCTTATTTTTTAATTCACATTCTGGTATAACTCCAATAACTTTAATTAATAATATATTCATATATACACCATTACATATTGCTATAATTTTAATATCTTTTGCTAAAGGTCTATTATATCTATAAATAATTATATTAATATCTAATAAATAAATATTATTATTATCTATACTATATTTATATCTATTTAGATTAGTTGAAATAATATTATATTTTGTATTATTAATTATTAATAATGGATTATTTAAATTATTTGAAAAATCTTCAATTATATTAGAATAATAATTATATAAACGAGATGAATAATCAATATCATTTATTATATTCCATTTAGACCAATTAATACCATCTATTATTGTAATTATTTTAGATAAATTAATATTATATATTTTTCTAAAAATATTATTTAATTCATCATTCCCTAAATCATATATTTTATTATTTTTATCTTTACTTATTATATCATATGGTAAATGTGAATATATATTATTATATTCACATGAAATTTTATTACTATTAATATAATTTTTATTTGAAAATTTTTCAATTTGATAAATAATTAAATATATAAAAATTATAATAATAATTATTAAAAATATTATTTTTAATATCATTTGTTATTATTCTATATTTAATTTATAGAATAATAACAAATGATATTAATACCTATTTTAATTTATATAATTATTTTAATTTTATTATTTATATTACGACCTTCTATTATGTTTGATATTTCTGGAAATATTAAAACTTATAATGGAAATTCTACTTTAACATTAGATTTAATATATCCATTAATTGCTATACTATCTTATTATATATATCTTATTATAAAAATAATTATTAATAAATAACAGAAATAATATAAAAATAATCAAAATTGATATAAAAATAATTAATAAATAATCAAAATTGATATAAAAATAATTAATAAATAATCAAAATTGATATAAAAATAATTAATAAATAATTAAAAATGATATAATAATAATTATTAAAAAAATTATTAAAAAAATAATTAATAAATAATTATTAAAAATAATAGAAATAATATAAAAATAATTAATAAATAATCAAAAATGATATAATAATTATTTTTATATCTTATTATAAAAATAATTATTAATAAATAATTTAATAATGGAAGTAATAAAAAATTGGATAATAGAAAGTTATGAAAATAATAAAAAACTTTCAATAGATTCATGTTTATTTATATCAGGAAATTCAGGTTATGGTAAAACTTATAGTATAAATAATATAGCAAATGAATTAAATTTATTTATAATAAATATAGATAGTTTTAATTGTGCATCATCAAATCAATTAAATGATATATTAATAAAATCTTTTACATCATCATTAATACAAATATTAACTTCAAATAATTCAAAAAAAATAATAATTATAGATGATTATGATATATTAATAGCATTAGATAATAATATAAATATAACATTATATAATTTTATAAATAATAATAAAAATAAATTAAAACATATACCAATAATATGTATAATAAATAATTCAATAGTAAAAAAATTAGGTGATATAAAAAAGAAATGTAAAATAATAAATTTTCCAAATATGAATGAATATGAAATATTTAAAATATTACAAAAATATAATTCAAATTTAGTATTTTCAGATACTTTAAAAATAATAATAAAAAATAATTATAATTTATCAAATATTATAAAAATTATATCAAATACATATTTTGATAATAATGATGATATTTTAATAAATGATTATATATATTCAAATAATTTTAATAGAGATTATTTAAGAAGAATAATAATAAAAGAACAATGGTTAATACCTCTAAATTTTCATGAAAATATAATAACAGAATTATATAATAATAGAAATGGAAATATAAAATCAAAAGAATTATTTTATAAAAATTTTTTATTAAATTTTTGTTATTTTGATATAATAATGAATAAATCAAATGAAATAGGAATAGAATTTTTTATATCAATAATACAAGAATTATTTAAAATTCCAAATAAAAAAACAAAAAAAATTAAATTAGGAAATTTTACAAAAATGTTAAGTTATTTATCATTACAAAAAAAAAATAATAAAATTTTTTATAATAATAAAACATTTCCTTTTTATAATATTGGTAATTATCATTTAAATTCAATAAATAGAAAATTTATTTATTAATATTAAATAGATATATATTAAATGAGTGCAAAAAGTAGTCCTAAATCTGACGGTTTTATTGATAAATTATATGGTAGTTTAGAAAAAACCTCAGATAATGTTGCCAATTTAGCATCTTCTGTTAAATCTGGTTATAATTCATTATTTGAAGGTTATAGATTATATATTGGTCTTATTATTGTTGTTATTGTATGTAGTCTTTTAGCATATTTATTATATTATTTAATAACAACTCGTGTATTTTTACAATCTGTTATAATAGCAAAAGAAACTAATTCACCTATTATTGCAAATGAAAAACGACAATTAGATTTTGTGTATGATAAAACAGGAAATGGCGAAAGAAGAAGTTTTACATTTTGGATATATATTCATGATATGAATAAATATAAAGGAATGTATAAAAATGTTTTTAATATTACAAATATTCAAAAGAATACAGATTTAAGACAAATGTCACCATGTGTATTTTTAGATAAAGATAACAATAGAATGTATGTAAGATTTGGTTCTATATTACCTGAAAATAATGACTTCCAATATTATTCATCAATTACACAACCAAATTTAGCTAGATTTATGAAACAAGGTATAACAATACCATATATACCTTTACAAAGATGGGTTCATATAGGAATTGTATGTAATGCCAATTCATATAAAAATTATATATATGCATATGTTGATGGAGATTTAGTAAATTCAACAAGTACAGGTGAGAAAGATAATTATATTCCAAATAGTAATGATACTTTAAAAGATTTAAAAAATATGGATTTAAATATAAATGGATTTTTAAATATTGGAGGAGATAGTAATGATACAGCAGAAGGTCCAGGGTTTTCAGGTTTAGTATCAAAAATAACAACATATAATTATGAATTAAATCAAAAAGATATATTTGCAGATTATTATAAGGGTCCAATAGGTGGATTTTTTTCAAAATTAGGATTACCAAATTATGGAGTTAGAAGTCCAATTTATAAAATATAATAATATATATAAATAGAAATGTTAGACATTATAATACAAGTTATATTAGCAATTTTTTTATTATTAATAATGGCTTTTATAGCATATTCTATATATGATAGAGAATATATAAATAATATAAGATTAACAAATTCAAATAAAAAAGATACAGTAATTATAAATGGAATTTATAATTTTACTCAAAATGCAAGTAAAGCTGAAACATTTAATAAATTAGATCCAAATTATTTTGATTTAAATCCTTCAGTAAATCAAAATGGAGGTGCTGAATATTCTTATAATTTTTGGTTATATTATAATATTAAAAATATTGATTTATCAAATGATGAAATTATATCAGGTGGTTCAAATAAATATATTATTTTATTTTTTAAGGGTGATTTAAATGTATTACCATATAATCAATTTTCTTATTCAAAAGATACTGAAAACCAAAAAAATTATTTAATTGTAAAAAATCCATTAGTTAAAATTAGTAATGATGGTAAAGATATTATTGTTGAATATAATAATATAAATCATCCTGATACATTTAATTCTACTTCAAAAATTTTAACTACAAATAATATAAAAGATTTAAAACAAAATAAATTAGGAATAAAAGATATTGATAATAGACTTTATAATAAAACATGGAATATGATTACTATAGTTATGCAAGAAAATCCAGCACAAGAAGATGAATTATTTGTAAATAGAACTAATTGTAAAGTTTATTTTAATTCAACTTTAATTTCTGATCGTTCCACATTAAATAATGATTTATCTGATCAAAATAATTCAGATATGTATTCTACAGTTATGAAAAAGAATTTAGGAAATTTATATATTAATCCTAATAAACAATTAATTCAAAAAGGATTATCTCCTGAACATTATGTTAATGAAAATATTACAGAAATTACAGATTCTGATGAAATCACAAAAGAAGCTCCTCTTAAAATTGCAAATTTATCTTATCATAATTATGCATTATCTTCTGATGATATTTTAAAATTATATAAAAAGAAATTTGAAATTAAAGAAGTTACTTTAAATTCTTCAAGTTCTATAAATAAAAATTCTTTACGTATTGGTGATAAAATTAATTTTGATATATATGACGGAGAACAAGAACAAGCTTTACCTGTAAAATCAATTTAAAAAAAAATAAATACTTATAAATAATGGTTGCAGGAGTATTAGCCCAAATATACTGTGGACAAAGTCAATTAGATACATATATAACATGTAATCCTCAAATAAGTTATTTTAAATTTGCATATAATAGACATACAAATTTTGGTTTATCAAGTCAAACATTAGATTTTATTAATAAACCTTATTTAATTGAAAGAGATATTATATTTAGATGTGATATAAAAAAAGGAGATTTTGATTTTTTATTAGATTTATATTTAAAATATAATATACCAGATATATATTCAAGTGATAAATATAAATTTAGATGGATACAAAAATTTGGTGTTTTATTAATTAAAAAATTAGATTTTATAATTAATGGTGTTATTATTGATTCTACAAATGGAGAATGGTTAAGTATTTCAAATGAATTAACAGAAATTATTAAAGATAAATTTAATAAAATTACAGGAAATTTAAATAGTTTTTTTGAACCTAAAATGGATTTACCTGTTATTACTATTAATAATAATAGATATAGAAATGCTTATCCTATTGGTGATAAAATTAATAATAAACCTTCTATTAGAGGACGTGAAATAATTGTTCCTTTAAATTTAAATTTTTCTAAAAATCCATCATTAGGAATTATATTAAAAAGAATTACCGGAGGTGATAATAATATTTGGATTGAATTAACACTTGAAAATATTGAAAATTTATATCAAGTTTATTCTAGTGATTTAGATATGTATATTAGTCCAAAATATTATAATGAATTATATCCTCATGAAAATATTTCAATTGATACATTTGTTATTAATAAAGAAATTAATGCTACTATTGAAGCTAATTATGCATTAGTTGATAATATAGATTTAACATGGATTAGTGGAAGTAGTTCTCAAAGTCATATTGATATATTAACTGAAAAAATAATAATTAGTAGTGATTATTCTTTTACTCCAGGTATTGATTTAGTTAATGAATTAACATTAACTAGAGGAAATACACATATAAAAGAATTAATATGGACTTTAAAAAGAGATGATTATTATAAATATAATAGTCATACAAATTATACAAATAGTATTCCCGAAAATGAAAATAAATCAATTATGAGTAAAGCTAAAATCATGTTAAATAATCAATTTGAAAGAGTTGAGGATAAAAATGCAAATTATTATAATATTATACAACCTTATAAACATCATAGTTCAATACCAAAACAAGGTATATATTGTTATTCATTTGCTTTATTTCCAGAAAGATATAAACCTTCTGGAAGTTTAAATGGTAGTAATTTTAAAATATCTTTATATATTTATACAAATAATGAAGATAATAAAGAAATAAACGAAAAATTAAAAAAATTAAATTTAAGTGGATATAATTATAAATTTAAAATGAATTATTATATTAGAAGTATTAATATATTACGTTATATTAATGGAAGTGTTGCTTATGCATATACTGATTAAATTTTTTTATTTATAATAAATAATGGATTTAACTTTATTTATTATCTTAGTAATATTTATAATATTAATATTTTATATCATAAATATTTTAAATGAAACATATAATGATATAAAATATATAAAAGCTTTTTTTGAAAATATAGAAAAACCAATAGAAAAAAAAGTAAAAAAAGATTTTACTGAAGTAGTTGAAACAATAAAAGAAATTTTTTTTAATTATTTAAAAAAATAAATATCTATACTTATTTATTTTTATTAATTTATTAAAATTATTTATATAATTTTACACTTTTTAACATTTAAAATATTTATTAAATTATTTATAAATTTATTAACATTATCATTAAATTATTTTTTATTTTTTTTAAATATTTATAAATTTATTAATATTATCATTAAATTATTTTTTATTTTTTTAAATATTTATAAATTTATTAATATTATCATTAAATTATTTTTTATTTTTTTTAAATATTTATAAATTTATAAATATTATCATTAAATTATTTTTTATTTTTTTAAATATTTATAAATTTATTAATATTATCATTAAATTATTTTTTATTTTTATTTATATAATCATTAAATTATTTTACACCTTTGCACATTTTAAACGCTAATTTTAAGGCAGGTAATTTTTTAGTTTCTGTGTTCTATTATATGCTCCTTGAAGGTTTCATTACTTCTTTTATTAATTCCTCATCTATCTCTTGATTATTTCTTTTCATTGCATCATAATCTAATTTAAATTACTTTTATTAATAAAATCTCTTAATTTCCAAATAGGTTTATTTAAACTGATTGGTTTTTCATGTGAATTTAAATAACAAAAATAAATAATTTTTTAATAAAAAATGATATAAAATAAAATAAAATATAAATATACTTATTAATGGTATATATTTACGTTCTTCAATTAGAAAAAGGTAAATATTATATTGGTAAAACAAAAAATCCTCAATTTCGCCTTGAATCGCATTTTAATTTAGAAGGTTCTGAATGGACAAAATTATATAAACCTATTAAAATTTTAGAATTAATATCAAATTGTGATGATTATGATGAAGATAAATACACAAGAATTTATATGGATAAGTATGGAATTGATAATGTACGCGGTGGATCATTTATAACAATTGAACTAGATAAATCTACTAAAGATCAATTAGAAAAAATGAGTAAAAGTACTAATAATAAATGTTTCAAATGTGGAAAATTAGGACATTTTGTTAAAGATTGTATTCAAAACCAAGAGCTTACTATTTCTTTGGACACAATAATGTTTAGAGAACCTAAAATTATTTTAGAAAATTTAGAATATATTGATTTTTTAGACAACTTACAAAACTATAAAATTAAAATAGGAGATATTATACTTAATAAAAATAAAATATATAATTATTTACAAGAAATTATTGAAGATATAAAAGTTGTTGATAAATATACTGAAAAAGATATAATGGAAATTTCTGGTTTACAATTAGAAACAGCACTAACTATTAAAAAAATGTTATCAGAATCAAAATATAAGCTAAAACTTATGAAAGAGTTATGTGAAGTATTATCAAAATTTAGTAGTAAAATATCAATATTACAAGAAGGAAGAATAACTTTTAATGATATAAAAAAATTATTAATTAATACTATTAACATGAGACCTTAATAAAATTAAAAAATAAATTATAATTTTTATAATTAAATAAAATAATGTAAATATTTAATTATAATTTAGAGTTAAATTTTTAAGGTTTTAACTTTTTTAACAATCTTTTTAATCTTTGGTCGTGATTCAATAATAACTTATTCTTCAACAGATACTATTTTATTTTTGAATTTCATCAATAGATTCAGTATTAATACTTATTTTTGATAAAATTGTATTTTTTAATTCTTCTAACTTTAATAAATTATCTATAATGTTAGATATGTCATTTAAATCTGTAATATTAATTTGAAATGATTGTGCTATTAATAAACAATTAAACTCTTCAAATTTACAATCTAATAATAATCTAAATATATCTAAATCACTATAATATTTTGAAGTGTCTTGTGGATTTATTTTTTTTATATCAAATAATTTATCTAAAAATTTTACAATTATATTTTGCTTTTCAATCGGTAAAAATGGAAATTTAAATTTTTGTAAATCTTTTGAATAAACGTGTGGTTGTCCTGCACCATTCTGTAATTTATATATTTTATTTTGTATGAAAACTAAATAGTAGTATAAATATTGTTCATTTAATTTATCTTTATTTTTT
>Ga0172367_10003158_pt1 | contig 21808 bp, 23 predicted proteins | sample Lak10m_FD_114542 | JGI IMG/M metagenome (GOLD analysis project Ga0172367, IMG submission 114542) | Freshwater microbial communities from Kabuno Bay, South-Kivu, Congo - kab_022012_10m | ecosystem: Environmental > Aquatic > Freshwater > Lake | place: Democratic Republic of the Congo: South-Kivu... | reverse complement strand
GCGTTCGACTGAGCTCACACCGAAGTCTGACGGACAGTTTCTGGCGCAACAATTTTCTATTGCTCCATCAATTCTTCCCAATATTCCACGGCCCGGCGGGTATGTGGAATCACGATTGTTCCGCCCACCAGGTTGGCTACCGAGAAGATCTCGAAAACTTCGGCAGTAGTAACACCTAATTCATGGCATTTTCCGAGGTGATACTTCACACAATCGTCGCAGCGCAGCACCATCGATGTGGCCAAACCGAGCATTTCCTTTGTTTTGGCGCTCAGCGCTCCATCCTGGTAGGTAAGCGTGTCCACACTGTAGATACGCTTCATTACTTTGTTGTCGGCCGCCAGAATTTTCTCGTTCATCTTCTCGCGGTACGCGTTAAAATCGTTGATAAGTTTGCCCATGTCTCAAAGTTATGAGTTATGAATGATGAATTATGAGTTTGTTACGTGTTACGTGTTACGTGTTACGTGTTGCGAGTTGCAGGATAATACGTAACCCGTATCTTGTAACCCGCAACAATTTATTCTACAGCAACGCCAATCAGCGTGGTTTGCGTGCAGCGCATTATTTTTACCTGAACGTAATCTCCCTTCCGAAAGTTCATCGCCGGAAAAACTACCACTTTGTTTTGAGATGTCCGTCCGAAAAGTTCGTCTTTGCTCTTTTTCGAAGTTCCTTCTACCAATACCTCGAATGTTTTCCCGATGTCGCGCTTGTTGCTGTCGTGCGAAAGGCGGTTGTGCAACTGAATGATTTCGTCCAGCCTCCGGAGTTTTACTTCTTCCTGAACATCGTCGGGTAAATGTTTATGTGCATACGTTCCCGGCCTTTCAGAATATTTAAACATGAAAGCCATGTCGAATTTTACTTCTTCCATCAGCGAAAGTGTTTCCTGGTGGTCTTCTTCTGTTTCGGTGCAGAATCCGCAGAACACGTCGGTGCTCAAACCACAATCAGGAATGATTTCGCGGATGGCACGAATACGATCTAAATACCATTCGCGGTCGTATTTTCGGTTCATCAGTTTCAGTATCCGCGAGCTGCCCGACTGCAACGGCAAATGAATGTGCCGGCATAAGTTCGGATGTTTGGCCATCGCTTTCAGTACTTTGTCCGACATATCTTTGGGGTGCGAAGTCGTAAACCGGATGCGCACCAGCGGATCAACGGCGGCTACCAATTCGAGCAAATCCCAGAACCGGACAGGTTTGCGCTCGCCTTCGGGTAGCCATTTGTACGAATTTACGTTTTGTCCGAGCATGGTCACTTCGCGGTAACCTTTCGACGCCAGATCGCGCACCTCGTTCACAATGTCCTGCGGATCGCGGCTGCGTTCGCGGCCCCGGGTGTAGGGCACAATGCAGTAGGTGCAAAAATTGTTGCATCCACGGGTGATGCTCACAAATCCGGCAAGTGTCTTTTCTCCAATTCTGACGGGAGTAATTTTATCGTAAGTTTCGTTTTCCGAAAGTTCCACATTAATGGCTTCCGATCCTCCCTGAGCTTTGTCGATAAGGAAAGGAAGGTCGCGGTAGGCATCGGGCCCGGCCACCAGATCAACTGCGGCATGGGCCAATAATTCGTCGCCCACACGTTCGGCCATGCAACCCAACACCCCAACAATCAGGTTTTTGTTTTTTCGTTTCAGGCTTTTGAAATAATCGAGCCGGTGCCAAATTTTTTGTTCGGCATTGTCGCGCACCGAGCAGGTATTCAGGAAAATGGCATCGGCCCCGTCAGCGCTTTCAACCGGTTCGTAACTTCTGTCCTGAAGAATGGCTGCCACCACTTCACTATCCGCCACATTCATCTGGCAACCATATGTTTCAATAAATAACTTTTTCTTTTCCAATGGTATCTGATTTTGAGGCTGCAAATTTCACTATTTTTCAGGAATAAGCAAGGAAACAAGGAAACAAGGAAAAGGGAGACGGGAAAACGGGAAAGGGGGTGACGACAGGGGTGCCGCCCCCTGAGACTTCGGCGTGAGCTCAGTCGAACGCTTGTCGAAGGGAGGGAACAAAAAATTAACATTCGCTAAAAAGTTGTCAACGAGCGGATTTAATTGCAATGTCCTGTATTTGTGAAAAATTATGGTTTTGTGCAAGTAATCAGATTATTAACGGACCAATGTTTGCCGGAAATTTGTTTTCAAAACTAACCTGGTGAAAAGTTGTACTGTATAAAATAGTATATTTGCTCACTCAAAAACTGATCGTATGAGGTATTTGTGTAGTTTCATTTTCATTTTTGTTTTGCTGGGAATGAGAGGGCATGCTCAAAATGATACGCTTAGCCTGAACACAGGTGTGTCGAGTCAAACTGCAAAAATGGAAGAACTGCTTACGAAACTGCAAATCAGGCAAGATCCCCGAATTACCGATTTACTCGTACGACATTCCCAAATTAATCAGCGACGGCATGGATTTGAAGGTTTCCGGCTGGAAATTTTCTTTAGTTCCGACAATAAAGCACGAGAACAAGCGATGAGGGTGAGAAACGAATTTAACCTTGTTTTCCCCGATATTGCAAGTTACATGCTGTTTCAAACTCCTAATTTCAAGGTTCGGATTGGCGATTTCAGGACAAAAAGTGAAGCCTTGAAAACCAAAGCCTGGATTGCATCGAAATATCCCAATGCCTTTATCGTCAAAGACATGATCCGGTTTCCGGAGTTATATATTCAACCCGTAGAAGAAAGCGAAGAATAATGAGCGAATTGATTAAGCACGAGTGTGGAATTGCATTGATCCGGTTGCGTAAACCGCTGGAGTATTACAAGGAAAAATACGGAACATGGCAATATGGCCTGAATAAACTCTACCTGCTGATGGAAAAGCAGCACAACAGAGGGCAGGATGGAGCAGGAATTGTCAACGTAAAAATGGATCTGAAACCGGGACAGGAATACATTGCCCGCCACCGGTCGATCGAACAAAATCCAATCAAGAATATTTTTGATAAAGTTGCCAAAGGAATTAAAAAGGCTGAAAAAAACAGGCCGGAAGATGCCGATATTCAGTGGGTTTACGAAAATGTGCCTTTCTCTGGCGAGGTTTCGTTGGGGCATTTACGCTACGGAACTTTTGGGCGAAACAGCATTGAGTTTGTACATCCGGTAATGCGACAGAACAACTGGAAATCGCGTACGCTGGTTTTGGCCGGAAATTTTAACCTGACCAATACTGACGAACTTTTTCGCAAGCTGATTGCATTGGGCCAACATCCAAAAGCTTATACCGATACGGTTACCATACTGGAAAAAGTAGGACATTTCCTCGACGAAGAAAACCAGCTTCATTTCCGTAAATTAAAAAACGAAGGTTACTCGAACCGCGAAATTTCACCGTTAATTGAGAAAAACCTCGATGTTCAGAAAGTACTCGAAAATTCGAGCAAAGACTGGGACGGCGGTTATGCCATTGCAGGTTTGTTCGGTCATGGCGATGCTTTTGTGATGCGCGATCCGTGGGGAATTCGTCCGGCATTTTACTACTACGACGACGAAATCGTGGTGGTGGCTTCCGAACGTCCGGTGATTCAGACGGTAATGAATGTGAAAGCTGATGCGGTGACCGAGATTAAACCGGGCGAAGCACTCATTATCAAGAAAGATGGTTCGGTCAGCAATAAAATGATTCGTGTGCCGCATACCCGCCGTTCGTGTTCGTTCGAACGCATTTATTTCTCACGTGGCAGCGACAAGGACATATACCAGGAGCGTAAAAAACTGGGACGTTTGCTTTCTCCTGCTATCCTGAAATCGATTGACTACGATATTGAAAACACTGTATTTTCATACATCCCCAATACTTCTGAAACGGCTTTCTACGGGCTGGTGCAAGGCGTTCGGCAATACTGTGTAGATTGGAAAATCAAGCAGTTGAAAGAGCGCAACGGAAGCATCACCAACGAGGAAATGGAGGCTGTTTTGTCGGTGGAGCCGCGCGTGGAGAAACTGGCCATTAAAGATGTGAAACTGCGTACTTTTATTGCCGACGATGCCAGTCGTGACGATCTGGTTGCCCACGTTTACGATGTAACTTACGGTATCATCCGCAACAACATCGACACGCTGGTCATCATCGACGACTCTATCGTTCGTGGTACTACGCTGAAAAAAAGTATTTTGAAGATATTGGACCGGCTGAATCCGAAGAAAATCATTGTGGTTTCGTCGGCTCCTCAAATTCGCTATCCCGATTGCTACGGAATTGATATGGCTGTTCTGGAAAAATTCATTGCCTTTAACGCGGCCATCGAATTGCTGAAAGAAACCAATCAACAGGAGGTAATTGATGAGGTGTACCGCAAATGCAAGGAGCAGCAAAATTTGCCGAAAGAGGAAATTGTGAATTACGTGAAGGAAATTTACAAGCCGTTTAAAGCGGAGGAAGTTTCGGCCAAAATTGCTCAGTTGCTCAAACCTGAAGAGTGCAATGCAGAGGTCGAAATTATTTACCAGACCATTGAAAACCTGCACGAGGCTTGCCCGAACGATACCGGCGACTGGTATTTTACCGGAAACTATCCCACTCCGGGCGGAAACAAAGTCGTAAATACTTCATTTATCAATTACGTGGAAGGCAAGGAAGGAAGAGCATATTAAAAAGTTCCAAGTTTCAAGTTCCAGGTTCCAAGCTATAAAAGAAGGGATCCGATCTTTCTGAAAAGATCGGATCCCTTCTTTATTTTGCCAATATTTCACGGGCAATCAGCACTCCATTCACCGAAGCCTGCATCAGGCCGCGTGTAATTCCGGCGCCATCGCCTCCAAAATAGAGATTCTTCACCGAAGGACTCTGAAAACTTTGGTCAACTTTAATGATGTTGGAGTAGAATTTTACTTCAACGCCATACAACAAAGTTTCGTCGCTGGCCAAACCGGGACTCACTTTATCGAGCGACCGGATCATTTCGATGATTCCGACCAAAATGCGGTGAGGCAAAACCAGGCTTAAATCGCCCGGCACTGCATCTTTCAACGTGGGGATGATATTATTTCGATACAAACGTGAAGAGGTAGTGCGTCGTCCGCGAACCAGGTCGCCAAATCGTTGAACCAGAATTTTGTTTTGCGTGAGCATGTTGGCGAGGCGCGCAATGTGGTGCCCATATTCGATGGGGGCGTTGAAAGGTTCGGTAAACTTTTGCGAAACCAGCAAGGCAAAGTTGGTGTTGTCGCTTTTCAGGTTTTTATAGCTGTGCCCGTTTACAACCGCCAGATTTCCTTCGTAATATTCCGACGAAACAAAACCTCCGGGGTTGGAGCAAAACGTGCGGACTTTATCGTCGAAAGTATGGGTGTAATGCACCAGTTTGGCTTCGTAAAAATTCTCGTTTATTTCCTGCATCACTTCATTCCTGCATTCCAGACGTATCCCAATATCAACAATTCCAACTTCGGTTGGGATGTGCTGTTTTTCGCATTGTTTTAAAAGCCAGTTGGAGCCTTCACGGCCAACGGCAACGACAACATGTGTAGCGAGGAATTCTTCTTTGGCAGTTTTTACTCCTGAAATAGTTTGATTGTCGATGATAAATTCGGTAACTGCCGAATTAAATCTGACTTCAACGCCACTGTTGATCAGGCTTTCGTATAAAGCGCGGTAAAGTTCCTGCGTTTTTTCTGTTCCCAAATGTCGAACCGGACATTGAACCAGTTTCAGGTTGGCTTCAATCGATTTTCTGCGAATCTCGCGCATCGCTGGTGTTTCCGTTTCCCCATGAACATCGGAGGCAGCGCCGAATTTCAGGTAAATATCGTCGGTGTAACGAATCAGGTCGCGGGTAGCTTCCACTCCGATGTAATCGGGCAGTGTACCGCCCACTTCGTGCGAGAGCGATAATTTTCCGTCGGAGAAAGCGCCTGCCCCGGCCCAGCCGGTAGTGATGGAGCACGGTTTGCAGTTGACACAAGTTCCGCCATTGGTATGTTTTGGGCATTTGCGCTTGTAGATATCGCATCCTTTCTCCAGAATCAGGATTTTTAACTCGCGTTGTTCCTTCACCAATTCATAGGCCGTGAAAATCCCGGCAGGCCCCGCGCCCACAATAATTACATCGTACTTCGTCATGATTATTAAGAATTTAAATGGGATGTTTATCTGGCGAAAAATTCTGACAAACGATTGCTGAACTGAAAATTGCGCAAGACAAACCCGGCAAAAATAACCATTTTTGGTTTTGCCAACGGTCGTGAAGTAAAATAATTTCAGGAAAGAAACGGGTGGAAAAACAAAACCCTGACGTTTTGTTCGTCAGGGTTCGGTTTTATGCTTCGAGCATTGCCTGGTATTCGTCCGCAGTTAATAAATCGCTCAGTTCATCCTGATTGTTTATCGAAACTTTTATCAACCAGCCAGCTCCGTATGGATCTTTGTTGACCAGCTCAGGTGAAGATTCGAGTTCTGGATTTACTTCCATCACCTCGCCACCAACCGGCATAAATAAATCAGAAACTGTTTTTACGGCTTCAATCGTTCCGAAAGTTTCACCTTTGGCAAGTGTTTCGCCGGCAGTTTCAATTTCAACAAAAACTATATCACCCAATTCGCCTTGCGCAAAAGAGGTAATTCCAACAGTAGCAACATCACCTTCAACACTAATCCATTCGTGTTCACTGGTGTACTTTAAATTTTCAGGCAACTTCATGTGTATATATTTTTCGGTTTATTCTGAATCAAAAGTAATACAAATTTTTTATTCAAACCTTTAACAAATGTCAGGGTTATACAGATTCACTGAAGTTTTATTAATTTGCAGAACAAATAGAAAAATCAATGTTTCAAACACAAATATCTGATTTGTCGGAGCTGGATAAATCGGCAAAATTACTTCTGAAAAATTTTGAAAACGAGCGTTTATTTGCGTTTTATGGATCGATGGGAGCCGGAAAAACGACACTTATAAAAGCGATTTGCAATGAATTGGGATCTTCTGATTATGTAACCAGTCCGACATTTGCGTTGATTAATGAATACACCACTTCAGGAGGACAAATAATCTATCATTTTGATTTTTACAGAATTAAAAAGTTGGAAGAGGCCTTTGATCTGGGGTACGAAGATTATATTTACAGTGGAAACTATTGTTTTATTGAATGGCCCGAAATGATTGAATCGCTTTTGCCTGAAGGGATTGTGGAGGTTCGGATAAAAGAAGGTGAAAAGGGAATTCGATTAATTGAAGCAAAAAAGGTTTGAGGAACGTATAGAATACAATGGTCGCTTTTAAAGGTAAAATCACGTGAGTTTTTTTCAGACTTCCGACTTCGGTCTTCTGACTTCAAACTATTTTAAAGAATGCTTTTGACCAATTTTGAACTGCATAACCATGACCGAAAAAGACAAATTATCTGAACATTCATCCTCCGGATCAACTTACATGTTGCCAAAGGAAGAAATGCTTGAAATCCGAAGAAAAGGAAAACGTATCCGGATTGGAATACCTTCAGACAAAGAAAAAGTAGAATTCAGGGTTCCGCTGACTCCGCAGGCTGTTGAATTATTGGTTTCGTACGGTCATGATATCCTGGTAGAAAAGGGTGCCGGACTGGCTGCCAGCTATACCGATGAGGAATATCGCGTGGCCGGAGCATTGGTGATGGACGACCGGAAAGATATTTTTGAATGTGACGTGGTTTTGCGGGTGTCGCCGTTTGACGAATCGGAAATTGATTTGCTGAAAGGGCATCAGGCATTGATCTCGAACTTGCAGATTAGTGCGCATTGCCCCAATTCGATTGCCAAACTGATGCAAAAGAAGTTGACAAATATTGCTTATGAATACCTCGAAGATGAAGATGGCGGCAAACCTGTTGTTCAGTTGATGAGCCAGATTTCGGGAAGTACCTCCATCATGCTTTTTAATGAATTTATGAGCAAATCGAGGGATGGCAAAGGCGTTTTGCTGGGTAGTGTAACGGGTATCTCGCCCACTGAATTGGTCATTCTGGGCTCGGGCACGGCGGCCGAATTTGCCGCCCGCGCTGCTTTGGGGTTGGGTGCAATGGTCAAGGTTTTTGATGATAATATTGGTTCGTTGCGAAAGCTGGAGGAGAAACTTCCGCAACCTATTTTTACTTCAGTATTCTACCCAAAAGTGATGAGAAAAGCGCTTAAATCAGCCGACGCAGTGTTGGGGGCCATGCCGGTCGGAATGCCTCCATCGTTCAGGATTACTGAAGATATGGTAAAAAAGATGAAACCCGGTTCAGTAATTATCGATCTGAATGTGAGCCAGGGTGGCTGTTTTGAAACCTCACAGTGTTCGGATCTGAATAATCCCTCGTTTGTGAAGCACGGAGTAGTGCATTACTGCGTTCCGAATCTTCCGGCGATTGTGGCACGAACGGCTTCCATCGCCCTAAGCAATGTTTTGATTCCAATCCTGATTGCCATTGGTGAAATTGGCGGGATTGATAACTACATCAAAAGTTCGAAAAGCTTCAGGAAAGGTGTTTACATTTACAATGGGATTTTGACCAATGCCCCGCTGGCCGAAAAATTTAATCTGCCCTACAAAGACATTGATTTGTTGCTGGCTGTTTTCTGATTCGGATTAATCTATTTAATATTCCATAAAATGCCTAATGAATTGAGCCATGGGGCTTTGCCCCAGACCCTAATTACTTTTTTGTCTTGATACAAAAAAGTAATCAAAAAAGATCAAGGCTTAGCCCGCCTCGCACGAAAAATCTGCGTTTGACGTCTAAAATCTTTTAAACTCGCCTTCGGCTCAAACAGAAAAGATTTTTAAACGCCGTCTTCACTTGTTTTTCGGCTCACCGGCCTAGGCCGATTGCGTTTCCTCATCCTAAGGCATATAAACAGATATTCGGATTAATCTTCTACCAGCATCAGCATCGAAATTCCGGGAATCATTATTTCAGAAGAAGTAATGTATTCTGTACTTTCCAGATCGATTGATGTGTCTTTCGCGATAATTCTCCACCGGATATGCGGCATCAGTTCAAACGGAATTTTCTGTCTGTTTCCGTTGAAAACCAGCAAAATGGTTCTCCAATCATCGTCGTTGGCATGGTTGACTAACACATAGGAAGCGACTCCGGGCTGATAGTCGGACGAAAAAATCAGATGTTCCCGAATCTGGCTGGCCGACGACATTCGGAAGGCCGGATGCAGTTTCCTTAGTTCAATCAGCAATTTGTAGTAATTAAAAACCTCCGGATAAGCCGCTTTTCGGCTCCAGTCGATCTGATTGATGGAATCGGGCGATTTATAGGAGTTGTGTTCTCCCGCTTTGGTGCGCGCCATTTCAACGCCGGCATGTAAAAATGGAATTCCCTGCGAAGTTAAAACCAGAGCTCCGGCCATCATCACCATTCGCCGTATTTCTTCATCCGAGGCATCGGGACAGCTTGAAACCAGTTTGTCGTACAGCGTAAAATTGTCGTGGCACGAGGCATAATTGATGCTTTGCCACGGTTCGGCGGCCCAGGGTGATTTGGAGCGCTCAACATATCCATAAACTATTTGCGGATGAAAACAGGCGCCGACAATCCCGAATTTTATATTTTCCTCCTGAATGGTTTGACCGCTGACAAAACCGGTACTTTTCGCATCAAACGTATTTCCTTTTATTCCATCGCGGAAGTCATCGTTAAAAACGGCAATCCGGTTCAGCCGGGTGACATTGGTTTTTACCGCCCGCCAGTTTTCGTCCACCGGACTTTGATCAGCGGCCCATCCTTCGCCATAAAGCAGTATTGATGGTGAAATCGTATCAAGTCTGGAACGGATTTGATTCATGGTTTCCAGATCATAAATTCCCATCAGGTCGAAGCGAAAGCCATCAACATGAAATTCATTTGCCCAATAGGCCAGCGAATCGACAATGTATTTCCGGACCATGCTGCGTTCAGTTGCCATTTCGTTGCCGCATCCACTGGCATTGGAGAAAGTGCCGTTTGCCTTTTGTCTGTAGTAATATCCAGGAACTGTCTGGTTGAAATATGATCTTCGGGTATGGTAAGTATGATTGTAAACTACGTCGAGAATAACGCCGATACCTGCATTGTGCAACGCCTGAACCAACATCTTCAATTCGAGTATTCGCGATGTTGTATTGGGATTGGTTGAATAACTTCCTTCCGGAGCATTGAAATTTTGTGGATCGTATCCCCAATTGTACGACTGGCCGGGATTTAGTTCGTCCACCGTAAAAAAATCGTTGACAGGAAGCAGATGAATGTGCGTAACTCCCAGTTCTTTCAAGTGATCGATGCCAGTTTTTAATCCTTCCGGAGAAAGTGTACCTGATTCAGTAAAAGCCAGGTATTTGCCCCGGTTTATCATTCCTGAAGTGGTGGAAATGGAAAAATCGCGGATATGCAACTCGTAAATAATGGCTTCGGTTGGTGTTTCGCAAATTACCCGCCGATCGTTTTTCCATCCTTCAGGGTTGGTTTGTTCAGGATTAAAAATCAGTCCGCGATGCCCGTTGGCACCCACTGCTTTGGCCTCAATTCCGGGAGTTTCGTTCAACCAGCCCGCCCCATCGTTCACCCTGATGGTGTAAAAATATCCGCTTAAATCGCCTTGCAGAATAATGCTCCAGGTGCCGTTTTCAGCCTTTTCAAACTGATCGATTCGGATAGCAGCGTCGTCCAGCGGCGAATCGTAAATCCGAAGTTCAACCTGCACTGCCGTTGGGGCCCAAATCCGGAAACTGGTTTGTTCTTTCGACCAGCAAACCCCCAGATCGTTTCCGCCATAGTAAGGATAAGCATTGAAATCAACGCCGTAGAATTTCCAATCTCTCATCGGGCTACCTGTTTTTGCTTTATTTCTCTTCGATTCAACATGCTGTTTATTCTAGGTAACCAGACTTTTACGGAGTTTTACTCTGTTCGATTTCCATTTGCGACCTTCAACATCGGTGACATAAATGCGGGCCCAGTAGAATTTTTTGATCGACCGGTCGTACTGATGGAAAGTGGCAACTTCAATTCGCAACTGATGAGCGTTTCCGGGGTAAATAAACATGGGGTAAATAGCATTTCCGCTAACACCGCTCAGGCGGAATTTGCGCCTGGTCCATATTTTCCGGAATTCGAGTACCGGGGCATCAATATCGGCGTCGTGTTTCCCCACGTTTTGAATAGTCATTGTCAGCACCTGAGGGCGCAAAGGTTTATCTTTTTCGAGCAGGATTTCAAGTCTTACCCGCTTGAAGATGCGGCCCAATCCGGCAGGATATTTTTTCCGGAGAAACCGCAGCAGCTCCCATCCCAGCAGAATAAAAAGTGCACTGCCTAGCACAAAGATGGTTTGCACAAGCGTTTCCCTTTCAACATTCGCCAGCAATTGCGAAAGGAAAGCGACCGGATTGAATGCCAGCAAAATAGTTGAGCCGTGAATCATGCGTTGCTGAATTGGTTGGCAAAAATAGGAAAAGTCCTGCTATAAATACAGAACTTTATTTGATTCAGTTTTGTGCTGGTTTTGTTTTGTTTTCAAATGATATGCAATTGATGAAATATATTGGTTTTGAAACCCTAAGGATGCGAGTATCGTAACCGCTGCAAATCGCCCAATTAAAAGAACCAATTATTAGCCGGTATTATTCAGAACAATCTAAAATTATTAGGATGGAAAATTTGAGAGAACTTCAGGCCAAACGATTGGTTTTTATTGGTGTTTTGTTGTTTACGCTGGGTTTGTTTGTCGGGCTGTTTATTCCGTTGATGGCCAATCCCCGGATGGGATTATCTACACATCTGGAAGGGATTATGAACGGGATTTTTATTACTGTTTTAGGCTTGATCTGGAACCGCATAGAACTGACGGATAAATGGCTGTCAGCTACTTACTGGCTAATGATTTATGGCACTTTTGCCAATTTTATTGCAGTATTGCTTGCTGCAATTACAGGTTCCGGTAAAATGATGCCCATTGCCAACGGGCAGGAAAAAGGGCCGGTGCTTGAGGCAGTCATCAGCTTTTTGTTGGTTTCGCTGGCATTGGTGATGCTGGCGGCTTGTGTTCTGATTTTGATTGGATTGAACCGACACCTGAAACAAAAAAGGGAAACACGGTGAATGTTTCCCTTTTTTCGGCTTTGCCCGAGTTTAAAAATGCAGTACTTCCTTAATTCTTTTGTATCCTGTTTTACTCACCTTTAGCTTGGTTTTGTCCTTGTCTTTCAGGATGACGATGTACGATTCCTTTTCGTATTGCTGGATTTCGGCAATGTTTTCGACCTGGACAATGTACGAGCGGTGAATGCGGATAAAATTATTTGGGTCGAGATTGTTCTCGAAGTATTTCATCGTTTTTTGCTTCATATGGCGGCCATCGTGGGTATAAATCATCACGTAATCGTCGAGCGACTCGATGTAGCGAATCTGATCGACAGTAATAATATGAATTTTATGGCGGTCTTTCACCACTACCCGGTCGATGAAACTTTCACCGGGGCGTAAATTCGAGAGTTCTTCCAGTTTATCGTCGATGGGTTCTTCATTCTGAATGCGATGTTTCACCTTGTCGATGGCAGCCAGTAATCGTTCTTTTGAAAACGGTTTCAGCAGATAATCAATGGCATTCAGTTCAAACGCTTTCAGCGCATATTGGTCGTAAGCCGTAGTGAAAATAATCTGCGGTTTGTAGTCGAGCAGTTCAATCATTTCGAAACCGGTAATTTTGGGCATCTGAATATCCAGAAAAACCAAATCGGGTTTTTTATCGTTGATGGCCTTCACGCCGTCGAAGCCGTTTTCGCATTCGCCTATGACTTCAATGTCGGGATTGTCTTTCAAATAGGAGCGTAACAGGTTGCGGGCCAGTTCTTCGTCTTCAATGATCAGGGTTTGTAATTTTTCGCTCATGACGCAGATTGTTTTTGTGGTATGACTAACTGAACTTCAAAACTTGTTTTATGGTCGGTCACCTGAATCAAATCAGGCTGATTGTAGATAATCTCCATTCGTTTGCGAATGTTGCGCAACCCGATTCCTTCCCCCCGTTTTTTGATGGTGCTGGCATCGTAATCATTCACAATTGAAATTCGAAGCGTTTTCCCGTCGCACTGGCAGGTAGTTTTAATGGTCACCTGTTCGGTGGTTTCGTACACTCCGTATTTGATGGCATTTTCGAACAGTGGCTGCAATATCATGTTCGGGATTTCGGCTTCCATGCAGTGGGCATCAATCTCGAATTCGGCATTCAGCTTTTTTCCGAAACGTACTTTTTCAATACTCAGGTACAGCTTAATGTTATCGAGCTCGCGCGAAAACGACACCATTTCCTTTTCGTTATGCTGCAACGAATATCGCATAAAAGTTGATAGGTTGATCACCATTTCTTGTGCTTTCTCTGGATTACTTACCGTAAGCGAGGAGATGGAATTCAGGCTGTTAAAAAGAAAATGAGGGTTGATTTGTGATTTCAATGCCTGCAATTCGGCTTCGCGAATGAGTGTTTTGTATTCCGATTCTTTCTTGATTTTTTCTTTCAGCGACTGGTAGTAGTTCACTGCATAGAAAAACACCAGGTAAATCATGTACATCACATATCCGGCGAATATTTTGGAAGGCAGACTTTCTTTCAGATAATTATTGTCGTCGGAAATAAACGGCTGGTAAATGGCATAGCTAATGTAAACCCACATTCCGCAAAGAATGGAGGCAGCAATGAAATGAAATAGAATTAAACGGACAGCAGATACCTCTTCCAGACTGTTGTAACGGATACTGTACCAGATGCTTGAACCCAATAGTGGATACAATACATAACTTGTTCCGGAGTCGAGTAGCGAATAAGTAATGGGCACATTGTACCAAATAACTTGCAGTACAATATTGATGGCGGCAATGACTGCCCAAAACAAAGCATAGAAAAGTAGCAGCCGGTAGTTATGGGTTAGCGGGTGTTTCATCCAACTAGAAGTGTTTTACTTCAACGCCTCCGAAAATTGAAACTCCTTTAATGACAATGGTTTTTGATGGATCGTAGTACTTGTCGCTGTATGTTTCGCCGCGCTTGTCGGTAAATGCTCCGAAGATGGTAGTTACTTCGTTACGCACATTCCAGTCCATCGGAATTTTAAATCCGCAACCACCAAAAACACTGACACAGTCGATTACTGCGCCACCAGGTCTCAGGTTGGCTTTTCTCAGGTCAAACTCAATGCCTCCAAATATGGAAGTGGCTTTTCCTCCGGCTAAAGCCTGTGAGTTCACGAAAATTTCGCGGCCACCAAAAATGACAAAATCATCGAAAGTATCCATACTCTTTTCGTTCGTAACATCCTGTACCGTTTCATATTGAACTTCTATCTTGTGATGATCGCGTCTGCGAAACAAAATAGCAACACCTATGGCAACCAGGATTAACGGCCAGTAAATTCGCCTTATTTCGTGTGGAACAGTGATTAATTCGGGAATCATAAATGTTCCACCAATTACGATCAGGATAGTTCCGGCAGTTCGGTTTCCTCCTATAAGTGACAAAACACCAAACCCTATCAGCAGCATTTGCCACGAAATAAGCATGTCCGACACTGATTCGGGAATCAGGTTGAGCCTTTCAAAAATCAGAATAACTCCCAATGCAATCAGGATAATTCCAAAGAATAACCGTTTATCACTTCCTTTCCGTTCCATATCTTACTTTTTTCTTGGTTACAAATGTAATTACTATCGTTACCGAACCTTGAACAGATCGGTAAAACGTCTATTCTTGCCGGTTAAACCGTCAATTTTTAATTTCTCAGAATAATTTACTGAGAATAATTATCCCGATAATGATCAGAATAATTGGGAAAAAGAGAACCATCAGAATTCCGGGGATAATCAAAAAATTTGGCAAAAGAAGCAGGAGCAGCAATACAAACAAGAGAGCTCCCAAAAATCTTCGTCCAAGTATCAGTCCCACTCCTATCAGAATGATCAGAACCGGAATTGCGGCCCCAAACGACCATTGGGCCATGCTGCCAAAAAAATGTCCGATTGATGAAAAGAATTCGCCAATTTTGGGAAAATGAATATCCCATCCGGTTTGTTTCAACAGCCAAAGTACCCCGAAAATAATAAGTACGTAGGCCCAAAACGATCCTGAATGTTTTCTGTGTTGTTCACAATGTCTTTCCATGACTGATTTATTTTGATGATGTAAAAGTATGACATGCCAATTCCCTTTTGCATCAAGGATCGGTCAGGCGGAGTTTAAAATCGGTGAATGGATTGAAATCAAGGCAAAAGTAACAATGCAAATTGCGGGCAAGCCGGCAAAAAGAGAATCAAATCTGATTTTTGATCTCGTTCCTTTTTATCTTTCCTGAAGTAGTTTCTGGAAACTGACTCAGAAACAAAACCAGTTTAGGCCGCTCAAAAGGAGGTAGAATTTGCCCGATCTGTTCCTGAATGTAATCTGTTTCAAACGATTGTCCTTCAATAACCAGAACCAGTTTTTCGCCCAGTTTTTGGTCGGGTACCGATGAAATGACAAAGCGCGACGAAATAATTCCTTCCAGCTTTTTTTCAATAAGTTCAGGCGAGTATTTTATTCCTCCGGAAATAATAACCGAATCGATCCTGCCTAAAATGCGGAACGAAGTGGATGATTGAAGTTCGGCCAGATCGTTGGTTTGTAATGGTTCACCGAATTCGGGCAGGTGAATTTGCAGGCCATCGTTTTCAGAAAGGCTCACCGAAATTCCGGGTAAACATTGATAATAGTCCGATTTTCTGCTCCCCGATAGTTCGCGGATGGCAATATGCGAAGCCGTTTCGGTCATTCCGTAGGTCGATACTATCCGATTTGACAGTTGACTGATTCGTGATTTGAGCGCCGTTGAAATGGACGAACCACCCACCAGCAAATTTCGGATATTTTGCAGCATTTCTTTTCCTGAAGGCTGCTCCAGTAATTTAAAAACCTGGTTGGGAACCATGGCCCCGAAATCGAACGAATCGTTTTGCAGAAAGTCAAAATCGGTTGACGGATCGACAGTTATCAGGTTCATTTGGCCAACAATTGAACGAACCACCATCATTTTTCCAGCGATATAGCGGCAGGGCAAACTCAGCAAAAGTCGGTTGCCGGATTGCAATCCGAAATATTGGATGGTTCGTTCGGCACTTTTTATCATTACCGATTTCGGGAGCAGAATCGGCTTGGGTTCACCGGTACTGCCCGAAGTTTGGGTGCTGATAAATTCCGATTCGGAGAACCATTCGTCGAGAAATTGAAATAACTCTGTTTTCCAACCGGAGATCGTATGATCGGTTTGTTTCCTTCCCATATCCGATTTGACTTGATTGGCAGTTATCGGCTGGCCATTCAGGATGATATGACGGTGCAATTTAGAAGTCATCATCTGTTTCTTCAGTGGTCAGATTTTCAATATTCCATTTTTTCTCCGAGCGAAACCACAATCGATCACCTTCGATTTCGAGCGGCGAATCAAAATTATTCGTAAAAAGCTGTCCGGTCCCCAAACCTTGTTCGGTGGATGTGCCCAGCTGAAATGTCCATTGCGCAATGGCATTGAGCCCAATGTTCGATTCAAGTGCCGACGTAATCCACCAACCAGTGTTAAATTCTTTAGCCAGTTCAATCCATTTTTCGCAACCGGCAAGTCCTCCGTGTAAACTGGGTTTCAAAATCAGGTAAGCCGGGCGAATGGTTGCCAGCAATTTTTTCATCTCCGAAGTCGTGTTTATCCCAATTAATTCTTCGTCAAGCCCAATCGGAACCGGCGATTGTTCGCACAATCTTGCCATTTCCTGCCAGCGTCCGGTGGCAATAGGCTGTTCAATAGAATGAATTTGCAGATCCGATAAGCGTTTCAGATTCCCGAGGGCAGTTTGATAGGAATAGGCACAGTTGGCATCCACCCGCAACGTAATTTCCTCCGCAGAAAACTCCTGGCGTATTGTTTTCAACAGTTCAAATTCGGTTTCAAAATCCAAGGCTCCAATTTTCATTTTGATGCACCGGAAACCTGCATCGATTTTGTTGCGGATTTGCTGTTTCATAAATTCGGGAGATCCCATCCAGATAAGTCCGTTGATCGGGATTCCGGTTTCGCCGCGTGTAAATGCTGATGGGAAAAGAATTCGATTGCCACCATTTTTCAGGTCGAGTAACGCCGTTTCGAGTCCAAACCTGACGGACGGCCATGCCCTGAGTTCATCAGGAAAGTTGCTGAAATAATCAATTTCTTCACAAACCTGTAGCAACTTCGAGTTCATTTTTTTCAGGCTGTCGATGCTGAGATCGGGCAGGGGAGCGCATTCGCCAATCCCGGTATTTACGCCATCATTCAGGAACAAAAACCACGAATCGCGGGTGGTGTAAACACCGCGCGAAGTGCCGGAGGGTTGCTTAAAGTGGAGCGTATATTTTTTGAAGGAAGCCTGCATGAAATTTTAAATGGTTAATTGTGAATTGTAAATGATTTTCAGGTTAACGGATCACTTTTTCAACTTTTAGTCCGTCAGTACTTTCATGAAGTATTTGACTGATGCTTTTTTGAACGATTGGGTGAATCAAATCAGGAGCAATTTCGCAAAGTGGAACCAGCACAAATCGACGTTCCTGAATTCGCGGATGTGGCACAACTAAGTTGTATTTATTTATAATCAGGTTGCCGTAAAACAGAATGTCGATGTCGATTAATCGGGATGTGTATTGCACTTCTTTCCTCACCCGTCCCATGTTGAACTCAATTTGCTGGGTTTGTGCCAGAACTTCTTCGGGTTGTAAACTGGTCGCAATTTCGAGCGCTTGATTCCAGAACAAATCATCAGATTCGAATCCCCAGGGTTCGGTTTCATAAATCGCCGATTCGGCTGTAATTTGACCAAACCGCTCATTTAATTGCATCCGGACTTCAGAAAATATCGTTTTTTTGTCGCCCAGATTTCCTCCCAATAACAGATAAAGCTTTTGCATCACTTCAGAATTGTGTAACAAAAACACTAAATTCGTACAAATCTATCGTACATTTTAATCAGAACAAACAAATTCAAATAAAATACCTATGCTACAATTTTTGAAATTTACCCTGGCTTCCATTGTTGGAGTAATTATTGCCGGACTTTTACTCTTATTTATTACGATCGGAATTTTTTCGGCGATGGTTTCGGTGTCAGATCAACCCGCGCAGATTGAAAGCAACAGTGTCTTGATCATGAAGTTTGATCACATGATTGTTGACCGTGCCCAAAAAAATCCTTTTGGAGACTTGGATTTAGGAGTTTTTAAGAGTACCAAAACTGCCGGATTAAATGATATTTTGGACTGTATTCGGAAAGCCAAAACTGATGATAACATTAAAGGAATTTACCTGAACCCGATGGAAATTCAGGCCGGATTGGCCACTGTTGAGGAAATCCGCTCGGCTTTGAAAGATTTCAAGACCTCCGGAAAATTTATATATGCCTATGGCGATTTTTTTACTCAAAAAGCCTATTACCTTGCCACAGTAGCCGATTCACTTGTGTTGAATCCACAGGGAATGGTCGATTTCAAGGGATTGGGAGGTGAGCGTACTTTTTATAAAAAAGCGCTTGAAAAGTTGGGTGTTGAAATGCAGATTGTACGTCATGGCAAGTTTAAAGCGGCAGTTGAGCCGTTTATAATGGAAAAAATGAGCGACGAAAATCGACTGCAAACCGAAACCTACATGAAAAGTATTTGGAATGAACTATTGACAGATATTTCAGCATCGCGTAAAATGGGATTCGATGAGCTGAACGACATTGCCGACATGGTGGCAACATTCCGCAAAGCTGACTTTGCCAAAGAAAAGAACCTGGTAGATCGGTTGAAATACAAGGACGAGGTGATTAATGACCTGAAAGCATTAACAGGCACCGCCGAAAAAGATGATGTGAAAGCTGTTGATATTTTTCAATACACCAAAGTGCCTGAGAAACGCGAGCACCAGGGATTGGCCCGCAAAAAAATTGCAGTTATTTATGCCTCCGGAAGCATCGATGCCAGTGTTTCAGAAGAGGGTATCCAATCTGAAGAACTTTCACGCACTATTCGTGAAGCCCGCCGCGACTCGTCGATAAAGGCTATTGTTTTGCGTATTAATTCCCCCGGAGGAAGCGCTTATGGCTCGGAAGTGATCTGGCGCGAAGTAAAACTGGCCGCCGAAACCAAACCTGTCATTGCCTCAATGGGTGATGTGGCTGCATCGGGTGGCTATTATATTGCCGCTGCTGCCGACACCATTATGGCCGACCGCACCACCATTACCGGCTCGATTGGCATTTTCGGAATGATTCCAAATGCACAGAAATTAATGACCGACAAACTTGGAATTACGCAGGATGTAGTGACTACCAACGAACATTCGGACATGATTTCGCTGACCCGCCCGATGAGTGCATTCGAGCGGGATTTGATGCAGCAAACTATTGAAGAGGGCTACGATACATTTATTTCGCGTGTGGCCGATGGGCGCGGAATGACCAAAACGGCTGTTGATGAAATCGGACAGGGCCGGGTTTGGGCGGCTCCCAATGCTAAAGAAATTAATCTGGTGGATTTGCACGGAGGATTAACCGAAGCTATTGAACTGGCAAAAAAACTGGCTAACCTCGACAATTTCAGGATAGTTAATCTCCCGAAACTTAAAGATCCGTTTGAGGAACTGATGAAAGGACTTTCAGGATCAGCCAAAGCCAGCTTCATGAAAGATGAATTTGGCGAAGGCTACAAATATTACGAACAATTGCGTGGAGTATTGTCGCAGAAAGGTATTCAGGCCCGAATGCCTTACGATATAGAAATACACTAGCAGAAGGATATTTTACAGGGATGAATGCTGAAACTTCATCCCTTTTTTTTCTTAAAATCGAAAGCTATGGCATACAATCAGCAATTGGCCAACCGAATCAGGGAGCAACTTCAGGATTTGGATGGAGTAACCGAAAAGGAAATGATGGGTGGTTTAAGCTTCCTCCTGAACGACAAAATGTGCGTTGGCATAATTAAAGATGAAATGATGTGCCGGATTGATCCAACTCTTCAGGAAGAAGTTCTTGAAAAAAACGGATGCCGCGTGATGGATTTTACAGGAAAACCCATGCGTGGCTGGGTAATGATTGATGATTCAGGAATGAAAAATGTACAGGAATTGCGCTATTGGATTGGACTGGCTTTGGAGTATAACAAACAGGCCAAATCGTCGAAAAAGAAGAAATAATCAACCGAGATGAGAAAAATTATCTTCCTGTTTGCATTTTGCTTTCTTTTTCTGAATTCATATTCGCAGAAAATGAAGTGTTCGGTAATTACTGAAGTTGGCAAAATAAGAATTGAACTTTTCCCCGAAAACGCCCCTGCCACGGTAGCCAATTTTTTAAAATATGTTGATTCCGGTTTATATGACGGGAAAACTTTTTACCGGGTTTGCACTCCTGAAAACGAAAAGGAACGGGAAATCAAGATTGAAGTTATTCAGGGAGGCGACGTCCCTGAAAGCAGGCAATTTGAGCCGGTCAAAATGGAAACGACAAAGCAAGCAGGCCTTCGCCAGACCAACGGGACACTTTAGATGGCGCGCGACACACCAGATTCGGCAACCAGCAGCTTTTTTATTTGCATTGGCAATCAGCCCGAGCTGGATTTCACCGGAAAGCGCAATCCCGACGGACAGGGCTTTGCCGCTTTTGGCCAAGTAACCAAAGGAATGAAAGTGGTACGAAAAATTCAGGCTGGCGAAAATAAAGGGCAGTATTTGATCAGGCCGGTTAAGATACTTTCAGTTAAGAGAATATAAACGAGAAAAGGCTCCCATAACCGGAGCCTTTTCTATGAGGTTTAAATTTTTTTCTGAAATTATTCAACAACAATCAGCAGGTATTTCGAGGCACCCCAGAAATCCTGTGGTTTGTCGATTACCAAACTTTCAACGGTTTTTACGCCAGTCATGTGGTACGAATCGGCCGGATGGGTGGTCACCACTTTTGCCTTTTTGCTGTTGAGCGGCAGCTGGTTGAATTCGCGGATATCCACTTTCATGAAATAATCTTTGTTGAAATCCTTTTTCATCTTAATGGTTTTTCCCATTCCCAAAACTCCGCCTTCTTTTTCAATTACATTTTTTTCTTCCAGTTCCTTTTTCGTTCCGAAAGCATAATAAGCGGTATTCATAGCAATAGTTTGCTCATCAATAGTCTGGTTTTTGGCTTTGATAGTAGCTTCACTTTCTTTGGTAATGGTTTCAATTTTCTGGTTTAAACCTGCAACGTTAATGTGCAAATTCTCTAATTTCTGTTTTAGGCTTGCAATTTCTGCATCTTTTTCGCCCATTTGTTTGCTCAGCAACGAAATCATGTTTTCGAGTTCAGCAATTTTCATGTTCGATGCCCTAAGTTTTCCCTGCAATGATTTGACCAATTCTTTGTTTTTCTGGAGCAGATCATTAATTAAAGCAATGTCTTCGATGATGCGCTTTTTAGCTTCAGCTTTCAGCTCAGCTCCCGGTGCTGCCTGCACCGAAACAATCTTTTCGAGGGTTTTGATCGAATCCAGGTTCATCTGGATTTCATTCATAGCTCCGATATATTCCAAAATGGAATTATCTTTCTGTACGCCCAGTTGCGCAATGCTATCCTGTTTCGCCTGCATACGGGCAATTTCCTTTTTATGCTGACCGCAAGAAGCCAAAATCACAACTGACAAAACGAACAATAACTTTTTCATGGGTTATAATTTTTAAAATTAAAAAAATCAACAAAACATTAATTTGGCTATTCAATCTGGTTGGCAAGGCAGTAGGTGCAAAGATACGCTGGTTTTTATTTATTATCAGCTTTTTT
>Ga0172367_10003156_pt1 | contig 21819 bp, 17 predicted proteins | sample Lak10m_FD_114542 | JGI IMG/M metagenome (GOLD analysis project Ga0172367, IMG submission 114542) | Freshwater microbial communities from Kabuno Bay, South-Kivu, Congo - kab_022012_10m | ecosystem: Environmental > Aquatic > Freshwater > Lake | place: Democratic Republic of the Congo: South-Kivu... | reverse complement strand
ATGAATTAAATTTAGTGGTAAATCAATTTTTTGATTAAAATCTGAATAACCACTAAAATATAAATGAGTTAAATTTAATGGTAAATCGATTTTTTGATTAAAATTAGAACCAAAAGTTAAATGGGTTAAATTTAATGGTAAATCGATTTTTTGATTAAAATTAGAACCAAAAGTTAAATGGATTAAATTTTGAGGTAAATCAATTTTTTGATTAAAATGAGAACCAAAAGTTAAATGGGTTAAATTTAATGGTAAATCGATTTTTTGATTAAAACTAAAACCAAAAGTTAAATGGGTTAAATTTGGAGGTAAATCGATTTTTTGATTAAAACGAGAACCAAAAATTAAATGGGTTAAATTTGGAGGTAAATCGATTTTTTGATTAAAACTAGAACCAAAAGTTAAATGGGTTAAATTTTGAGGTAAATCTTTAAAATCATTATTTTCATAATTATCAAACAAATCATCAGTTAATTTATAATTACTAAAAATTACTTTATTATAATTTGACAATAATTTATTATCTATTTTTTCATTAAAATCAGGACTAAATATTATAATATCTTCTTTAGTTATGTAATTCATTTTATATATGTGTATATTGATGTATATATATATATATTGTCATACATATATTATATAAATTATTCATTTTTTTAACATATATATTAAAAAAAATTGAATTTTAATTATATTGATAATATATATATATATTATAAACATAAACATATATATATATATATATATAATAATGGTAAATATTAAAGAACAACAAGTAAAATTCGATTGGGATTTAAAAAGAAAAGAAATATTGGATAAAACTAACAATGATCCAGATGAGATAAAAAAATATGTATTAAATGAAAAAAATACAAAAATAACAAAAAAATATATCGAGGATGTTTTTAAAAATTATGGAATAACTTATAAAGTATATGATATTAATATATTTCATATTGCTATGACTCATCCATCATATATCAATAAAGATTATAGAGAAATGAAAAATTTAAAATCTATTCTTATGGGAATAAATTTTCTTAAGGGTGATGATTTAAAACCGATTTCTGAAGAACAAAAAAATATGGTTGTTCCATTAGGTGAAACATCATATGAAAGATTAGAATTAGTAGGTGATGCTATTTTAAGACAAATTATTTCTGACTATATATTTATCAGATATGAAGATATGGATGAGGGAGATATAACTAAATTAAGATCACAAATTGAAAATGGTTCTTCACTTGCTGAAATGACAAGAAGAATTGGATTACATAAATATATGTTAATACCAAGAAATTTAGAGGTCAATGGAGCAAGAGAAAAAAACAATAAATTTCAATGTGATATATTTGAAGCATTTATTGCAGCAATTTATTATGATTCTATGAAAATTAAATATTCAGATATTGGCAATGATTTAGAATTAATTAAAAAAAGCAGAGCCATTAGTTTTGATATTTGTTTTCAATTTGTATCTAGTTTAATTGAAGATGAAATTGATCTTACTGTTTTGTTAGAAAGTGAAACAAATCATAAAGATGAACTTTTACAAGCATATCATAAATTAGGTTGGGGAGACCCTAAATATAATTTAATGGAAGAACTTATTAACAATGACAGAATGGGTAAAAAATATTTTAAAATGTATGTAAGAGATTTTGATGGTAATATTATTGGTGTTGGTATTGGTTCTTCTAAACAAAAAGGAGAAAAAATTGCAGCTAAAAAAGCATTACAATATCTTAATATTATACCCAATAATAATGAAGATACAATTTTAGATTCAACTTCATCAGAAATATATTATAGAGACAATGTGTTTCATTTTAAAACACATAAAGCAAAAGATGAATATTCAAATGATTCTAATAATTTAAGTGGTTCTGATGATTCGAGTAGTTTAAATACTTCTACAAGTTCAAATCGTATTATGACTATGGCTGATAAAATTAAATTATCTTCAAATATTAAAAAAAATAATTCAACAACATCTGATAATAAAATAAATAATTCTGTAACAACTAATAATAAAATAAATAATTCTGTAACAACTGATAATAAAATAAATAATTCTGTAACAACTGATAATAAAATAAATAATTCTTGGACTAGAAAAAAAATTAATGTTCAATAATAAATAATATTGTGTAAATTATTTTTTTATTTTTTTATAATTTCTTTAATTTTGTTTATAATATCTTCATCACTCGCTGGATCTTCTAAATCAATGCAATCAAAATATTTTTTAATTTCTTCTTTATTATCAATATCATTACATTTTTTACCTTCTGCTATATTTTTTTCTAATTCATTTCTTATTTCTAATAATTTTGTTAAAGTTTCATCAGCTTTTTTAAGTCTTTCATCTAATTTATCTGCTGTAGTTCCAAATGGATTTATTGCTAAACCTTGAACTCCAATGAATGGTCCAAATGGCGTTAGGGGAACTCCAGTTGTCACATTGGAAATTGATGGCATTGGGATTTCTGTTGTTGTATATAATGGTATTTGACCTCTAAAAGGACCATTGATTTGAGCAAATGATTGAATACCAATTTTTTTAGGAATGCAGTCTGCGTTGGATTCAGGAAGTTTGTTTAATTTAAGTTGTATCCCATATTTGTATTCAATTATTTTCATCTTTTTATTTATGACTTTTGAAATTATATTTAAAGCTTCGACTTTTTTTGAATCTGATAATTCTCCTCCATTTTGAATAATAGTATTTATGAATGATTTTGACATCTGAAAAAAATTTCTTTATATATGTTTGGTTTAGATAAAATTTTTAATTACATTTAAAATTGCTAAATGATCGGATGATTCTGAGTGATACCATGTTTCCTTATTTAATTGATGAGTTATGAGCGGTTGAGAATATGTGTCTATCAATTGATCGTAATTTTTTTTATATCCCCATCCATTTAAACTACAACAAGTTTTATTTTTTGTTTCTATGTAATTAAATCCAAATTCCATTCTATTTATAATTAATTTATATTTGCATCTATTGGTTTCTATTTTAATATGAGATGATATATCACGATTAAAATCACCTACAATAACAATTCTTGTAATTTCAAATAATTCAATTTGTTTTTTATTATTTGAAATTACCTTTTGTATTGGATTGAATATACTTGCTTGTATATCAACTTCATGTCCAGCATGAATATTTATTAACATCCAATAATTTTTAAATCTTTTATCCTTGAATATAATTATAGTAAATGGTCTTCCTGGTTCAAATTCTCCATCTAAGACTAATTTTTTTTTCAACACATCTTTTCTCCAAACAGTAAGAATATGTTCTGGATTTGAATAACCTAAATGATATTCATATTTTAATTTTGGAAAAAGTTCTATTATTAATTGTGCTGATTCTGCTTCTTGAAAACAATATACAAATGGATTGTAATAATTTATCACATTTTTGATGTTTGAAATTATATTTAATTTTAGTTCTATCAATTTATTTAAACCTAAAGTTTTTTCTAATGGTGAATTATTTGTTTTCATTATTTTCCAAAATATATTGTATGAATAAATAGATATGTTTAATTCTTTTATATTCATTATATTATTAGTTGTGTATAATAAATATTTTATTATCGATAATTTTATACACTTACAATTTTATCTTGAAAATACAATCTTTTTTATCAATAAACCACAACTTTTTATCTCATGGAATTTTTTACTTTTTATATATATGTTCAATATATTCACATAATTTGATGATGACATTATTATAATATGATAATTAGAACAATGTTTATATAAAATTAGTATATTTGTATTTTTTTATTTATTTTTTTTGTTAATAATTATGTATTTTTTACCACTTAAAATATTTTGATTATTATTTGTTTCAATAACATTATTATAATATTTGTATTCACTAGAATCAAAATTAAAATTAATTGGATATACATAAGAACAGTTTTCAAATGTTTCATTTATATTGCAATTATTTAAATTTTTAAACTTACATTTGCTATTAGTTTCATTTAAAAAATACAAAATCACACATAAAGAATTAGATAAAACTTTTAATAATTCTATAAATTTTAAATTATTATAATCAATTATGTTATACTCTTTATCATCTTTTGTTATGGTTTTATTTGGTTCATATGGCAACAATCCTGTTGTTTGTCTAATATTATTAAATGCATTAAAAAAACAATCTTTTTTCATTGAATATGAATAGAAAATTAAAAATTTTATTATTAATTCAAAGTCTTTATAAAATTCATCAACTTTTATAGTGTAATTGTATCCAAGTTCATCTAATTTATAATAAATATTTTCTAAAATATGATTTAAAATTATATTTGATTGTTCTTCTGTATATTTTGTATTATAATTACGACCTAAAATAAAAGGTTTCAATACTGGTAATAATTTTTCATTTAGGGAACTTGATTTTTCAATAGCATATATATACAAGTTATTCGTTAATTTTAATATATCAGTTAAAAAACAAATCCAATTACAACCACCATTATTATTTTCAATGTTTTTTTCTATTTTATAAAATGAAAATAATAATAATAATCTTATTATGCGTTTATCATATTTAGCATCATACCAAGGTATTACAGTAGGTCCAAATAATATTTTTAATAAATCATCAAATAATTGATGAATACTATAAGTATTCCAATAATAATTAAATGTTCCTTTTCTATAATTTAATATATTTATTCCTTCTTCTTGAACTTCTTTATAAAAATTTTTTCTATTTATATCTTGAAATGATGGAATGGATACATCAACAAATTCAGATGGTATATTATATGTGTTGGCACTTTTTTTATCAATTTCAATTAATGGTTTTGTTAATACAATATTGAATTTTATTCTAAATAAATCAAACTTTCTACTAAATAAATTCAATTCATTATATATACAATTATTATATGTTATATAATGATAGTGTTTGTTAGTAGAAATACTATTATTATATAGAGATATATCATTAGTTGAATATGATAAACTATCATTTTTTTTTACAATATCAATTTCATTAGAATCATCTGATTTTTTATTTAAAATATATTTGTTAAAAATTAAATCTGTATCAGGATTTTTTCTTGTTAATTTAATTTTTTGTATTACATCTTTTTTATCAAATGACAAACTGTATTTTGTATTATAAATTGATTGATTTATTTCTTTATTATATTTAGAAGCAATATTACTAATAAAATCATTAATTATTTCAATATTATACATTTTAGATTCTAATATTATTTTTTTTTTATTATTCAAATGATGTGATATAATTTTTTTTATAATAATTAATAAATTTTGAACGGTTGATTTTAATAAATATTTTTTATGTAAATCAAAATATATTTGTAATAATTCTAAATATTCAAATATTGTTGTCATCAATCTTAAATTTATAATGTATTCATGATATATATTATTTTTATTTAAATAATTTTTTTCATTACATCCATACAATAATATATCAACTAATATGATATTCTGTTTAAAAAATATTTTAATAAAATCAATTTCAATATTTATTAAATATGTTTTTATATTTGATGTATTATAAAAATTTTCCATGTTCTCTGTTTTAATTATTTTCATTAATTTTTCAATAAATGATATCAAAGAAATATCAGGTTCATCATTACATTCAAATGGCAAATATTTATTATTCATAAGATATTTTATGTCATTATTTATTTTATTATTTCTTGCATATGAATAATATGAATCGAAAAAATTTCTTATATCTACTAATGAATTTATTAAAATCTTATTGTATAATTGTGTTATTATGCTATATTTTATTGGATTATTCACATTTATATACATTGTATAATCAACATCACTTATTTTAAATTTTTTTTTATGTTCGCTAAAAAAATCTTTAACAATATTTTCAGAATTTAAATAAAACAATTCTTTATCAATTACTTTTAAATTAATATTATGATTTTGTAAATATTCATATAATTTATTTAATTTAAAATCAAAAACATCTTTGTTCTTATTACTAATAGCATCTATTATAATATCAAAAAAAAATGACATAGTATTTCCTCCTTTAAAAATCACTGTTATATATTCATCAATATCCATAAAATAACCATTAAAATACATTAATTTATGAATATTTGGTATTTTTGAATAAATTGAATAAAATGTATAATCAATAAAATTTAACAATTTATTTTTATCATTGAAAATATTTTCAACAAAAGAATCAGTGGACATGTCTTTAAATACTCTTGCATTATCATATCCAAATATTGAATATGGCTTTGTTTCATCTGCCACCAAATTATTTATATGTGATGTAAAAAAATAATTATCATAAATATCTTTTTTAATATTCATTATAAATTATATATATATTTATTTTTTTGTTTTAATAAATTTTATATCTTCATCATCATTCAGTTTTAACTCATAATCAATTTTATATTCAAAAGATTTATCAATGACATTTGAATATTTTTTTTTATACATATTTGTATCTTTATATTCAGAAAATTTTTTTATATTAATATCATAATGTGTTTGTATTTCATTCCAATTCATTTCGGATAATTTTTTAATATTTTCATAAGCTTGTTCATAATTTTCATTATCATTATTGTCATTATACATATCATTATTATTATTGTCATTCAAAAACATATTAGACAAATAATCTATAAAATTTGGAGTTGTGTTTTTTTGGGAAAATTGATTTATAACATTATTTACATCGTCTGTTTCCATTATTATTATATATAAAACACATATAATAATAATAAATTAAATTTTATTATTATTTATATAATTATTTATTCAACTTATCTTTATTTATTGAAATAAAACATATTGTTGTTATTTTTTTTATAATAAATTTTATTATTTTTACCATAAGGTATTTCAGCATCATATTTATACTATAATAAATTTGGATTTTATGATTTGATCATAAATTTACATATAAAGCAACTTTTATTTAACAATATTAGCTTTTGTAATATATATATCTGTAAAAAATTTTATAATTACTCAATATTTTAATAATTGTAAATTAAATTTTCATGTAATTATACATTTGTAATATTTATATAAAATAATTTTATAAAAATATTTAACGAATTTATTTATCTATAATAATTTATATAAATCATATTATTATAATGAATGAAGATCATAAGGAAAAAAATGCATATCCAAATTTAAAAATAAATGGTAGATTATTTCCAATTTGGGTATTAAAAAATTTTGCCAAATATAAACTACCAGAGATAATAAGAAAAGATGATGAAGATCCTTGTCAAATTAAAACAAAATTAGAATTAAGAAAATATCAGGAATTTATTGGTGCTTATTTAGACTATAAATCTCCTTATCATGATATACTTTTATATCACGGATTGGGATCTGGTAAATCTGCAACAGCAATAAACATATATAATGTGCTTTATAATGCAACATCAGGATGGAATGTGTATTTGATTATAAAAGCATCATTACATGATAATCCTTGGGAAACAGATTTAAAAAGATGGTTAAGTGCGCAAGATTACGCCCATAGATATGCTAATATAAAATGGATTCACTATGATTCTCCTTATGCTGACAGAGAATTTTTTGATGTGGTAAAACAATCAGATTCTCAATTAAAAAATCTTTATATAATTGAAGAAGCACATAATTTTATTCGTAATGTATATTCGAATTTATCATCAAAAAAAGGTAAAAGAGCAGTAAATATTTATGATTATATTATTCAAGATAAAAAAGAAAATCCATCAACAAGAGTAGTTTTACTTTCAGGAACACCAGCAATCAATAAACCATTTGAATTAGGTTTAATGTTTAATTTGTTGAGACCTGGTATATTTCCAAAATCAGAAGCCTTATTTAATAGTATTTATGTAAATGAAGGGAGAATACCTACAATAAATCCACAAACAAAAAATATGTTTCAAAGAAGAATTATGGGTTTAGTATCATATTATATTGGTGCAACACCTGATTTATATGCAACACAATCAACACATTATATTGATGTAAAAATGTCTCAATATCAAACAGATATATATGAATATTATGAGGAAGTAGAAGCTCAAATGAAAAAGAAATCTTCTTTTCATGGTTCATCTCAATCAGAAACATATGCAACTTATGTAAGACAATCATCTAATTTTGTTTTTCCTCCAATAGATCAAACAGTTACAGGTGAAACTAGACCTAGACCTTCAAAATTTAAAATTGGTGAAAAAGAAATGGAAATGTTAATGAAAACAAAAGATACAGAGCTGATTAAAAAAACTCTTTCATCACAATCTCAAGGATATTTTAAAATGTTGGAAAAATTTCAAGAAACATTTGACTCTTATCTTGAAAGTATATTTAAAAAAGAATCTAATTCTAAAGTTAATATTTTATCAGATATTGAAAATTTTGCAAAATATGAAACTTGGGAAGAATATTGGGAAAAAGAAAAAAACAAATCCGAATTAATAAAAAAAATGTATGAATGTTCTGCGAAATTTGTTAATATTATTTTTTATGTCATGAAAAGTCCAGGACCTGTTCTAATTTATTCAAATTATGTATTGGCTGAAGGTTTAGATTTACTTAAAGTTTATCTTAAATATTTTGGGTTTGATTCATATAAAAATCCAAATTCTAAAGATTATTTTAGATATGGTGAATTTCATAACGGAATTAGTAGAGAAGTTAGAAAAGAAACCATTAAAATTGAAACACAAAAAGAAAATGCTTATGGAAAGTTAATTAAAATTGTTATGTTTTCACCTGCAGGAGCAGAAGGTATTTCTTTGGAATCAATACGTCAAGTTCATTTAATGGAACCATATTGGCACGAAGTTAGAATGATACAAATGATTGGTAGAGCTATTCGTCAATGTTCTCATAAATTTTTACCTATTAAAGAAAGACATGTTGATATATATAGATATCGTTCAATAAAACATAATGTGAAGATTATTGAAATTATAGAAGGACAAACTTCAAGAAAACAACAAAAAATAATAGAAGATCCGAATGAATTAAAAACTATAGATTTTGAAATTCAAGAATTAGCAAGTAGTAAAAATAATTTAATATCAAACTTTTTAGATACAGTAAAAGAAGTTGCTATTGATTGTGAATTGTTTAAAGCTCATAACATGATGGGAACAAAATATAGATGTTTTCAATTTAACGAAGTTTCTTTGTTTGATAAAAATATAGGACCTGCTTATAAAGAAGATATTATTGAAGATATGAAAATATCAAATGGTTCTAATAGTACAAATTCTATTACTATAAAAGTTAAAGTTGTTAAAATTAGAGGTGTTATTGAATCTAATGATAAAGATATACAATATTATTGGTATAATCCCGAAACACATGTTGTATATGATTTTGATCTTAATTATCCTATAGGTCAAGTTAAATTTAGTTTAGATGGTATGCCTGAAAAATTAGACAAAGATACATATAGAATTGAAATAATCAATATTCCATCCATCAAATATTAAATATCACATATAATGTATAATTAAAATTTAAATATTTTTGAACTTTTATTTTTTTATCTTAAATATAGTTATATTTGAGATAAATGATAAAAACAACCATAGTGATTATATTAATTTTATTGCTATTGATAACTTTGTATTCTTATTATTGTCTAAGCTCGAGAATGATTAATTTTGAAAGAGCCAGATTAGAATATATTTTACAAAAAGAATCAGATGTTATAACAAAAGAAAATAAAGTTAAAGTTGTTGCTGATTGTTCTAATAAAAATGATCAATATTTATCAGCATTGGAAAATATAAATAAAATTATTGGTGGATTAAATATTGAATCAGAAAATTATACTAATGATTTGAATAAAAAGAATAGTAATATCATTAAAGGAGTTCAAAATCTCATTACTGGTAAAATTAATTCAAATATTGTTGTTAATCCAGAAAGTATACAATCATGTTCTATTACAAATAATAAACACAATGATAATGATGTTGATATTTTAATTAATCAAGAATCAATTGATGTAAAAATATTAAATGATGTTCCATCTGAATATATTGAATAAATATAATAATGATTTAATTATAATAATCTATTTTTGTGTTTAATTCATCTTCCCATATACCTAGTAAAAATGTTAAAAAGTTTTGAAAATTTTTATTTGTTGGTATATTAATGATTTCTGTTTTTAATGTGTCAAGAATTTTAAACCCAAAATTTCTATAATTTGCATCAATTGCTCTTATATTTGAAATTATTTTTTCAATATTGGATTTATCAAAATCATACCAAAAAACATTGTTTATATATTCATCAATACTCAATTTAACTTTTTTATTTCCTACTGGTGTTATTTTAATTGCTTCAATAAATCCATTAGAATTTACAAAATTATCTAATTCAAAATAGATATTATCTGGATTAAATATTTTAGTATTCAAATCAATTGTTTTATATTCTAAACAATCAGAATGAAATTCTATTTTGTTTGATTGGGAATTAAAATTTACTGGAGTATAAAATGGTATAATTTGTCGAATATTTGAATTTATCATTACAAAACATTTAATTATTTCATTAAAGTGTCTAATTGTTGATTTTAATTTTCTTTCTCCTCTCATTTCCATCAAATATTTATTTATATCATAAGTAGAAGGATCAATTAGTTCGGTGTTGGATATTTGATTAATTTCATAATCTATACAAGAAGTATTTATTTTAAGAGGATTTCCCCAAGAATCATAAAATTGTATGGATAATTTTGTTATATTACCTAAAAGCGATTCTTTATAAACTTTTGTTGCTGAATATGGAATTAGTTTAAGATATAATGCTCCTAATGTTTTATCATAAACTAGTAAAAATGATTTATCAGTTGTTGGATTTGTTCCAAAATTTCTTGTGCTTTGTAATTCTTTAATATAAATTTGAATAAATCTATCACCCAATGGATTATATTCATTTCTTTCATCTGGAATATATCTATCATTTAAAATTATATAATCTTTAATTCTATCATATTCATCTCTAAAAAAATTTTTTTTATGGTGGGATTTTCTGCAAAAATCCCAACATTCATTAATACATATTGATGTATATTTTGGAATTACGGCACAATCCAATTTAATGTAATTAACATTTTTAAAATCTCTAATAATATATGGATTAAAAGATCTTTCCAAATTTATTGTATATTCTTTAATTGCTTTTGGATTGTCAAAAATAAATGTTCCATCTGAACCTAATTCTATTGTATCTGAACTTATTAACTCTTGATATCTCTGTTCTTCTTGTTCTAAATATTTTTTTTTTATATCCAAATGTTTTTTCTTTTGATTTTTTAGTTCAGACCTCAAATCTTGTTTCAAATCTTTTCTAGCAACTGCAGAATTTATACCTGAATTTGTTATAGGACCTAAATTTACAATATAATTAAATGGGTCTGGATAAATTCTTATATCCCTATCAATTGAATCTATATTCAATCTATATTCCTTTATTGTTTCTTTTAATAAATTTTCATTTAAATTATCATACAAAGTTTCGTGTTTATTTTTTGTATCTGGCATATACATTATTGGTTTGTGAGTTTCAAAATTTTTTTCTATTCCAAATTGTGAAAAATTTGTAAAATTTTCTAAATTTGACGAATTTGTTGTTTCTAAAGTATCAAATGTACTTAAGGATTTATAACTATTATTATTTGATATAAATTGTTTTTGTTGATTCACACCATTGATCAAATCGGATTGATTAGAATATCCTGATGATGATATTGAACTTTGATCGAAAGCAAGTCCTTGTTTTCCATCCATTTCATAATTAGGATTTATACCTGACACTTGATAATTAGGTTGCAAATTTTTATTATTTAATTGTTTATTCATTGGTAAAATATAATATAGTATAATATTATATTATCTTTTTATATTTTAAAAAATGTTTTTATTAAATATAAATTAAATTATTTGTGTTTAATTTAATTAAAAAATAGATGATATTATATTATTATTATAAGAATTTATAGGTATGGAAGAATATTTTTTCTCTGAAAAAAATGTTGGGGATTTAACCAAACAACTAATATTGAATTTAGAATTGGGACAAAATGAATTAAATAAAGATGTTGTTATGAAATGTAAAAAAATTATTACCAATCAAATGAAAAATACTTATGATAGATTTGGTAATCAAAAACCTAATAATATTGGTTCTAAAGAATATATTATTAAAATGAATAATAAAAGTTTAAAAGATTGTATGAAAACTTTTGATTTAAGAAAATCTCAAGCAAATTCACCTAATCATAATCCTAATATATCAAAACCAAAACAATCTAGCAATTCAGGTCAATATGGCTTAGCGGGTATCAGTGATAATTCTTTTATGAGACCTGATGAAATTATGGGAAGAATGAAAAACCCTCAACATCCTTCACAAAAAACAAATCCATCTAAAGATTTTAGTTCATATGCTGATGTTGGAGGATATGCTTCTTTTAGTTCTCTTGATAATGCTGGAGGACCTTTTATTACCGCAACAGGAGAATATGGTATGCCTCTTGAAATGGAAACAGATGATAGATTTAAAAATAATACTAATGAAGGAAAAAAAAATTATGCTGATGAAATTGAAAAAAGAATTGGAGCATTGAGAGGAGAATATGGAGGTCCTACTAATAATGGACCTATGGGAAATATGGGAAGTCAAACAGGAATGAATAATATGGGTCAAATGAATAATAATTATTTTGGTGTTCCTCCAATGGGACAACAACAAGGACCAGGACAAATTGATCCTAGAGTGGCAAAATGGTTAAATCTTGACCCAGCAGGTCAACCTCTTAATGGTAATGGTAATGGTATGGGTAATAATATGGGTGGTATGGGTAATAATATGGGTGGTATGAATAATAATATGGGTGGTATGAATAATAATATGGGTGGTATGGGTAATAATCATCAACTTCAAATGCAACTTCAACAAATACAACAACAAATGATCCAAACTCAACAATCAGGACAAATGAACCCTCAACTTTTACAACATTTTACTCAACAAATTCAAATGATTCGACAACAAATAAGTCAAACTAATGGAATGGGTCAAATGGGTCAACAACAATATCAAGCTGGTGAAGGACAAATGGGACATGGACAAGGTCAAATGAACCCAAGTGTTGATTATTCATATACAGCAGGTGGTGATGATATGGGGAATGATTTTAATGCAGCATTTGGAGGAGCAAACAATTTTAATGGTCCTGGTTCATTAAATGAAAGTTTTTCTCAACCAGATGGTAAAATGATGGGTGGACAAATGAATGGAATGGGAAATATGAATAATAATATGATGGGGGGTATGGGTGCTCAAACAAATTTTAACGATAATTCAAATCCAGAAACAAGATTAAAAATGATGCAAGCAGAAAGAAATCAACAATATAATATTCCTAAAAATAATAATTTTGATCCAACAAAATCTGTATATCAAATGAACCAAATGGGTCAAAATGGAGACAATAATACTGGAAATATGAATCAAAATTCAAATAAGTTTAATGAAAATTTTTTTTTTTTAACTAATAATAATAATAATGCTATTTCTGGTAATAATTTTAAAAATTCCAATAATAATGATAATCAATTAAATAATATTGGACAAAATAGTTTTGAACAAAATATCGAATCACTGTCAAAAAAAACATCAAATAAAACAAAAACATCAAAAACATCAAAAACATCAAAAACATCAAATAAAACAAAAACATCAAAAACATCAAATAAAACAAAAACACAAAAAAATAAAAAAGAAACTGAAAAATTATTCAAAACAGACAAATCAAATAAATTAAATAAATCAAATAAATCGACAGAAAAAAATAAATATAATGTGAATGAAAATTGTGATGGTTCAAATGAATCAACTTGTTCTTTAGATTCTATTGATAAAGAAATTATTAAATTAAAAAAACAACTTAAGGAAAAATCTTTAAAAAACAACTTGGAACAAACAGAACAAATAAGAGAAATAAAAGAAATAGGAGAAATAAGAGAAATAGGAGAAAACAAAAGTAAATCAAATGTTAAAACAAGAACTAAAATAACTGAAGATAATTTATTAGATGATATTGAGAATAATCAGAAAAATAAGATGTTTCAAAATGAAATTAAAGAAATGGATGATAAAAAATTGGCATTAGTAAAATTACTTGTTGAAGCTAAAAAAAATAGCCAAATTCAAGAAAAATCATCAAATTCAGATGAAGATATGTCAATTTCTTTTAATCAAAAATCAACAAATATATATATTGATTCAGATAGTGATAACAATGTTAGAATCAGAAATCAAAATAATAAACATATAAAATACGAATCAAATGAAATAAACAAACAAATTGAAAAAATAATTGATTTAAATGATAGTGATAATAAAAATACAATTGACAATATTGTTAAAAAAAACAAAAAAAATCAACAAAATAAATTAAATAATATCAATTCATCTAACACATCTAGTTCATTATCAATAATATCCAATGAAGTGACGGAAAGAGAATGTTATAATGATTATATGATTAAATTATCTGAACCAATTAAATTATCTGATCTAAATATACATAATATACATTTGCCTAAAAGATTAAATGAAAATATTTCAAACTCAAATAATCAATTAGAAATTGAAATAGGAACTAATAATCAAATTATTGAATTAGAACCAGATTATTATAATCGTAATGAAATAATTGAATATATAAATGAATGTTTTGAAGCTTATTCATTGGGTATAAAATTATATATTGATGATGAAACTGACAAATTTATATTTGAATCTAATGGGAATGAAAAATTTAAACTTCAATCATCTCCAACAAGTATTTTACCATATTTAGGTTTTGGAAAAAGTACTTATTTCAATAAATCAAAATATATAGCTGAAAGTTCTTTAGATGTTGGAGATAATATTTTTTATCTTGTATTAGAAAATATTTCTGAAAAACCTATGTTTAAAATAGATATGGACTCTGAAGAACCAATTGTAGAAAAATTATTAGAATTGGATGGAGATATTGAAATAGACCATCTTATAATTAAGTTTTTTAAAACAAAAAATTCACTTATCAAAAATGACCCAGAATATTCTTTCTTTTTTGAATCAGAACACGAAATTGATTTTGAATTTATTTAATAATTTTATTATATTTATATATAACAAATATTTTATGTTTAATTTTACTTTAATATTGATGATATTAGGAATATCAATTAGTGAAGTTGTTGGACAAAGTAGTTTGCAATATTATCATAAAGAAACTTCAGAATATCAATATTTTTTAATTGCTGTTTTATGTTATGCAATGGTCTGTTATTTATTACTACAATCATATAATTATAAAGGAATGGGTATTGTTAATACTTTATGGTCTGGAACTTCAATTATTGTAATATTATTTGTTGGTATTTTCTTTTTTAATGAAAAAATATATATTGGAGATATTATTGGAATTATTTTAATATTAATTGGTTTTTTCTTGATCTCTTACAATAATGGTTATGAACATTATAATAACATGAGTTTATAAATTTTTTATTTCAGATCTTTTTCTTTTAGAGTTCCAAAATATTTTACTCTACATTTATTTACTTGATTATCGGTCAATCTTTTTTCTGTAAGATGTTCGAATGTTTTACCTTTTAATAATCTTAAAATCCAATTAATTGAATATACACCACATTCTGAATTACCTTTTTGATGTTGTGTTTTGTTATATTTTATATCTAGATTTGTTTTTTTTTTAACATCAACCAAATACTTTTCAACCGATTTCATAAATTCATTTACTTCTTTAGGTTGTCTTGTTCCCATTGAATCAGAGAAATATATTTGACCTTTATCTAAATCAATAAACAATGATATCCAATGTTTTCCTCTACCTGTGCTTCTATCAGTATTAAAAATTATACCAATTCTTTTAATTCCTTCATTCTCCAATTCTTTAAGATTAAGTTTTTGAAATGGCAAATAATCTAAATCCATGAAATCCATTGGAACTGCTCCTAAAAATTTAAAATCTGGATACTTTTCCTCATATTGATATAATACTTGGTTAATATCTATTGTTGATAACCAATCAAATCTTCCTTGAGGACCATCTGGTCTAAATACTTTATTTTCCAAATGATCTTTTGCTTCTTCTGATAATAATTCTAAATATTTTGAATTTATCCAATCTTTTTGGTCTCCTTCAAATCTATTCTTAAATTCCAATAACAAATACTTTTTATAATCATCTGGATATAATGTGTCAAGTTTTGAATTTAATTTTATTTGTTTTGATGTATCTTTTGAATGAAATTCATTATACGCTTTTGCCATTTGAATCAAGAGTTCTAATGGAATACATGAACCATTTTCAAATTCTAAATGAGGAGCACATTTTGTTGCCGTTTCATCTTCAGGTTTAACATCTTCAACATCAATGTATGGAATTGGTTTCAAAACCATTATATAATTATTTATATAATTATTGATAGATAAAAAAAATTTAGTAGCAAAAAATTTAATATTTGCATAATAATTATTATTTATGATTTCATAGTAAATTTGAAATTTACAAGCTTGGAAATAATCAAACATAATAATACACTTGTTTATAATAATTTAATGGCTATTTATTTTTAGAACTATATTATTTGTAATAAAAATATATTGAATAATAATGTATATATAGATTTTGATATCAAATATTATAAATTTTTATATGAAACGCATAATTATTTAAATTTAATATTTGATAATTAATTTAATATCTAATATTAAATTAATTTTGATGTTAAAAGAAGATATTGAAATAATTGATTCCAGTAAATTATACAAATTATGTAAATACTATTATAGAATTAAAAAATCTTTTTTTCCACTCAATACAAATAAATTAAATGGTTATTTAACACACTTAAAATATCATATATATTTTGGTGGTTCAAATATTTCAAATACTGATTTTGAAATTTTAAATGAATTAGTCAATGAATTAATTAATGTGATAAAAGATTTTAATACTAAATCTAATAGTGATATATCATTGACCGGAAAATTAATTGAAAAATTAGAATTAAAATTAAAAGATTTTGATGAATTAAATAAATTTAACCAATTAAATAATAATTCATGTCATGAAGAAATTGATAAAAAAAATATTGAAATTAAAAAAAAGGATGATATGATTGAAAAATTGGATGAAAAAATTAAAACATTAAAATATGTTTTAACAAAAATAAAAGATATTGTTGATAAAACTAAACAAGATAAAAATGCTCAAAATGCTTTGGAAAATGAAAAAAATAAAATCATATCAGATATTGAAAAATTAAATAAAAATTTGACTAATAAAAGTGAAAGAATACAATCATTACGAAATAAATTAGCTGAAAATGAAAAAAATATTATTGATAATGATAAAACAGATAATGAAAAAATTATAGAACTAAATAAAAAATCTGAAACATTAAAAAATATGATTGATAGATTTCAAACAGATGTAATAAATATTAATCTTAGTATTGAGAATAAACAAAAAGAAATTGACCTATTAGATAAAAAAATTAAATCTACTGTTGATGCCAATATAGGTGAAGTTAAAACTCAAGTTAATGATATAGGCTACACAAATGAATTGAGTTCAATTGTTAGTTCAATTTTTAATTCATTATTTGAAACCTTATATGGTAAGGATATTGCTGATAAAATTATTAAAAAATCCACATAATATTTAAATATAAATTTTATCAAATATACTCATTTATATTGAAATTCATCAAATAAAAATAGATATTATATTGAAATTAAAAAATAATTGAATTGAAACAATCAAATTATTTGGAAATAAAAATATAATATAAATTAATCCTAAATAATTTTGTATCATATAATTATATATAATAGTTTTTATATGCTTAGTCAAGAAAAATTTAACAAATTGAGCAAATATGCTTTAAGACTTGAAAAATCATTTGTCAATAATAATTCATCTGATTATCTTAAATATTGTTCTCATCTTAAATATCATATTGGTGGTGATAATACACAAATTAATAAAATGTTTGAAGAATTAATTAAACTTATTAACGATAAACCTGAATATAAATTTGATACTTTAACAACAGCAAATGCTGATTTAACTAACACAAATACTAATTTAACTAAAGAAAAAGAAACTTTAACAAATGCAAATGCTAATTTAACTAAAGAAAAAGAAACTTTAACAAATGCAAATGTTAATTTAACTAACACAAATGCTGATTTAACTAACACAAATGCTAATTTAACAAAACAAATTGAGCGTTATGAATTAGATAATGCTGAATTAGGTAAACAACATAAGCAAGTTGATGATAAAATCAAAGAATTGGAAAATAATAATGATGAATTACAAACAGCAAATTCAACATTGGAAGAAAAAATTGCCAAATATAATGGCATTATAGAAATGATTAATTCTAAATTGGATGGTGTGAAAGATAAAAATATTGACGATGATAATTATAAAACTGAATTAGAACAAGCTTTGGATGAATTTAAAACAAGATTAAAAGAAAAAGAAAATATGTGTAAAACTAATGATGTAATAATTGAAGAAAATAAGCGCCAAATTGATGAACTACAAAAAAAAATTGTTGAATTAGAGACAAAAATTAAAGAACAAGAAACTACTATAACTAATTTACAAGCTGACCTTGATAAATCAAATCAAGAAAAAAATGATGCTTTAATACTAGTTAAACAATCCGAAGAAGCAAATATTAAAGCATTAGAAGACCTCAAACAAACAAACTATTTAGAATTTAAATTACAATTATCTAATCTTTTTAAAGCTATATATCCTGAATCAATTGCCAATGCTATTATTCAACAAATGAAAGTAGGAGATAAAGTTGTTATACCTGAAAAAAATGTTAAACCTGAAAAAGTTGTTGAACAAGTTAAAACTAAAGAACATATAAATCAAGAGTTAGAAAATACAGAGTTTGAAATTTATTCTGCTAAAGATAATGATAAAAAAAGAAATATTTTATTAAGTAAAATTAAACTAGCAAATGACCAACAAAATAAAAAAATAAAAAAACAATTCTTAGATGAAATTAATAAAATTTTAGATACTGAAAAAACTTTGGAACAAAAGAAAATAGATATTCAACAAGTTATAAATAATTACACTAAAGCAGATGGTTTAAGATATACAAAAAGTGGAAAAATACAATTTGGTGGACTGATTAACTAATTTTATCTAATTTTAAATTTTTATCAATATAATTTTATAAAATATATTGGTAATATATAAATTATATAATATATAAACTAATGATAACTCAAGAAAAATTTCATAAATTATGTAAATATAGTGTAAGGCTTCAAAAATCATTTATTTCCAATAATTCAAACAATTATATTAAATATTGTTCTCACCTTAAATATCATATTGGGGGGCAAATTGGTAGTGGTTCCAATCCAGAACTTGATAGATTGTTTGATATTTTAACCAAGTATATAAATGACAATAGTAATGTGTATAATATAACAGATATTGATAAAAAATTTGTTGATGAAAAAAAACAATTAGAAGCCAATATTGAAACATATAAAATTAAAATTAAGGAAAATGAAGATATAATAGAAAAATTAAATTCACAATTGGCAGAAACAAAAAATGAACTAATAGAAACAACAAAAAAATTTAATTCGCAAATACTTGATACTAAAAATGAATTAATGGAGACAAAAAATAAATTAAAAGAAGCTGATTTAGAATTAACAAAAACAATAAAAAAAATTGAGGAAGCCAATTCAAATAAATACATAATTGAAAAATTAAAAGAATTACAAAAAAGAAAATATGATGAATTTGTTGATTTATTAAAAAAACTTTTCACACAAGTATATAGTGAAGAAATAGCATCCAATATAATTGAAGAAATAGGTCAAGCAGAAACTTGGAAAGATAATGAAATAGAAAAACAAAAAGAATAGAGACAAAAGTAATTGTAAATGGAAAAAAATTAACTTGGAATGAAATTATTGATATGGTTGAATTATTAAATACAGATGGTTCTGCTCAATTAATTTATGATGTTAAAAATTATTTGGAAACAGGTAATGGTGATGTTGAAAATTTAATTTCCAAATATAATAAAGAATTAACTAAATCCATGCAAAAATTAGGATTAAATACTAAACCAAATCCAAATCCAAATTCAAATCCAATCCAATTCCATGATAATACAACAATTCCCAATATAAATATTACTGAACAAAATCCAAAAAGAACATTTAGAACTGAATTGAAAAATAAACCATTTCTACCATTTCAAATAGAAACAACAAAAAAATAATTATTTAAATATTTTTAATTCTAATATATTTATATATTAGAATTAAAAATGAGAGATTACAATAAAAATCATATATATAAAATAAATAAATATAAACTAAAATTTTTATATTCAATTGATGAAAGAAATTTTGACAAATCAACTATTTATTTAAAAAAATATTCACAATACTGGAATTTTGATATTATAAATAAAATAGGAGGAATTGGAAATAAAACCAATATTATAATCAAGAACAAAGCAGAACTGGATAAATTATTATCAGATATATTTATGTTATTGTCATCAATATTTGGTTCCAAAATATCAACACAAATTATAAATGAATTCAAATACAAAACAAAAACCCAATATGATAATATAAACTATCCTACAGAATTAACCAATTTTGATTCTGTGGTTAAAAATATTTTCAAATCAATATATTATATTCCAAAAACTACTGATAAAACTGAAGGAACTAAAATTGATGAAGGTATATCAAGATTATATGAAGAAATATCTAAAAAAGTTGATAAAGTAATTGAAGAAACATTTGAAAAAATTGAAAAAGAAAAAAATGAAACTAAACTAGAAACTAAACTAGAAATTAAACAAGAAATTAAACCAGAAATTAAACCAGAAATTAAACCAGAAGTTAAACAAGAAGTTAAACCAAAAATTAAATCAGAAATTAAATCAGAAATTAAATCAGAAATTAAACTTGAAGTTAAACCAGAAGTTAAAACTGATATTAAAATGAAAAATGAAATATCGCAATTAGATAAATCCGAAAAATCAATTTTATTTTATAATCCTATATTTATTCAAACAACTGGATTGTATCAACCATTAAATTATAATTTGGAACAAAATGATATAGGATTTAATGTATCGATTTCTGATAGTACAACAGATGATGATAAAAAATCAAAACAAGTTGATAAATATCTTAAAAATTTATATAAAAAAAATATTGTTATTTACTAAATTTAAAAAATTTTTTTTTAATATAATATTTATCTTTGATTTATTATTAAAAAAATTGATTTATTTATATAATACATAAATCAAATATATTTATAATGAATTATATAATAAAAGAAGAAACAATAATATTTAGTCCCTATTTTGATGAAAAAATATATGACGGACTGTTATCAAATTATAAAAAAGTAATTTTTAGTAATTATGAATTAACTGATAATTTATTTGATAATTATGAAAATAATGATTTTAAAGATTGTGAATGTGTCGATTCCATATTTAATCAAAAAATAGATTTACCACATAATTTAACTCATTTAATTTTTAGTTGTGATTTTAATCAAAAAATAGATTTACCACCTAATTTAACACATTTAACTTTTGGTCTCCCAAGAAAATTATTCATAATTTTCTGGAGCCTCACAAAATTATAAATAATTTT
>Ga0172367_10003155_pt1 | contig 21824 bp, 21 predicted proteins | sample Lak10m_FD_114542 | JGI IMG/M metagenome (GOLD analysis project Ga0172367, IMG submission 114542) | Freshwater microbial communities from Kabuno Bay, South-Kivu, Congo - kab_022012_10m | ecosystem: Environmental > Aquatic > Freshwater > Lake | place: Democratic Republic of the Congo: South-Kivu... | reverse complement strand
GATCGAGTTCGCCGAAAGCCTGCGCCGGCGCGTGGCGCTGCTGAAAGGGCTGGACGAATCGGCACTGCAGCGTGTGTACGATGAAAGATTAGAGCTCAACCCCGGCGCGCAAGTGCTGATCGACACCCTGCGCGCGCGCGGCATCAAAACCATGCTCGTATCGGGCGGCTTCACCTATTTCACCGACCGACTGAAACAGCGCGTCGGACTCGACTACGCCCACGGCAACCTGCTCGAATCACGCGACGGCAAGCTGACCGGGCAAGTGCTGGGCACCATCCTCGACGCGCAAGGCAAGGCGGATTGGCTGGTGAAAGTGCGGGACGAACTCGGACTGAAACCGGAACAGGTCATCGCCATCGGCGACGGCGCCAACGATCTCAAGATGATGGCGGCTGCGGGCGCGGGCATCGCCTACCATGCCAAACCGGTGGTGCGGGCGCAGGCGACGTATGCGCTAAGTTATGTCGGGCTGGATGGGGTGTTGTGTTTGTTACGATCTTAAAATGATTTAAATGCAGAGTAGCCATCGATTTCGTCCGACGAAGCATCCATTGCACGCCCGGCAGTATCTGTGCCAGAGAACTTGAAGACAAGGTGTTTGGGGTCGATGGTGGCGTCACCTGTTGCATTTTGACTGACGGCAAAGGTTACTCTGGCCTGTAGCGTCAAATCGTTGTACTGCACTGATAAGGGTCTTGCAGGTATCGCAACTTCCTTACTGCCCGCATAACCGAACAGGCTATTGTTGTAATAACCAGCAGATGCGCTTTTGGCACGTGAAATTGTCCAGTTGCTGATCGAAGTGATGGAATTACGATCCATCCCGGTATTAAACTGAATAGTCACGGATACCATTTTTGATGCGTTGGGAGCGGTCAATTTAGCTGGATCCAGCATCCAGAGTGGAGTATTCGGCCCCAGCGTCAGATTGATTCCACCGCTATTCCCTTCAATGTAGAGCATACGAGGCCGATTCATCTCGAATTGAAGATCCGCCGCGAATTGCGATTTTGCTTCCGCCAGCAATTTCAGCTGCCTTGTCGCCTCCTCAGGCAATCCTAGGCGCGAGTATGTCACCCCGATTTCGTAATTTGCGGCGTAGAAATTGCCCTTGAGATTTAACGCCGTCTTCAATTCCTGCAGAGCCTCGGTATAGCGATTCTGCTTGTTGTAAAGCGCACCCATGGCGTAATAAACGTTGCCATCTGCAGGTGCCATACGCTGCGCCTTGCGGAATTGCACTTCAGCTTCTGCCAAGCGATCAGTCTGTGCATACTGGATGCCCAAAGTATATTCAGCAGCAACGTTTCTTGGGTCAAGGCGAGCGGCAAGCTTGAAGGTATCTTCCGATTCCCGATACATTTTTGCTTGGAGATAGGTATTGGCCAGCTTGAGGCGATATTCGGAAGAAGTTGGATCAATGCCTATCAGGTCTTTGTAGGCCTTAATCGCTTCATCTGCCTTGCCTTGAGACAGGTAAATATCGCCAATATAACTCAGTGCAGTAACGTTCTGAGGATCATAAGCCAGCGCACGCTTGAACGAGACGACGGCGTCATCCAATTTGTTTCTACGCATATCCTGCGAGGCTTTCAGGATGGCATATTGGGCCAACTGCGCCTGTTGGCCCGAACCCCCTTGTGCTAGTGCATCAAGCGGGGATTTTCCTGCAGATAAGACGTCCATTGACGCTTAATTCAGTGATGCCACCGACAATCAGGCTGCAGCAGCCACCTCTGGTGCGGGAGCAGACTGCAATCCGGCAGCAATATTCCGATTGATCGCAATCAGAATGTCCAGCTTTTCGGGAGCCGGAGCATTGATCGTCTCAAAAGTCCGCTTGTCTACGAACAATGAGAGTGAAAGCAAGTTCTTCTTTACGTCCTGAGGCAAAGGATTGGCCGCATCCATCATTTCCGACTGAAATACCGTCCACAAACGCTGGTTGTAGCGCAGACTTTCATCAAGCAACTCATTGCGTTCGGGAGAGTCCCATTGCAACTGGACTGAGGATAAACGCGCCGCAGATTTGATCAGCAGATTCGCTTCCAGGTCACGCCCGGTGAGTGTTGCACCTTCGACTGACTGGTATGCTTTTAGAGGGCTATTGCGCATGTTGGATCAACTCCTCTTCAAAATCGACTAGTTTCCGAGCGCACTTCATCGCCTGATAATAACGCCCGCAGGCAAGATCGTTATTAATTTCAGCAATGAAATCCACGCTCTCCGGCAATGCCGTCATCAGTTCCTGAACAAGTTCTCTGTAGGTATGCTGGTAACCTGCAAGATTGATACGGTCCATATACATCAGTTGCACGCACAAATAATACTGCTTGCATCGTGTAACCGCTTGCTCTTCGGTAATGACATCCTTACCGCGCAACAGTGGCACGTCATTCAGCACGGTGAGTTCGGTGGCGCTATCCCCGTTCTGAACGACTGCTCCCCCGATAAACACTTTCTCACCTGGCTTCAGACTGATTTTCAGGGCCATAAAGTCGTCGCATCAGATCTGTGTGTAGATGTCCGTGCCTGTGGTCAAAGGCACAGCCTTGCCCTGAATCTGACCGGCTACCTTCTCGCTGATTTCACTCGCCGCATCTTCCTTTATTGCTGCAAAATAGCCGGCCTTCTCGGCAACCTTGACCAACTGCGCTTCCAATGCGTCACGGGCAGAGCCCAAATTCTCCTTCACTGCAAGCACGGCATCGCCAAATGCCAGCAAGGCAGCGTCACTCGGCACCTTGGCATCCAGCGGCGGGAAAACTTCTTCGCGCGGATAAAACACGGGCTCGAACTCAGCGCTTACCTGCGGAATCTCCAGGGATTGCAACTGCTTCTTTAACGCATCCAGACTGTTCAGGTACTGCACCCGTTCCTCGTTATCGGGGGGAAAGGGCGGGAAATTTTTCACCACTGTGAGCTGGGAACTCATTTCATCCAAGACAGCATCGGCCTTTTCAAGCTGATCTCTCGTCGACCTGCCATTGATGGCCGCATCAGTCACTTCTTTCTTCTTGTCAGCCTCTTCCGAAAAAACCTCGGCAGTTTGCGACAAGCTGACTTTCACGGCCTCTCGGCTAGCGCCATCTTCCTGATTGAATACATCCAGCTGCAAGGGCGATGAACGTCCACCAGCCACCGGGCTGGAAAACTGAGCCTGTGATGCGCCAGCCAGACTCGCTCCGGCATTAACGCTCAATTCTCTGATCATCATAAACTCCTAACGCTCAATGCCGGCGCCCGATTTTCAAGCGCCGGTGTGGTCATCAGACTATTCTCTTACCTTTGATTAGAAGAGACGGAGGATACCCTGAGCTGCCTGAGATGCGAGCGACAGAGACGTAATGCCAAGCTGGTTACGTGTCTGAAGCATTAGCATGTTGGCGCCTTCTTCATTCTGGTCAGCCAGAGTTAGGTTATCCGCACCCGCCTTTTCAATATTTACCATGTCTGTTGTAAAGTCCAGACGAGCGTTAACTATAGCCAAATTGGTTGACAGTTTAGTTGACTGAGTTTCAAGAACTGAGAGAGCTGCAGTGATACCATTTGAGATACCAGTCAAGTTAGCGGCAATTGAGAAACCAGCCGCAGTGGCCAAACCAAGACCAGAATTCCTAAACAGGGAAATCGTTGCTGCAGAACCTCCATCCACTGCTGCCTGCAACGCAGAAAAACCACCTACAGTGGCATCATTGCCGGTGGTGGCTGAATCCAGAAGACCACTGAACAATGCATTAAATCCCGTCAGAGTGAGCTTGTTGGTGCCAGACTCGTTAAATACAACATCGAGCTGAACCGTAGATCCATCAAGGAAGTTGGTGCCTTTATACTTCGAATCTTTGATCAAATCTGAAATTTCACCAATGATAGTATTAAATTGCTCATACAACGTATCAAAGCCCGAAGTGGACGTTGCTGCTGTCGCAATAACACCGTTTGCACTTTCAAGCATCGCCTTAATACCCTGAATACCGGCATTAGTTGCTTTAACTGCTTGCACCGCCTCCATCATCCCATCTTTTCGGGCGGTCAAATTGTTAGCGCGTGTCATGTGGGCAGCCGCAGAGAAGAAGTTTGTCGGATTATCCAGCGCAGTATTAACTTTCTTACCTGTTGCCAGGCGCTCCTGAGTCCTGTCAAGCAGAGCATTGGTTTGCTGAAGAGTTGTTAAATTGGACCGCATTGCAGCGGTTAGTGTTACTTGGGTAGTTGCCATTTCGTTCTCCTATTCTAAGAGGTAGTCAATTCAGAGGAAATTCTTTCCTCATCAAGTTAGAGCAAATTGCTCACCACTTCTATCGGCCTGCGGATGAAAAACTTTAGCCATGCGCTCATTATTTTTGAAGTTTGAACAATGGGATGATTAAGTTAATATGAGGATCATATTTAGATTAGCGTCAATTACATCCTTACTGAATCTTAAGCCTTTGACATGCAACTTTTTGACAACCTTACATGGATGCGAAATCGCGATTGGTCAAGTGCAGTTAAAGTGCCACGTTTGATTTTTTACCATGTACCAAAAACTGGAGGCTTATCTTTCTATCACGCCTTAGATCTAGCCCTTTATGCATTATCACATCTCATAACTCTCCGTAACCCTGGGTTTCATGGATTCAAATCAGAGAGAATTGACACACCTGAGCGAATGCAACTGATTGAGAATCTCTGGTTTGTTGCCACACACCTTCCATACGGCTGGCATCTCAAATACAAAACCGTACCACTATACAATCCGATTACAATTTTGCGTGACCCATTTGAACGGCTACTTTCAAGCTATACATATGCCTGTATGCGACGTAGCAACAAGCCTACAGTGGCTGAATTTCTAGATTATTCAAAACTTCAAGAAAATCAAAATACTATGGTTCGATTTTTTGTTGGCGCCGAACTGGACAGGCAACTGGACGCGGAAAAAGCAGTAAGAATTTTGGAACGCGACTTTCTCACCTACGGCACCACCAACAACATCACCACCCTTATTGAGGGCCTTCTTAATTACGCCAACTTACCAAATGTGATGATAGAAGGTAAAGTTAATTTCACCCACTCCGAATACAAACTTGAAGCCTCAGGCCTCAGACCACAAATCGAATCTCTAAACAAAGCTGATATGGAGTTATATAAAGAAATTGAGACACATCCTCGTCATCTCCCAATTCCTTCTGGGGATGGTTACCATCCTTATTCAGTATTATTAAGAGAAGTTGGCGGTAGTAGTGGGTGCCTAACACACGGGCAATCCGTCATGAGCAACCAACTGCTTGAGGTAATCTCAAAAGCTTCTTCAGGGGAAGAAGTTTTTTCAGCTTTTTTTAGTAGTAAGTGAGATGCCCCCGAAAGCCCTAATAGCGATGGGAGATGTCTCTTAACATATAGACTTTGTATTTTCCAGCAGACGCCTCATCGAATCCATCAACTTTGATGGATTTCGAGCCAAAATCCCGGCATAATTTTGCTTTGCCTCGATAAAATCATGCTTGCGCTTTACAGCCTCTTCGTAATTTTGGACAGCATCCTCAAATGCTCCTTCATATTCCATTATTACACCCAAGTTATTATAAGGATGCGGATCTTCCGGATTAATTTCTATCGCTTGCTTAAGTAAACGCTTGGCCTCCTCAGTATCTCCCAGGCCAGCCATCACAACTGCCAGATTGTTAAAAGCATCACCAAATGAAGGGTGCAACTCTATAGACCGCCTGTAAGCCAAAATTGCTTCATCACTTTTACCAAGCAACCTCAGAGATTCACCCAGATCATTCCAATTACCCGCCCGCTCAGGTTCAACCTCCGTTGCCTGACGTAACCACGCTTCCCCTTCAGAGAAAAGGCTTTGCTGAATACACAGAACACCCATACCGTGAAGGGCTGCAGCATGATTTGGATTTTGCGTCAAAACTTCCTGGAAGTTTGAACGTGCATTATCAATGCTCCCATCCAATAGATGCTTATGCGCTTTCTCAATAAGCTTATCAGTCCTGACTTTCTCAAGCGGGTCAACTTTCACGGTTCACTCCTAATCCAAATTTCAGTTTTTGTAGCCACCTCATCTCGAGGTCTAATGAGAAATCTGCTCGATTTTATTATTCACTTCAATCCGAGCCTGATTTAAAAAATCAACGATATTGGAGAAGTCCCATTCGGCCTTCGCCAGCGCCTCGTCCTGATCTCTAATTATCGTTACAGCGTTGAAAGCCATACTTAACAAACGTGATAACGTTCCACGGAACAAAAGTGCGCATGGCTTCCCCATATTTTCTGTATCAAATGTTAACCGATGAATAGCAATCAACTTATCAATAACATCTGATAATGAGTTCTGCTCACGATTGACAATCTCTGCTATCTGAACAATGAAATCGTCTATTTGCCCTAAGAGGCTTTGCCTTAATTCGGTCAAATTAAATTCTTTGTGTTCAAAAGCAGCCATAGCAGCTTCGACAGCACTAGCCTTACTTGAGGCAACTGGCCACTTGGCTTCAAAATCTTCTGCATACAGGGGTATGGCATGCTCTATCAATGCCCCATCATTCAAGTTGTAAACTTTTGCGTCAGGATGAGGAACGATCGCGTACTCCATCATTCTCCGCGCAAAAGATAGTACTTTGTTGGTCGATATATCTCCCCCAAAATTACCGGGTACTGAAATGTCATTATCTGGTTGGTTGGATAGTAATGTTTTAAGGTGATCCTCCTCAGGGAGCATGTTGAGATAGACAGTGTGTTTGGAGTGGTGCTCTTCTTTATTTTTACTGCCTAAATCCACACCAAACAGATAGATGTTCCTGAATCCTGCACTTAAGGCAAAATCAAGCGCAGTATTGGCAACTGTTGGCTGACCACTGAGGACTGTTTGCTGCGGCATGCCTGAACGTTCGAGCATTGCACCCATTGTATCAGCTGCTTTGATGATCATTCCTCTGCGCTCGAAAAGACGAAACACGTCCGAATGCACCGTATTAAGACCAATAAAATTGACGCCAGCCAGAAAATCAATATCCCCGTGAATGGATTTAACAAGTATATCGTGAACAACTTGCTGCCTTTCTTTCTCCACATGAAAATCCGGCTTAATTTCCATTTTGTGTAAGATAGATATGGCCGTGCCGCAGCTAAATATTACGGCGCGGTCTCTGAATTTACGCAACAAAGGGATAAGCCCATCAAGAGATGGTCCAGAACCCACGATGAAAGCAACAGCATCCTTATCGACAATATTGGGCCTAAGATAAATTGGAAAGTTATGGTACAAATTATCAAAACTGTGCTGCACTGTGATTAGTTCATCGTCAAAGTAGCCTAGGCCAAAAAAGAGTTCCCACAACGTTTCAATAATGGTGACCCTAATCTTGCAAACCAACTCGTCTTCATCTAACGCATAAAACAAGGCAGCACCATGAATTAGAAACTGTGGCAATCCGTTGGATTTAAGCATTGCTGCCATTAATGACCTTGCAATTTTCTCCACATCTTCCTGAACTATAAAGACCATATCGGTTCCACGTTCAGAAGCCATTCGGCTGAGCAACACATAGTCTTGAAAAAAAACAGATAGCCTGAAGTCGTCAACACTTGTTTCAATAACAATCAGATGACGAATTCGATATTCCATCAGCAACCTAGGCAAATGCCAACCCAGCCCACTTCCAAAAACAATCAGAAGCGGAATTTCGTTCTCACCGAATGTAGGGTAAGGTACCAATCCAGTGTTGTCGGGGAAATATTTTGCAAAATGCTGCCTAACCCGATTCGGAAAGTCCGCATCCAAATTGGAATAATGGTACCGTTGCAGATGACCGTGACTGGGCTTCTCCTGCACCTCACGCAACTTATGGAAGGCAAGAATTTGAGGCCTATCAGCTAGGTCGGAAAACTTTTCTAGGCGACCTTCCATCTTCAGAATATCTGCAACCACAGGCTTGCTATCGCCATTAGCATTTCGAATGATGAGTTCACCTTGGTTAGTGATATCAACCGAAGAACTGGGAGATTCATCCAGTAACATTCTGTGGGAAGGCATATTTAACTCAAAAAATGCTGCGTTTGCTTCAGCGGTCATGCGCAGTTTTTTGAGATACGCCGTTTGTAGTGGAGTCATAGCTCTTTCATTATCAAATATGTGCTACATGCTGGCCAAGGTTAGCATCAATACTCATAAAGCGACAGGCGACGCACCCTGAAGATATTGTAATTTCTGTGAAACAACGTGAATCCTGGCATTAAATTCACAAGCGCTTCCAAACTCAAACTCATATTGAAGACTACTGCAAGGGAACCGAACAACAGCTTTTCTCTCATAATCCGTCGAAACTTCCAGCCTAGGAATTACATCAGGCACCGATAGTTCAAATAAGGCACGCAAAGATGCATCCATACCATGCTCCAGGGTCTTATATTTTCTGCCTTCGATATCAGAACGCTCAATGCGGTGGTATTTAACATTGCGACCCTGTAAGCGGAGCAATTCGACCATGCGATCTTTTTCAGTAATTGGCACTAAACGATCCCCCACTGAATGGAATATGCAATGAGAGGTTTTGGAGCCCAACCAGTGATCCGCGATGAGCAAACTACGAATATTACGGTGAGCATCTGAGAAGTATGCGGTAGATAGTTCGTCAAGCGTCCAGGGGTAAGACGGTGTTAATGGGAAGTTGATTCTAGCCTCCCCAAAATTTATCTCTCTATACTGTTCACCCTCAACCTGTTCAGACGATAGAACCTCTCTTAGTAACACATGGGTGAAGCCGGAATTATCAATTACCAACGAAAACGTACTGGGCGCAAATTTAGCCATTAGGTTTGCAATATAACCCCCATAGGAAGAACCGAATAGGACAATACGCCGCAAATCAAACTGACACCGTTTGGCCAACTCTTCAATTGCCGAAAAGTGATCCAATGCGGGTATGAGACCAAAAGATAGGTATTCGGGATATTTGAAATGCAGATAACGTTTAAAACTTACCGGCAACTTACGGATCCCTTTGGCGTAAGCCCATGTGACAAACTCGCCAATTGCCTCCTGCGGTTCCTTAGAAATAGGCTCCCAGCCGTAACAGTCACGAAGTTCAGGAATCATTGCTGCCAATTGACTGAAGTCGAATGGCTGCGGAGCTTTCCTGATACCGTGGTAATTAATTGACAAGACAATGCAACCGTACCTCTCGGCAATGTGAGAATTCAGTTTGTGAAGAAAATACTCACTGTCAGCAGTTTCACCATACCCTGGAATCGTGACAACAAGGGGTAAGGGTTCAGGACATGGAGAAGCGGGATGAACGACAAAGGCTTCCACTTCCATACGCGGAATTGCAAGTTCGATGTCAGGTTGTGGCGAAAATTTGAAGTCAGTAACTTTCACAGGATTTTAAGACAACCGTAGTTGACATCAAAGTGTAAAGCCATCATCTACTATCAGGTTCTGGCCAGTGACACAGATGGATGCATCTGATAACAGAAACAAAAGGCTATTGCAGGCATCCTGCGGATTTAGCATGCCTTTGCCATTACAGTATTTCTGATATGCCAAGATGAAAGATTCCGGCTGATTGTCCAGCACCCCCCCTAGGCTCAGGCAGTTAATACGAATTCCCTTCCCTTTGAGGTATTGGGCTAAATATCTGGAGAAATGAATGATGCCGGATTTTATTGCTGCATATTCCACGGAGTTTGTCATTGCAGTTCCCTTATAGATATCAAACCGAGGCGCAATGACACCATAGACTGACGCCATGTTGACGATATTGCCACCCCCGTACTTAGAAAAATAGCGGCTGAATTGCTGTGTCACAAGGAAATATCCACCGACGTGCATATTCATGTTTTCACAGAAATCCGCATATTCAATATCCTCGAACTGCCTGCCAAAATGCGGGTTGCGCGGATAGGCGTTATTGACCACGGCGTCAATCCTGCCGTACTTGCCGTGCAAATAATCGATGAGGCCATTGATTGAAACCTTGTGGGTAATATCGAGTTCAGCAGCCTCAGCCCTTGCTGGATAAGCCTCTTCAATCTGTGCCGCAACGGCCGTGGCACCCGTAAGATTTAAATCCGCCACGATGGCTACACCTCCATGCGCGGCAACCGCATGGCAGAAACTGCGCCCCAATAGACCGGCTCCACCTGTAATGACGATGACCTTGTTATTCAGCACAGTTAGCCCTCTTCTTGAAAATGCAGCATCAAGCATTCCGCAATCCTGAAATCCATCAGCGTATCAATATCGATAGCCCTTTCCACGGGAATAAGCACTGAACGCACCCGACCCGCAAAGATATTATCGGCACGCATCACGAATTCGGGATTCGTGACATACGCCACTGTGGTCACGTCATAGACATCCGGTGCATCCTGACGTCGCGTCAGCCCCCCTTGTGCCGGCAGGATGACCGGTTCGACTGCACCATCCTCACGCATCTTCACCATGTTGAAATACGGATTGCGATGCGCTTCGCTTACCGTGATGATGGTATCCGCATCGCCCATTGCATACGCATCCAAGCATGCTTCGAGATCTTCCGGCAAGCGAAGCGGGGCCGTAGCGGGCACCACGATCAGGATATCCGGATAGCGTCCTTCCGTCGTCCGCAAAAACTCGAGAGCATGTCGCCAGGCAGCGCGCTCCGGGCTGTGATCCTGCGCCAGTTCTGCCGGACGCATGAACGGCACCTCCGCCCCGGCATCACGCGCCACTGTTGCGATCTCCTCCGAATCCGTCGAGACGATCACGCGGCTAACGCGCGGCACGGCACGAGCCTGTCGAATCGACCAGGCGATAAGGGGGATGCCCGCGAGAGGCAGGATATTTTTGCCAGGCAGCCCTTTCGAACCGCCTCTGGCACAAATCAGTGCAACGACATTCTGGGAATTATGCATGGCTCATCTTCACTACGGCTCCGGTTTGGGATGAGGCACGCGCCGCCTCAATCACCTCAAGCACGGCCAGTCCATCATCACCGGTAATCATGGGAGTCGCGCCAGTCTCGACACAGGACAGGAAGTGTCGCCATTCTCCGATGTAGCTGTCATCACGTTTCACGGGGCACTCCTCCAGCACTTGCCAGACGTTGCTTCCCGGCTCATACAGTTCCACCCGGGCTTCCAGGGCATTCCAGCGCAACGAACCGGCTTCGCCGATCACCGTGCAGCTACGGACAGCGTCGTGCCGGATGAAGTCGATGTCGACGGCAGCCACCAAGGGGCGTTCCTCACCGGCAGCGTGAAACCCCAGCAGCAAATGCGCAGTGTCCTCGACATCGATCTCGAGCGCACTTTGCCGCAACAAGGTCGCACTCACCCAGTCGATCTCGCCGAATATCCAGCGCAGAAAATCGATTTCATGGCTGAGTTCGAGTAGCGCACCGCCCCCCAAACGGGCTTGGGCGGAAACATTATTGCGGTAATCCGACCCCGGACGCCATGACGGCAGGAACTGCCCGACCTCCGCACGCACCGAAAGCACCCGTCCCACACGACGTGCATGCACTAGTTCCCTGAAGCGTTGCAAGGAAGGCAGGAAGCGCATGTTGTAAGCCGTCATCAGTACCACCTGACGTGCACGGCAGGCAGCCATCAACTCCGGCACAATGCCTGCCGTATGGGAAATGGGTTTTTCAATCAACAGATGTACACCCGCCTGCGCCAGGGGCAAAGCAGTTGCAACGTGATAGCTGGCAGGGTTTGCTATCACCGCCATTCCGGGACGTAGTTGCAAGGCGTCTTCCAAACGCGTCACGCAATGGTCGACCCCCGGCTCGGAAATTTCCGGGCAAGCCTTGTGGCGCATCACGATGATTTCACAATCCGGCATAAGCTGCCTGACAATCCGGAGATGGCGCCGGCCTATGCTGCCCAGCCCGACGATCAGTACGCGCTCCGGCATCAGGTCCCGGCCTTCTGGTTGGCCATGGCGTAATCGTCGATGCGACCAACATCGAGCCAGGGCTCGTGCATGGGGTAAACGATGGTGCGCAGGCCGCGCTCCTGCAACTTGCTGAACACGGTTGGCATGTCGCAGTGCGCTCCTTTATGCATGTGCTCCAGGACGCCAGGATCGAGCGCATAAACGCCCGCATTGATGTGACTCTTGATCACGGGCTTTTCCTCGAAGCCGACAATATCCACGCCGCTCGTCCGCACCACGCCGAACGGATGCTGCCATTCGTGCAGGCGAACCGCCATGGTCGCCGCAGCGGCATGATGAGCATGAAAATCCAGCAATTCGCCATAGTGGATATCCGTCAGCACATCGCCGTTGGTCACTACCAAAGGCACCTCCGGCAGCGCATCCAGCAACCCCAGCGCCCCCGCGGTACCAAGCGGATTCTTTTCGCGCAGATATTCGATGCTGACCTGCCAGCGGCTGCCATCTCCGAAGTAGTCCTCGACCACGTGCCCCAGGTAGTGCACGGCCAGAATAAAACGCTGGAACCCCTCGGCCCGGGCGCGCTCGATAATATGTTCCAGCATCGGCTTGCCGCCTACCGGCAGCATGGGCTTAGGACAACGCTCGGTATATGGCCGCAACCGCATACCCTGGCCACCGGCCATGATCACCATCAGATTAGGGCGCTGGTCTGGGACCAGCAACTCGTCCCAGACATGCAAGCCCAACACGCGGCGTCTGTCATCCACCACAGGTAGCTGGCGCACCTTGTTGGCCCGCATCAACTGCAGCACCATTTCACGGTCCAGATGCGGTGGCACCACCAGAGGTTCGCGATTGATGATAGGCGAGATCGAACCCTGCATTTCGAGGCCGCGCAGCAGTCCGCGACGGATATCGCCATCCGTCAGCGTTCCCACCAAGCCTCCCTGATCATCCACCACCATAGCAATCTGCATGGCAGATGCATCAAGATTCTCTATAGCCTGTTGCAGCGTGGCATGCGGCAACAACAAGGCTTTCCTCCACGATTCGGAGGAGGAGCATTTAGCGTGCCGGGTAGTATTAGTCATTGAGGCAAATCGTAGAAAGTTTTTTTAAGCAGAGTATGCAAAGGATATTCCTGCAGGATCTGTACGACTTTAGCGCTGGCACCGCCCTCCCCATAAGGATTACGAACAGATGTCAACCCAGCCTGGAAGGTCTGTGAATATAGCATCTTCAACGCAGCAGCGATGTCCTCCCGCTCTGGAGCGCAATCGATAACACTTTCCGCCTTGAGCCTTCCACGCTGACGATCTCCAATATTGATGGTTCCCTTGCGGAAACTGGGCACTTCGGCCAGACCACTGGATGAGTTCCCCACCACACCATCCACATGGCGGATACAGGAGAGGTAGCGCAATTGACCGAGCGAGGTATAGGCACGCGCGTAAGGACGGCTGGCCACAAACTGTTCGATCATCTCGATCAGAATACGGCCATCAGGATCGGCATTCGGCATGGTAAAAATCAGATGCGTATCTTCCAGTGCATCCAGTGCCGCCAGCAACTCCGACATTTGCCGGCCTGCCGTTGCCGGCTCGAGCGTCACCGGGTGAAAGGTAACCAGCAGGTTTCTGGCACCCAATTTAAAATCCAGGGCAGCTTCCAAGGCATCACGATCCAACAGCTCAAGTTTCTGGATGTTATCGATACTTAGCCCGCCAACCAGAAATACCCTGTCGGGCGGCTCGCCCAGTTGCAAGATGCGCCGAAGATAGGGTTCAGCCGCCACAAAATGCAGATGGGACATCTTGGTAATCGCGTGCCGGATAGCCTCGTCGATCACCCCTTCGGTGGTTTCTCCCCCATGCAAATGGGCCAGTGGCACACGAGCGACCATCGCGGCAGCTGCGCCTGCGAAAATCTCGAAGCGATCCCCCAGCACCAGCATCAAATCGGGCTGCAATTGTTCAATGGCCTCGGCAAACCCGATCATCCCGAGCCCCATCGATTTGGACACCCCTGTCGGCGTATCCGAACTCAGCAGCATTTCTACCTTGCGGTCAATGGCGAAACCATCGCGCTCAATCTCCCGATAAGTCAGGCCGAATTCCGGTGAGAGATGCATACCGGTAGCGATGATCTGCAACTCCAGGCCGGCCGCCTCGCGAACCCCCTCCATCACCCAGCGCAAACAGCCATAGTCCGCCCGGGTGCCCGTCACGACACACACTTTACGGGTCATACCCACATCCTGCATAGATACAATCCACTGACCTCCCGGTTCATCTTCACTATTGCAGCAGGCATTAATCGATGACGATATAGGACTGGGTCGGGCTGTAGCGGCTGTGCCTGATCTTGTAACTGCCCAAGCCCAACACTTCCTTCAGCGCCAACGTCTCGCCCGGGTAGTCACTGTGATTCAGCTCGTCGAAACCGATCACACTACCCTTGGTCAACCGATCCTTGATAGCCGACAGACAGGCCAATGTAGGCTCATAAATGTCGAAATCGAAATAGGCAAATGCCACAATCGTCTGCGGGTTCTGGTTCAGATATCGCTGAATGGAACTAACGGCATCCCCCTTAACCAACTCGCACTTCTTGATATGTGAAATCGGGTTTTCCTGTTCATGGTATTCGAGGATCCTTGCTAGATATTCGTCGTATTGCTGCGTTACATTGTAGGCTCCAACTTTAATGATGTCGGCATTTCCATCTTTTTTACTTACCGAAGGGAAGCCCTCAAAAGTGTCGAACCCCAAAATCTTGCGGTTATGGTTAAAAGGTTCGTAGAGCCCACGCAGCGACTCATACAGCGCCATATTACGGCCCCAGCGAACGCCGAATTCCATGATAACGCCGTGTACATCAAGTATCTGCTGGTATATCTCGTTCACAAACAGCAACTGAGAGAGACTCTGACGATTCATGAACAAACTCAAATTGGATAACAACTCGTTGTCCGGGATAGGACAGGCCTTGAAATGTTGAATAAGTCCCTTACGCAACGAAATCTCCCGTTCGGAAGCATTCCACTTTGCCTTGATTGTCTTAGAATCATGTTCGTTATTGTCATTCATGCTTCAAAACTCCCAAATGTAGATATCATCCAGCAAAGACTCGATCCAAACTGGATGATACGGCGCCACCATTCATTAACGCGCAGGGGGCTTGCGGCATCGCACCAGCCATTCGAATATATTGATTGCTCCGTTGCTATCGGTGCGATGAACCTGATCAACCTCCAATCCATCAAATCTGGAAAACACATCTTGGACTTCCTCGCGAGCAAAAAAATGGGCGATCTCATTTCCTGAGCAGGGACCTTCTGTCGGCTGTAAAACGGTCCCTGGCTCAATCATGCATCCGGTTTGGCTACCCGTAGTTTGATCCGCGAACATCTTACTGAAGAACAATCCACCAGGCTTGAGAACCCTCCTGACTTCTGCCACTACTGCCTTGATTTTTTTCATAGGATTGGCATAAAGAGCGGCAACATCCACAACGGCATCGAAACTCTCGTCAGGCCAAGGCAGGCTAATAAAATCCCCCACCTTAAGATCGACTTGCGGCAGCCCACTGGGCAATCCTTCGGACTCCAAGCGACGCGCCGCTTGAAGGACTGCTGTAGGCGACCCGTCTATACCTGCTACGGTATAACCTTCTCTAACCAGATACCATATGTTGGGGCCAGGACCACAGCCAATCTCTAGCACCCGTATTTGGGCACGATCAGGGACCATGCGAAAATTGCGCGCGATGAAACGCACGAGTTCCTCCGGGGGATACGCACCCCAAGCACGCTGGGCAAAGAGTTGTTCCCAATACTCCCGAGCATGTGAGGGGTAAAGCGTTGTTTGCATTTCAGCCCAAGTCATAAAATTGGAAGCGGTTTTCGAGAACCTGGATTCCAGAAGCCATCATGGTGCCTTTCACCTTATCGTATGCTTGATGGTCCCATACTGTTCCTCCAATTCGAGAAGCAAAGACACCTTCAGGCGCATACGCTTTTTTGAAATTGAAGACCCCATCGTCCGGAGTCGTTCCACCCCCAAGCAGAAAGTACTCGCAACCCATGGATTTCAAGTGTCGGATGATATTCCATTTAAGCATCGGATTTGCGCTGAGCGGAAGCGCATCTAATCGAGTCCCGCCCAAAAATGAGTGTGCGTATTTTCCATGATGAAGCACCAGTTCACAGGACACGATGATATCGGCCACTGTCGCATAATAGAAATGGTATTGACCAGCGAGCAAGTCACATAAAGACCTGAAATAGTCCTCTGTAAAATAGTAAAAATCCGTGGCCCCATTACGCTGCATGGTGGCATGATAAATTTCTATAAAATCCATCAGGTACGATGGCCCTGCCTCAGAAAAGCAAGTAACGCTATGTCTTTCGGCCTTCCGCAGATCTTTTCGCACCGAGGGTTTGAATGAAGCGTAGATTTCTTCGAGCTCAGGCCTCAAGTCAACTACCACAAACCCCCCGACATCGATCACTCTGGCACCGGGTCCGGCTACCCGTTCGTTCGCCATGACTGGGTGGAAGCGATCAAAGCCGCAGATAATCCTTTCGTTCCGGCAATAGTCGGCGAATGCCTGATGGAAGTGCTCCAGATCGACGGGCCCGGCCCCACCGGAGACCAGCCCGCCTCGCCCGTATAGCCCAGTAATGTCATAACAGTCCGACAGCGCAGAGATACCCGTCAGGCGACCGATATTACGTTTGGCAAATGGATACAGGATGACCTTGTCACCTTGGCTGAACACTGCGCAGTGCACCTCATCCTCACGATTGAGGGTCTGCTGGCAGAGTCTGGCAAAACCATCCGTGTAGAACACGTCGCGCTGACCGCGTGGCAACCGTTCAAACAGAGCAGACCAAGCTGGGTGGTATGGATTTAAGATAGAAAAAGTCTGATCAGTCATCGCGCTATTCAACCAAGGTTCAATTCAATGTCCGAGCATCTGCCAGCTAATCACAGTGTCAGTTGGAATGGCCCGACCCAATCTGGCGCCCACCACCAGATCAAGGTATTGCGGTGCGATCCCGTCAACGACCTTCTTGAAACACAAATCCTGAATCTCTAGAACCGTGCCGGCCGGTAGGTCACGCGCGCTCACCAAATAGCGCCTGAAGGCTTTGCGGGTATTTTCCTCGCACGGCATGATCCTTTTGCAACCATCGCCTAGGGTGCTACGCACTGCCCGTAGCGTGTCGCAGTAGGCGCGCATTTCCTCGGGGTCGAGCGAGGCCTGATGATCGGGTCCTTGCATCGTCTTATCCAAGGTCAGGTGCTTTTCAAACACCCGTGCACCCAGCGCGACCGCTGCGCAAGCCGCCGCCATACCTTGGGTATGATCGGAAAACCCGACTGGCAAACCAAACATCCGAGACAGCACGGGAATCACCGACAGATTAATCTGCTCCATTGGGGCCGGGTAGGAGGAGACGCAATGAAGGATCACCAGCGCTGGATTCTCAGCACGGATCGCTTCGACCCCGGCACACAACTCAGACAAGGTACAGGCACCGGTGGAAAATATCATCGGAATGCCCATTTGCGCCAACTGCCTGAGAAACGGCGGATTAGTGACGTCCTGCGAAGCCGTTTTCATGAACGGGACCCCCAGTTCGCGCAGGAAACCTGCACTCTCCAACTCATCGGGCGTCGAAAAGAATAAAATTCCACGCTGGTCGCAGTACTGTTTGATACGCCTGAACGCCACCTGATCGAGTTCTAACTTCTTGATAGTTTCAAACTCCGACTCCGCTGAGTGAGTCGTCTGAACCTGATATTCCGGCTTGATCGATTTATCCTGGCTGTACACCTTCTCAGTAATCCAAGTCTGGAACTTGACCGCATCGCAGCCCGCCGCGATGGCAGCATCCACCAGTTCGAGAGCTGTCTCCAGGTTTCCGTTGTGATTTACCCCAGCTTCGGCAATTATGAACAGCCGACGCTCGGCATCCGCAATCCAGTGATTAAAATCCATAGCCGTCACTTCCATTCAAATTTGGTTGAGTTGTTCCAGGAGATACTGTGTCTGCTCAGCGGAAATGAATTCGCTGATGGGGATCAGCAAGTGCTCATCCAAGAAGGCATACTCGAACTCGAAATCTGCTTCGCGACCAGGCGGGATGAAATTCCATTTATCCTGCAGTGTGGAAAGCAGAATACCCCGAGCCATCATCGCCTTCACCACACGGCTACGGTGGTTTGGCGCCACCCGTACCGGGATGCAAAATGGCACCACACCTTCCGGGAGCATCGGATAAACCAAGCTGAAGACGCCGCACCGCAGTCCCTGGTAAACCATGCGGGCATTACTACAGCGTTGGCTGATCATATGACGATAAGGAAATGCTTGCTCCAGTTGCGCGCTCATCGTGCTCTGCCGACGCAGCGATAGATCACTGTTGATCTCTCGGTAATAACTCTCGTAAGCCGTGCCAAGGGCGCGGAGGTCGCGTTGGACGGCATCCGCATCCACATCCACCGCCAGTTGGCCAGCTGCCGCAAGATGGTCCCCATACGCCTGCTGCGCCACCTCGGGTAATTCCGGCAAGGTGGATACATCCGATACGGAAACATCTAGCTCGGAAAGCCAACTCAGCAAGATCGCTCCGTCGACCACCGGCAAAAACTTGTTCAGCGAGTAGAGCGCGAGTTCCGACGACTCACCCAACAACCGCCCATCAACGTCCCGACTTAAAGGTGCATGCGCAAGGTCGTCCAAAAGAATTCCGCCATGTTGGTGAACCAGTTGGGTTAGTTCTGGCGATCGTGCCGGAAACCCGAAAAAATGCACCAACACAACTAGGGAGCGGCCCGAGCCCCGCAGAAGCAATTCCTGCAAATTCATCAGATCGGGGGTCAAATCCTGTTTCAGGTGGTAGAACTCGATATCGAAGTCACCACTGCGGAAGGGCTGAATGACGCCCTCAGCCACGTAGGCTGGCATCAGTACCCGAACCGGCGGGTCGGGCATTGCTTGCATGCGTTGCAACAGATGGAACAATGCGCTACGTCCAGTTGCTAAACGACATACGGAAGAGTAGCCAAGCGGTAGCGGAAACGGCTCTCGCACCCCCACCGATTCGACCCGATGGCGGAAAAGTGTCAGCATTTCGACAGGAATGAGCTGCTGGGTAGATTGATCACTCTCGATTCCAATGATTCGGCGACCGTCAACGGCATGGCCGGGCAATCGCAATAAGGCTTCAAGCTATTTATCAACGCCCAGGCAGGTCTGGTCATCACACCCGCATCATTGCTAGCTTCCAGTAATGCGTCGCGCAGGCCCGCATGTGCCTTGTCCAGCACCAATGTTTGCAACCAGTAATTGCTCTGGCAACCTGCGGGTTCAGCAAAAATGCGGGCTTCAGAAATACCTTCAAACGCATCCCGGTAATGCTGGAACAAGCGGCGCTTAGACTCGATAAAAACCTGCAATTGCTCCAGTTGCGCGCATCCTAAAGCAGCGTTGATGTTGGGCATCCGGTAGTTATACCCGATCTCGTCGTGTACGTAAGCCCAGCGGTGAGGCACTTTGGCAGTCGTCGTCAGGTGCTTTGCATGCTGGGCAAGCGCCGGATCGTCGGTCAGGATAGCGCCCCCTCCCCCGGTCGTGATGATCTTGTTGCCGTTGAAGCTCAACACGCCCATGCGTCCCAGGGTACCCGCATGCCGACCGTGATAAGTGCTGCCGAGCGACTCGGTCGCATCCTCCACCACTTCGATATGGAAATCGCGGGCCAGAGCGAGCACGCCTTCCATGTCGACCGGATGCCCGAACGTATGCATTGGTACCATCGCCCTTACCACCCTGCCTGTGGCCTTGTTGACACAGTACCCGCCGCGCTGCTCACATGTATTGGCAAGATACTCTCGAAGCGCCTGCGGATCGAGGCTGAGCGTCTTTTCTTCGCTATCCACGAAATGTGGAACAGCACCGCAGTAGTCAACTGCGTTCGCCGTCGCGACAAAGGTCAGTGCCGGAACCAGTACTTCATCCCCGGGCTGTACACCGGCCAGTTTCAAAGCGATATGCAACGCTGCCGTGCCGTTGACCACCGCGATGGCATGGCGTGAACCGGTGTAAGCCGCGAGATCTGCTTCAAACCGGTCGACGTATCGGCCTACAGAAGAAACAAAGGTAGAGTCTAGGCAGTCCTTGAGGTATTCCCATTCACTGCCCGAGAAAGTGGGCGCATGCAGGGTAACCGGGCGGTCACCGGCAACCTGGCGAAGCGCGTCCAGAATGCGTTCGACGACGGGATGCTGCGCGGTCACGGCCATCACAAGGTATAAAGGTCCGGCTTGTACCCCGCCAGGTGAGATGGCTTGCGGAACCAGGCAACGGTTTCTTCAAGGCCCCGTCTGAAGCCATCGTTGCCTCCGTACGCCGGCTGCCAGCCCAGCAGCTCGCTCGCCTTCCGGTTATCTGCCCACAAGCGCTCGACTTCGCTTTTCTCCGGACGCAAGCGCTGGTCATCCGTCTCGATGGTCAGCTCGGTGCCGATAACTTGCGCGATCAATTGCGCGGTATCACCGATCGAGATTTCGTAATTGCTGCCGATGTTGATCACCTGCCCGATAGACGCTTCATTTTCAAGCATGGCCACGAACCCGCTCACGGTATCCGCCACATAGTTGAAGTCCCGCGTCGGATGCAGCGATCCCAGTTTGATCGATCGCTGCCCGCTCAGCAGTTGCGTGATGATGGTCGGAATCACGGCACGTGATGACTGGCGTGGACCATAAGTATTGAAAGGACGAATCACGCCGACTGGCAAACCGAAAGAAGCATGGAATGCCAGCGCCAACTGGTCGGCCCCAATCTTGGTGGCCGAATAGGGAGATTGCCCCTGCAATGGATGTTCTTCGCTGATCGGGACAAAACGCGCCGTACCGTAGACTTCGCTGGTCGAGGTATGGATCACCTTGCCAACACCCAGTTCGCGCGCGGCCTGCAGTATGTTCAGCGTTCCCTTGATATTGGTATCGACATACGCATCAGGCGAATAATAGGAATAAGGAATGGCAATCAGCGCTGCCAGATGCAGCACAGCATCGCACCCTTTCATCGCAGTTTTCGTACCATGCGGATCCCTGACATCGCCCGCGAACACATCCAGCTCCCTGCGCACTTCCGGAGGTGAGTTTTCTAGCCAGCCCCAGGAATTGAAGGAGTTGTACTGCACCAGCGCCCGGACTTTGTATCCGAGGTGAACCAGCTGCTCTGTGAGATGCGATCCGATAAAACCATCCGCGCCGGTGACCAGCACTGACTTGTAGGTGCTCATTGTAAAAACCCGTGAATCCCCTAGAGCAGGTTGAACAAAGACAACTGTGTCGCGTTCATGAACGCCTTTTGCGTCGCTTCCAGCGACACCTGTTGCAACTGAAGCTCGACAGCCGCCTTCTGCATATCCACTTCCTCGATACGCTCGAGTTCATTCAGGTATTGGTTTTTGTACTGCGTTTCCGCCTGCTTGGCGATTTTCAGCTCCTGGACGCGCACCGCGACATGATCGGAGACATTGACGATACGATCATAGGCGTTGTTGAACCCGCTGATGGCATTGGCCATGGCGGTGTCGTAAGCCGCTCCGGTGAGTGCAGGGTTGCGCAGATCGGTCACCATCTGGGTGATCAGGGCAAACGGGTCGTTCGCCGTTCCAACGCCGAACACCGAACTGCCCGGGTCGCTGACCTGGACCTGGCGGCCGCTGCTGATCGCGATGAAGCGCTTGGCATCGTCGCCCTGATAATTCGAAGCACCGGTCACCTGCTGGAACGGGGGTGTCGTCCCCTTGAAACCGGCAAACACGTAATTGCCGAAGGCGTCCGTCGTGTTGGCATAGCCCAGCAGGTCTTCGTACGTCTGCTCCAGAAAATTCGCGAAACTCTCGCGCTCCTGG
>Ga0172367_10003153_pt1 | contig 21835 bp, 20 predicted proteins | sample Lak10m_FD_114542 | JGI IMG/M metagenome (GOLD analysis project Ga0172367, IMG submission 114542) | Freshwater microbial communities from Kabuno Bay, South-Kivu, Congo - kab_022012_10m | ecosystem: Environmental > Aquatic > Freshwater > Lake | place: Democratic Republic of the Congo: South-Kivu... | reverse complement strand
GGTGTCAGCCTCACCATCGTCGATGCACTCGACGACGGGTTCACCGTCGCCGTCATCCCCCACACCGCCGCCGTGACCACGCTCGGCGCCAAGGCCCCCGGCGACCCGGTGAACATCGAGGTCGACGTGATGGCCAAGTACGTCGAACGCCTCGTCGCCGCCGAACTCGACGCTCGCGCCAAGGAGGCCCGACCGTGATGCTCCCCACCCACCCGACCGTGATGTCCCCCACCCACCCGACCGGCCAGGAGATCTGCGCATGAGCACCCACCACGACAGCCCGTTCGATCCGATCGAGGTCGCGCTCGAGGCCATCGCCCGCGGCGGCGCCGTCGTCGTCGCCGACGACGAGGACCGCGAGAACGAGGGCGACCTGATCATGGCCGCCGATGCGGCGACGCCCGAACTCATCGCCTTCTTCGTGCGCCACACCTCGGGTGTCATCTGCGCCGCTCTCCCCGGACGGCGCTGCGACGAACTCGCCCTGCCGCTCATGGTCCCGCCCGACGCCAACGCCGACCAGTTCCGTACGGCGTTCACCGTGACGGTCGACCTCGCCGAAGGGACCACCACCGGCATCTCGGCCGCCGACCGCGCGGCCACCCTGCGCGCCCTCGGTTCGCCCGACAGCGTCCCTGCGATGTTCAACCGGCCCGGCCACATCTTCCCCCTCCGCGCCCGCGCCGGCGGCGTGATCGAGCGCCCCGGACACACCGAGGCCTCCGTCGACCTCGCCCGACTCGCTGGTCGCCAGCCGGCCGGCGTGCTCTGCGAACTGGTGCTCGACGACGGCACGATGCAGCGACTGCCCGACCTGCAGGTGTTCGCCCGCACCCACGGACTCCCGTTGGTCAGCATCGCCGACCTGATCGCCCACCGCCAGCGCATCGGCGACCTGCCGCAGTCGGCCGCCCTCAGCGGGGCCGCACGATGAGCGTCAACCAGTCGACCGGCCGGCAGGGCGACCTGCGCGCCAGAGGTCTGCGCATCGCACTCGTCTGCGCCCGCTTCAACGACACGATCGTCGGAGCCCTCGAGGAGGGCGCACGCTCGGCCCTCCTCACTCACGGCGCTCGCGCCACCGACGTCACCACTGTGTGGGTGCCCGGGGCGTGGGAGATCCCGATCGCGGCGCGGGCTCTCGCCGCGTCGGGACGTTTCGACGCGATCGTCGCCCTCGGCTGCGTGATCCGTGGCGAGACCTACCACTTCGAGGTCATCGCCGATCAGAGCAACGCGGGTCTGATGCAACTCGCCATCGACACCGGTGTCGTGGTGACGACCGGGATCCTCACGGTCGAGACCGCACAACAGGCGCACGAACGCATCGGTGGCTCCCACGGGCACAAGGGGGCCGAGGCCGCCCTCGCGGCCGTCGAGACGCTCAACGCCGTGCGGGCGGCGCTCGCCTGACGCACCGGTACGCTCGGCCCATGCTCGAGCCCTCCATCCGCGACCTCGCCCGCGGCAAGAACTTCGCCGCCCTCACCGTGATCCCCGCCAGCGGTCACCCGATGACTCACGTGATGTGGATCGACGCCGACGACGAGCACATCCTCGTCAACACCGATCTCGGCCGCGCCAAGGCCACGGCGATGGACAACGACCCGCGTGTCACCATCGCCATCTGGAACAACGACAACCCGTACTCGTACGCGGAGGTCCGTGGTCGCGTCGTGGGAACCACCACTGGCCAGGAAGCCGCCGACCACATCCAGGCGCTCAGCCACAAGTACACCGGAGCTCCGTACTCGTTCGGCTCCGACGCGACGCGCATCATCTACCGCATCGAACCCCTGCGCCAGCGCACTCCCTGACACGACTAGCGTGACGGCGTGGGTCTCACCCGACGCCGCACGTGGGGGTTGGCGGTCACGGCGGTCCTCGCCGTGCTGGTCGTCGCGCTCGTCGTCGTGCGCACGATCATCCTCGACGATTCGGCCACCTCCGTCGACGCCGACTCGGCGCTCGAAAACTACCGCGCCAGCACGACCTCGGCAGGACCGACGTCGTCTGCTCCTGCGACCACCGACCCACCCGCCGACACCGTCCCTGCGCCGATCCCCGACCTGCCTGCGCCCGGCGTCTACCGCTACGCCACCCTCGGCACCGAGTCGGTCGACGCCCTCGGTGGCGCCTCCCACGCGTACCCGGCCGAGACCTTCCTCACGGTCACCGCGGCCGGGTGCGGGGTCCACCTCCGCTGGGACCTCCTGGAGGAGCGCCGTGACGAGTGGGACCTCTGCGCCGACCAGCGCGGCGTGTGGCTCGAGCCCGACACGGTCGACTGGCATGCGTTCTTCGGACAGGGGGAACTGGTCACGACCGATTGCGTGGACCCGGCCCTCATCGCACCCGTCGCGGCGCCGGGCGCGACCCCGATGCCACCCACGCCGATGACCTGCACCCGTCGGGACGGCGCATGGAACCACGAGTGGCAGGTGCTCGGGACCGAGACACAGACCGTCGACGACGCCACGGTCCTCACGGTGCACGCCCGCCTCTCGATCGCGAGCGCAACCGAGACCACTGTCATCGACTGGTGGTTGACCGACTCGGGACTTCCCGTGCTGATGACGTCGAGCAAGGAGTCGAGCAGCGAGACAGTGGCCGGCACGATCGTGTACCGCGAGACCTACTCGGCGCAGCTCGCCTCTCTCGATCCGATGCGCTGAGCGTCAGATCCGTTCGATGATGGTGGCCGTCGCCATGCCGCCGCCCGTGCACATCGCCACGAGGCCGGTCTGGAGGTCGCGACGCTCCATCTCGTCGAGGAGGGTGCCGATGAGCATGCCGCCCGTCGCCCCGATCGGATGACCGAGCGCCATCGCCCCACCGTTGACGTTGACCTTGTCCCACGGCACACCGGTGTCGCGCAGGAACTTCATCAGCACTGACGCGAAGGCCTCGTTGATCTCGAACAGATCGATGTCGGACAGCGACATACCCGCCTTGCGTGCGCACATCTCGGCCGCCGCACCGGGCGCCGTGAGCATGATCACCGGCTCGGCTCCGGCCACCGCCGCCATCGTCACCTTGGCCCGCGGGGTCATCCCGTGCGCACCGGCGTACTCGGGTGAGGCGAGCAGCACAGCGGCCGCACCGTCGACGACACCCGACGAGTTCCCGCCGTGGTGCACGTGACGGATCTCGGAGACGTGCGGGTACGCCTTGCGGGCGATCTCGTCGATCGTCAGATCGCGACCGGGAGGCGTGTACCCGCCCATCCCGGCGAAGCTCGGCGCAAGCTTCGTGAGGTCGGCGAGCGTGGTGCCGGGCCGAGGGTGCTCGTCGTGGTCGAGGGCCAAGCGACCATCGTCGTGGAAGATCGGGACGAGCGACCGGTCGAAACGACCCTCGGCGATCGCGGCAGCCGCACGGTTCTGGCTGTCGACGGCGAGTTGGTCGAGTTCCTCGCGCGAGAAGCCCTCGATGGTCGCGATGAGATCGGCCGAGATGCCCTGGGGGACCATGTCGTACTGGTCGCGCAGGTGGCCGTTGTTGGCAGTGAAGCCGTCGACGTGCATCGGCGAGGGTCGCGACATCGACTCGACACCGCCCGAGACCACGAGGTCCTGGAAGCCGGCGAGGATGCCCATCGCACCGAAGTTCACGGCCTGCTGACCCGAGCCGCAGAAGCGGTTGAGCGTGACACCGGGGGCCTCGATCGACCACCCGGCGTCGAGGGCCGCCATGCGGGCGATGTCCATCGAGTGGTCGCCGCTGCCGGCTCCGCAGCCCATCACCACGTCGTCGACGTCGGCAGTGTCGAAGCCGTTGCGCGCCTGCAGCGCGGTCAGCACCTGCGCCAGGATGCGCTGGGGATGCACCTCGTGCAGCGCTCCGGTGTCCTTGCCCTTGCCGCGCGGGGAGCGCACGGCGTCGATGATCCACGCGTTGTCAGCCATGCCGTCACCGTAACGACCGGCCGCGGCGCCCGACGATGCGGGCGGGGTCGGTGCTCAGTGTTCCGTGCTCAGAACTCAGCGGTCAGCGTTCGGGCGGAACGACCACGACCGGGCAGTGCGCGTGGTGCACGCACGCGGTGGAGACCGAGCCGAGCAGCAGCCCGTGGAAGCCGCCGTGACCACGCGTGCCGACGACCAGCAGACCCGCGTCGCGGGACGCCTCGATCAGCGCGTACGCCGCGGACCCGATGTCGAACGATCCGGCGACCTCGACCCCGAGCGCACGGACCCGGGCGACCTCGTCGTCGAGCAACTGCCGACCTGCGTCCTGGAGCTGTTCGAGCACGACACCGCTGCCGTAGGGACTCGCTGCGGCGACGCCGACGTCGATGCCGTGGACGAGTTCGAGCGTCCAGCCGCGGAGCCGGGCCTCCTCGATCGCCCAGTCGACCGCCCGTCGAGCGTCGGCCGAGCCGTCGACCCCGACGACGATCCGTCGGGTGGAGACGGTGGTGGCACTCATGGCGACCTCCTCGTCGAAGACTGATGTTCCACCCGCAGTGTGCGCCCCGGGCATACGGCGGCGTAGGGGACTTGGTCACCCTGCCGGGAGAGCCCGGCTCAGTCGCGGTCGAGGACGTCGGCGGCGAGTGTGAGCGCGAGCGCAACGGCCGCGCTCCGCTCGACGGCGTTGGTGAAGAACAACTGGGCCGCGGCGCCGTTGTGCAACGGCGGCTCACCCAACGACTTCAGCAACGCACCGACATCGCGCGGTTCGGGGATCGGCTCGACCTCCGGCACGGGCGGATGCTCGCGCCAGATGTCGTCGCGGACGGCGACGGGCTTGCCGTTGCGTCGCTGGCGACGACGTCCACGACCCGACGCCCCGTGTTGCGGTGCCTGACTCATTCGTCCTCCCTCACCATCTGGTCGGGTCGCAACCCGAGCGCCACACGCAGTTGATCGGCCGACAGGTCGGCGAGCGACGACGACTTGGGCAGCACGAGGTTGGCGATGTGACGCTTCCCGGCGACGACCTCCTCGACACGCTCGTCGATCGTGCCCGGGCACACCAGCCGGTGCGAGATGACGGTCTTGGTCTGGCCGATGCGCCAGGCGCGGTCGCGGGCCTGGTCTTCGACCGCGGGGTTCCACCAGCGGTCGTAGAGCACGACGTGGTTGGCCCCCGTGAGGTTGAGACCCGTTCCGCCGGCCTTGAGCGACAGCACCAGCGCTCCGGGCCCGGTGCCGGCCTGGAACTCCTCGACCATCCGGTCGCGGACACCACGGGCGAGGCTCCCGTCGTAGCACTCGACCGGAGACCCGGTGACCTCGGTGAGGTGCGCTGCCAGACGACGACCCCACGAGGCGAAGTGCGTGAACACCAAGATGCGCTCACCCACCGAGAACACGCTCTGCACGAGTTCCTCGAGTCGCGCCAACTTGCCCGAGCGACCGTGCAGCGGCTGTCCGTCGTCGCGGTAGGCGGCCGGGTGGTTGCAGATCTGCTTGAGTGCGGTGATCGCCGCGAGGATCGCTCCCTGCCGGACCTCGAGACCCTCCGGGCCGTCGATGTCGGCGATGAGCGAATCGAGCACGGCCTGATAGAGGCCGATCTGCTCGGGGGTCATCGTGCAGTGGTCGAGTTCGTCGATCTTGTCGGGCAGTTCGCGGGCGACTTCGGGCTCGGCCTTCGTGTGGCGGAACAGCAGGATCCCGTTGAGCGCCTTCAGCGCCGCCTCGCCGTCGCCCGACATCTGGGCGATGAACGACGCTCGGTTGCCCACGAGGCCCGGGTTGGTGAAGTCGAGGATCGCCCAGAGGTCGCCGAGACCGTTCTCGATCGGCGTGCCGGTGAGGGCGACGCGCGTGGCCGCCGGCACACGCCGCAACTGCTGTGCCGTCTCGCTCGTGTGGTTCTTGATGGCCTGCGCCTCGTCGAGGACCATCCGCGACCAGTCGGTGGCGCAGAGGGCGTCGACGTCGCGCACGGCCGTGGCGTAGGTGGTGATGACGATGTCGGCACCGGCGATCTCGCTCGCGAACTCGTCGTCGTCGGCACGGTTCGCCCCATGGTGGACGAGAACGCTCAGGTGGGGCGCGAACTTGCGGGCCTCCGCGGCCCAGTTCCCGACCACGGCCGCCGGAGCGATGACGAGTGCGGGTCGACCCGGCTCTGCGCTGCGAGCGAGGTGGGCGAGCATCGTCGGGGTCTTGCCGAGTCCCATGTCGAGGGCGAGACACCCGCCGAGGTCGGCCGCCTCGAGGAAGGCCAGCCAGCCGAGTGCCTCGGCCTGGTACGTGCGCAGCTCGCCGGCGAAACCCTCGGGGCGCACGATCGGCTCGAGCGACGCCGCCCCGGCCTTGCGCACGATGTCGACCGCCCAACTGTCGCCGTGGACGACGGTGCCACCCGAGAGGCCCGAGCCGTCGAGGCCCATCGTGTGCCGGAGGATCTCGGCGCCCGTGAGGCTGGTGATCGACTCCCGTTCGGCCAGAGCAGCAGCGGCCTTCTCGAGATCGAGTCGGTCGACCTCGATCCACTTGCCGTTCGACTGCACGAGGGGTCGCGCCTGCTTGGCCAGCTGGGCGATCTCCTGGGCGGTCAGCTCGACGTCGTCGAACAGCACCGTCCACTGGACGCGACTGAGTTGGTGGGCGCCGACGACGGAGCCCGTGTTGCTCTCCGCGAAGAGTCGCAACGAGGGGCGCGCCTTGCGACGCGTCATCTGCGGGACCCGCACCTCGAAGCCGGCATTGCGCAACATCGGACCGGTGCTCGTCATGAAGTCCCAGGCCTCGTCCTGACTGAGCACGACCTGACCGCGCCGTCGCACGCCCGTGCGGTCGAGAGCGGGGAAGAGCCGGTTGAGTCGCGCCCACTCGCTGGCCACGGTGCCGTGCGCATGCTCACCGCGCATCGCCACGTCGAGAGGCATCAGCCGACCTCGACCGGCCGGCACCCGCACCACGACCATCCACACGCCGTTGGTCCCGGGCTCGTCGAGTTCGACCACCAAGGGTTTGCGTCCCTGGCTGGTCACCGAGCGCGACCACTGGTCGAGCCGCCGACCGGTGTCGGTGATGAGGTTGGCATCGCCCTTGAACGGCGTCCCGTCGAGGTGGGCAACGATCGAGGTGTTGAGGTCGATCGGGGTGTTCGCCTGCGAAGGACCAACCGGAGTGTCCATCCGCTCGACAGCCTCGAGCACGATGGCCTCGACCACGGCGCCGATCACCGACACCGCGATCGCCCGGCCGTCGCCACCACCGAGCGCCGTCACCGGACCGGGCATCGCCGCCGCCAGAGCATCGAGCGCGGTCGACTCGACGAGCGCAGGGAGCCAGCGGATCGCACCCTCGGCCTGACGGCATTCCGTCTTGCCGACCTTCAGCGCCGGGATCACCGCGCCGCGCGACACCAGACGCACACCCTCGAGGGCCGTGCGTCCGAGCCAGACGACGCTCTCGCCGAGCCCTTCGACCGTGCCGTCGTCACCGGTCCGGCGACCACCGACGGCCGCCAACCACCCGAGCGCATCGCGCAACGAGATCGACAGCGCATCGGCCTTCGCTCCACCCGGCAGCGGCACGCCGCGGTGGACCTCCCAGCCGTGGGGCGGACCACCCATCGCCTCGAGTCGGTCGGAGAGTGATGCGGCGGGCTCGGGTGCGCAGCCCCGACCGCCTGCCCACACGACCACGCGTCCGGCCTGCCAGGTGGCCTGGAGTCGGACCTCACCCGGCGTGAGTTCCTCGACGACGAGGTCGTCGAACTCCTCGTCGGTCTCGGGCTCGACGATCTCCTCCTCGGGGCGCACGAGCGCGGCCACGGCCTTCAGCGAGCGGAGCTGCTCGGTGAAGTCGGTCATCACCTGATCGCGCTCCTCCCCGCGGAGCCCGCGGACCGAGGCGATGTCCTCGTTCGTGTCGAAGATCAGCCGATCGATGACGACCATCGTGGCCTCCTCGTCGGCGTGGAGGACGGCGAGCAGATCGTCGTCGACGCGACCGTCCGCGATCGACCAGATCACCGATTCGAGTTCACGTGCGTCCGGCATGGAATCCGTTCAGGGCCGCAGGGCGGACCGGGGAGTGGCGGGGCACCAGCGAGTCGGCAGAGGTCGCAGGGCGGGGCGGCACAGCCGCCGGGGCACAACCGACGTGACGGACCGATGGGCGGGAGCGGTCTCCCCTCGGCCGCCACGGTGGTGCATCGTGGCCGGCTCCGACCGGTACCCCGAACTCTAGCGGCGGCGACCGCCGGCGACGACTCAGGCGACTCAGGCGAGTCGGGTGACGACCCCGACCCCAGGGGCCGCGAACGATCCCATCGCCGGCAACGCCGACGGCACATCGTCGAGCGACAGCCGAGCGTTGATCATCGCGGCGGGATCGAGACGACCCTCACCGATGAGGGCGAGGACCTCGCCGAAACGAGAGGCCGAGAGTCCGTGGACACCCAGCACCTCGAGCTCGTCGCGGATCACACGTGACACGGGGAAGTCGGCCGTCCGCGACGGGAACAGCCCGATCTGCACGTGCCGTCCGAGAGCACGGAGGCTGTACACCGAGTTGGCCGCTGTCTGGGCGTGTCCGAGACAGTCGACACTCACGTGCGCGCCGCCAACGGCATCGAATACGGCACTCGGCACGTCGTCGTGCTGCCGGGCGTCGATCAGCACGTCGGCACCGAGCGCCGCGGCCATGTCCAACGCATTGGGGGCGATGTCGACCGCCACCACCTGTGCACCGAGCGCCCGACCGAGCGCGACGGCTGCCAGACCGACCCCACCGCACCCGTAGACGCAGAGCACCTCGTCGGCCGCCAGTCGCCCGCGTTCGACCACACCGCGGTACGCCGTCGAGACACGGCACCCGACGAGGGCGGCGACCTCGTCGCTCACCGACTCGGGGACGTGGACCGCATTGGTGTCGGCGAAGGGCACGGTGCAGAACTGGGCGAACGCGCCCCAGCGCGTGAAGCCCGGTTGCTCCTGTCGACGGCAGACCTGATGCTGACCCAGACGGCACGGCTCGCATTCACCGCAGCCGCACACGAACGGAGCAACCACCCTGTCACCCACCTCGAGTCGCCGTACACCAGCGCCCACCGCGACGACGCGGCCGACGAACTCGTGGCCGCCGACGTGCGGGCAGACGATGTCGGGATCGGTGCCGTGCCAGCCGTGGTAGTCGCTGCGACACAGGCCGACGGCCAGCACTTCGACCACCGCCTCGCCCGGGGCGACGACAGGGTCAGCGACGGCGACGACCTCGATCGGGCCGCCGAACCGTTCGTAGACGGCTGCTCTCATGATGGTGTCCTCCTGCCTCGCCGGCCCGTGTTCCGCGGCCGACGGTACTGGCGAAGGGGATCAGCGCGAGATTCCGGCCTTCTTCAGCACGGCGGGCTCGACACCCACGGCGCGCCATGCGGCGTAGCTGATGCCACGACGCTTGCTGTAGGCCTGGGCGACACGGGCGAAGTCGGCCTCGAGGGTCGACGGATCGACCTTGGAGGTCATCGCCGCCAACTGGGTCTCGAGATCGAGGCGCTCCTGGATGAGCTCGAGCTCCTGCACCGGGTTGGCCTCGGCGAGCTCGTTCTCGATCACTCCGAGACGACGGGTGATCGACTCGGGGGTGCGCTTGCGGCCCGGCTTGCCCTTGTTCATCCGGATCGCCTCGAGGTAGTCACGGACGATGCGGCCCTCCACGCGACCGACGGCCATGGCCGCCTTGTGTTCCTTGGAGAGGGTGTGCTGAGGGGTTGCCTTCTTTGCCATGCGACACAGCCTAATCACCTCAATACGGAACATGCTCGTTGTTCGTGGTGATTCACCGAAGTTGTCCACATTGCTCAGATTCGGCTGAGACCCCTCTCGATCCGGCCGAAATCGGCCTCATCCTGCGCCGATCCCATTGGGCCACAGTGGCCAGGTTCTGGTGAGGGCGTCCCTCGTGCAGTGCTGTTCGGCCCCGAACGACCCTCGACGGGGCACACATTCGATGACCGAGCCATTGTTCGGAATTCGTTCAACAAACAGTGTGAGTCCCGTCAACTTCTCACCCCCGAGATGTACCTGAGTGATCCGACATGTTTCTCCGGTATTGACGCTCATGGACAGCGATCCCGCATGCGACGGCGTGCGGCGACGACTCCGCACCACCGGACACCGTCGTCACGCGGCGGTGGCGTGAGTGCGTTCCTGACTCACCGGCACCCCGCCGCCAACGTCCAGGAGACCCCATGTACCCCCGCCTCGCCCTCGACCGTCAGGTCGTCACCACCCTCCACGATCAGGTGCTCCACCTCCTGCTCGAACTCCGGGCCCCGACCGCCCCGACCACCGACCGCCCCCCGCTCGACCTCGTCGTCGTGATCGATCGCAGCGGGTCGATGTCGGGAGCTCCGCTCCGCTCGGTCACCGAGGCCACTGCCCAGTTGCTCCGCCTCGCCGGCCCCGACGACCGCATCGGCGTCGTCACCTTCGACAACGGCGCGGCCACGACGCTGCCCCTCGCCCGCCACGACGCCGCACTGGCCGGCGACCTGATCCGCTCGATCGACTCGGGCGGCAGCACCAACCTGTCGGCCGGGTGGCTCCGCGCCCTCGACCACCTCGTGACGGCCCGGCGGCCGGGCGCCCTGTCACGCATCGTCGTGCTCACCGACGGGCAGGTCAACGTCGGGGTCACCGATCACGACGCACTCGCCACGATGGTGGCGGGCGGAACGGCTCAGGGCGTCACCACCTCGTTCATCGGGTTCCGCGACGGCTTCGACGAGCAGCTGCTCTCGACCCTCGCGGATGCCGGGCGCGGCAACGACTACTGGTGCGCCGACTCCGACCAGGCCATGGCCGTGTTCGGCACCGAATTCTCCGGGCTCGCCTCGGTGGTCGCCCAGAACGTGACGGTGGTCGTCCGGCCGGGCTCGCAGGTGGCGACCGTCGAGACCCTCCAGGACATCCCGACCACGGTCGCAACCGACGGCACGACCGAACTGTCGCTCGGTGACGCCTACGGCGACGAGGTCCGGCGGGTGGTTGTCGCCCTCCACCTCCGGCCCCTCCTCGCCGACGGCGCGACCGAGGTGGCGACGATCGACCTCCGCTGGGCCGATGTGATCGGCGACCCGGCCCTGCACTCCGTGACCCTCCCGGTGGTGGTGACGGCCGACCAGGCCGCCGGCGACACCGGTGCGGTGGTCCTCGACCCTGAGGTCACCGAGCACGTGGTCCGCCTCCGCGCCGACCAAGAGCGTCGGCGCGCTCGCGAGGCCTGGGACCGCGGCGACGAGATGTCGTCGATCGCCCTGATGGGCAGCGCAGCGCAGTACCTCCGTTCGTCCGAGCGCATCCTCCCCGACGAGTTGCTCCGGCTCGACATCGAGACCCAATCGATGGCGTCACGGACCTTCGATGCGGCGGCCGCCAAGCGCATGCACTCGGGGATGCGGTCCCGCGCCAAGGGCCGCAACCTCGAGTTCGAGAACCACGACGCGACCGATCCCGACCTCGGGGACCCCAACCGGTGACCGCCACGGCGCTCCGGGTCGTCGGGCCCGGGAAACCGTGTGACACCCCCTCGTCATCATGGCGACGAGAGGGCACACCGGTGCCCCGGAGGAGGAAGCCCATGAAGAACACCACCGACGTCACCCGACCCACCGCCCCGGCTGCGGAGGAGTACGTGGCGATCGTCCAGCGCACCGTCGTGCGCGTCCTGGCCCGTTGCGGTCAGCGCCATGCGGTCGATGCGGCCGACGATGTCGCCCAGGAGGTCGCCCTGGCGCTCCTGGCCGACACCGTTCGTCTGGCCCGGATCATCGAGCGCTACCCCGATCCGGCCACCTTCGGCCGGGTCAGGGCCCGCCACGCCTTCACCCAGTGGGAGCGCGCCGTGCGTGCCGACCGCGGTGAGGGCGCCCGCCTGGTGTGCGGGGCCGACGGCCAGATGCGTCCGGCACGCATCGTGGTGGCCGGCGACGCCCCGCTGCCCGGCGGCGGTGGCGACCACTGGGGCCTGCTCGGCGCCACCGACGACCCGGCCGACGATCTCGTCGAACTGCTCACCCAGCGCTCGGCCGCGGCGCGCTTCCTGGCGACCCTCACCCCCACCGATCGCGAGATCGTCATCGCCGTGCTCGGCTACGGCGACCAGGTCACCCAGATCGCCGCCCGCCTCGGCATCGCCCGCGAGACGGCCGCCCGCCGACTCTCGCGCATCAAGCGGCAGATCGTGGCCTGGCGTGCCAACATGGAGGACGAGATGAGCACGTGGGCCGACGACGAGGGACGCGCGGCATGACAGCGCGCCGCGTCCTGCTCCGCCTGCGCTACCGGCCGGCCAGCGACATCCTCACGGGCACGGTCGACCTCGACGGGTTCCCGGTGCTCGAGACGATCGAGACATCCCTCGACGCCGACACGACCCTGCACTGGGCGCGCCTCGTCGACCCCGACACGTCGTGCCCCGACCCGAGCGACACGAGCGACACGCTCGAGGTGCTCTCGTCGTTCCACCTGATCCATGCGCACGCACTGGTGCGCTCCGGATCGCTCCCCGGGCTCCCCGCCGACGTGCTCCCGCACCTGCGCGCGGTCATGCAGTCCGGCATGGGTTCGCTGCGCGCCGACGCCTCGACCCTCGAGCGTGTCCAGGCGCGCTCGGAGGCGTCCGTCCCGCTCGCCCTGCGCCAACTGCGCCGCCCCGACGAGGGTGCCCTCTACGCACCCCCGCAGTGGTCGTCCGACCCCGACGACCGCAAGGCCGCCAGCAGCTCGCTCCGTCGACTCTCGTCAGCCCTCTCTGCTCCTGCGTCCGCCCCACAGACGTGGTTCGCGCTGCGGTCGACTCCCATGGCACCTCCGCCGCCGCCTCGACCCGCGCCCGACCTCGCCGGTCCGGCCTCCACACGTTCGGCACGCGTGGCCCGCCTGATCGACGAACTCGCATCGGTGCTCGAGACCTCCGACGGACTGGGCGCTGCCGGCACCAGCGCAGCCGCCGCCGAGGCGGCCAGCAACGATCCGACGCTGTCGGCCGACGACCGCGAGGCACTCGGCCAGACCCTGCGGAGCATGGCCAACCCCTCGACCTGGCGGCGGGCGAGCCGCGATCTCGATCGCGTCGCCGAGCACCTCGTCGACGAGGACGACTTCCTCTCGGCCACGACCCACGACCCGTCGGCCGACCACCTGTTGGTCGACCGGTCGACGCCGTTCACGACACACCGCGTCACGCGGCACTGCCTGTCGTGCGTTGAACAGTCAGCGGATCACCACGGGCCCAGCCTCGGCGATCCGCCACCCGTCCCTCACCCACTGCACCGCAGGAGTCGCCCATGAGCAACAGCCCCCGTCGTACCCAGTCCCACCCCCTGCCCACCGACCCGATCACCCACCACGGGACGGCCGTCCTCCACGCCGCTCTCGGTGCCCTCGTGGGCTCGGCGGTCGGCGACGCCCTCGGCGCCCCGTTCGAGTTCGGACCGGCCGGCGAGTATTCGCGCCGCTTCCCGCACCCGGTGGTCGGCGGACGTGGCGAGATGACGGGCGGCGGCGGGTTCGGCTGGGCTCCGGGCGAGTTCACCGACGACTCGCAGATGGCTGTCGCTCTCGCCGATTCGATCCTCGAGGCCGCCGACGAGCACCTCGACCTCGCCGACCTCTGGCGCCGCTGGCGGGCCTGGGCGTCGACAGCGGCCGACGTGGGTGTCATCACCCGCCTGGCCCTCAGCCACGCCGACCACGCCGGTGCCGCTGCAGCCGCCCACGCCTCGCTCGGGCGCAGCGCCGGCAACGGAGCCCTGATGCGCTCCACACCCCTCGCTCTCGTCGCTCTCCGCTGGGGAGGCCTCGACGACGAGGCCGTGGTCACCCGGGTCGTCGAGTGGACCCTCGCCCAGGCCGCTCTCACCCACCACGATCCCGCTGCCGGTTGGGGTGCCGTCATCCACGTCGAGCTCGTCCGCCGCACGTGTCTCGGTGTCGACGTCTTCGCCGACGACGACCGAGTGCTCCGCGAGGTTCTCGCACTCGTTCCCGACGAGATCCGCGGCCGCTTCGCCACCATGCTCGCCCCCGACTGGACCCCCGGCTCCAACGCTGGCGAGCCCGCCAACGGGAGCGTCTGGGGCTGCCTGGCCGAGGCCGTGTGGGCCGTACGCCACCACGCCACGTTCGCCGCAGCGGTGACTGCCGCCATCGACCTCGGTGGCGACACCGACACCGTGGCATGCGTCGCCGGCGGCCTGGCCGGTGCCCGCGCCACGATCCAGGGCATCCCGTCCCGCTGGACCACGTACGTCCACGGCCACGTGCCCGCACTCACCCTCACCAGCGAGTCCGACACCGCCACCGAACTGCTCGACAACGCCGCCCTCCAGAGCCAGGCGCGACAGTTGATGGGCCGTTCGGCCGCCGTCGCCCAGGCTCCCGAGTGGCCCGCCGAACCCGAGGAACTCGCCCCCGGCGTGTGGCTCGCCGACCTCGGCGGCGCCGCCGACTTCGCCCGCGGTCTCCACCCCGACGAGCCGTGGGGCGTCCTCTCGATGTGCCTCACGGGTGCCGTCTTCGAGCACCTGCCCGTGCGCCGCGAGGTCTACATGATCGACCACCCGGGCGACGCCAACACCCACTTGCTCGCCAGCCTCGACGACGCCGTGAGCACCGTCGAGGCCTGGCGAGCCGAGGGTCGCCAGGTGCTGATCCACTGCCACGGCGGCCGGAGCCGCACGGCGCTGGTGGCCAAGGCATGGGCGATGCGCTCGCTCGGCCTCGACGCCGACGCCGCCCACATCTGGCTCGCCGACGGGTGGCACCGCTACTCGACCCACAACCCGACGTTCATGGAGATCCTCTCCGAGTCGTGGCCGTCGGCGAGCCCGACCACCCCTTCACCCACCGTCGACCACGACACCGAGGAGGCCCGATGACCACCCGACGACCCCGCCCCACCGGCCGGCCCTGCACGACCTCGTTCTGGGCCCGCACGTTCGAGTCGGCCCGCCTCAGCGGCGGATGGACCCGCGTCGGTCGCTTCTACACCCGTAAGACCGCCGCCCAGATCGCCTCCGACATCACGTGCGCGCACCGCCGTGAGCCCGGTGTGCGCCGCCTCAAGGGCATCACCGACGGCGAGGTCTGGGAGGCCCGCTGGGCTCCTGCTCTCGACGGCCCTCCCGGCGACCACCGGATCGAGATCCGCCTCGTCGAGACCGTCGGGCGGTCGACCAGCGTGACCGAGCTCTCGCCGACGACCTCCACGGCGGGCGCAACCGGCCCGACCTATACCGAAACAGCGGAAGTGGCCCTCCCGGCCGAGGTCCACGCCGCCTGACGGCCACACTGGGGGCGTGCATCGCTCCCCGGCCGTCCGCACCCTCGTCGCGCTCGCCGCCTCACTCCTCACGCTCCCCGCGTGCGGCGGGGCCGAGGGGCCGATCACCGTCGCCACCGACGTGGCTGTCACGAGCGCGCCGGTTCCCCCGGCGACCGACCCCGTGCCGACCACCGTGCTCCCGACGGACCCGAGCACGACGTCGACCACCACGGCGACGTCGACCACCGTCGCCACGACGACGGCACCCTCGACCACCACCAGCGCCGACCCGGCCGGCAGTGCCGTGCGTGTCCTCGCCGCACTCGTGGTCGCGGCTGAGCAGCCGATCGGGTACGACCGCGGCCTCTTCGTCCACTGGATCGACTCCGACGGCGACGGATGCGATGCCCGGGCCGAGGTGTTGATCGCCGAATCGCTGGGGATGGTCCAGCGCGACTATCCGTGCCACGTCGTCGCCGGTGACTGGTTCTCGACCTACGACGGTGCCACCTGGACCGATGCCGCCGAACTCGACATCGACCACGTGGTGGCCCTCGCCGAGGCGTGGCGGTCGGGTGCCTGGCAGTGGTCGGCCGCCGCTCGTCAGGCGTACGCCAACGACCTGACCGACGAGCGCACGCTCATCGCCGTCACCGACTCGGTCAACCAGTCCAAGAGCGACGACGACCCGAGCCAGTGGCTCCCCCCGCGCGGTGCCGACACGTGCCGCTACGTGGGTGACTGGCTCGCCATCAAGTGGCGGTGGGGTCTGACGATCGACCCGGCCGAGCACGACGCACTCGCCCGACTGCTCGACGGGCCCTGCAACGGGCTGACCATCGCGCCCGTCGGCCCACCACCGGTCTCGACCGCGGCGGTGGTCACCGAGATCCCGTCGGGTGGCGGTTCGGGTAGTGGCTCGGCCGGCGGCGGTTCGAGCGGCGGCAGCTCCGGTTCCGAGGACGTCTACTACGCCAATTGTGCCGCCGTGCGCGCTGCGGGAATGGACCCGCTCTACGTCGGTGATCCCGGGTATCGCTCGGGCCTCGACCGCGACGGCGACGGCGTCGCCTGCGAATAGACCTCCGACCGTCGACCCCGGCGAGCACGAGGGGCGGGGACAGACCCTGATGGCGCCGATCGACAGCCATCGACCACGCCGGATTCGGGACAATTCAGTATACGAATCGGTGTAGTTCATCCGTGGAACGCCGCCACGTGGATGCCACCATGCCACGACGCAGGACGAGTCGGGTGGGCCATCTGTGACGGTCAGGCCTCGGCTCCTCGAGTCGACGATGGTCCGCATCCGATGCGGCGACGGGGAGGGAGGCAGAGATGAGTCCGGACGATCGCAATTCGTTCTGGGTGCGCATCTTCGACGTCGCCCGCCGTTCCGACGACTGGGTCCGGGTGCCGCGGCATTACACCCGAGCCACAGCCGCCCAGCTCGCCAGCGACATCACCAATTCGCACCGCCGGAATCACGACACGCTGCGGGTCAAGGGCATCGTGATCGGCGAGGTCTGGGAAGCCCGCTGGAACACCGCCCCCGATGGCCCCAAGGACGACCACGTGGTCTGGATCGGCCTCGTCTCGGGCGTCGACGACTGACCGTGCGACACTGACGCCCTCGGACGCCGACACCAGGGGGGAACACCATGCCGCTCGACCCGACCGCTCAGGTCATCCTGCAGGGGCTCGCTGCTGCCGGAGGTCCGGCACTGCAGGAGCAGACGCCCGTCGAGGCGCGCGCCGCGTTCGCCGCGCTGGCGTCGATGGGAGGCGAGGGGGCCGACGTGGCCTCGGTCGTCAGCCGCGAGATCGCCGGTGTGCCCTGTCTGGTCGTCACGCCCCAGGGCGAGGCGACGACACGGCCGGTGATGGTCTGGATCCACGGCGGAGGATGGGTGATCGGCAGCGCCACGGAATCGGCGGCGACGGCGCGCAACCTGGCCGCCCTCGCCGACTGCGTGGTCGTCTCGGTCGACTACCGCCTCGCACCCGAGCATCCCGCTCCGGCTGCCTCCGACGACTGCTCGGCCGTGGTCGGATGGCTGCTCGACAACGCCGGCGAGGTGGGCGGAGATCCGGCGCGCCTCGCTGTCGGAGGCGATTCCGCCGGTGGCCACCTGGCTGCCCTCGTCGCACTCGAGTACGGACCCCGGATCGCATTCCAGGCCCTCGTCTACCCGGTCACCGACCTGACCCTCTCGCACCCGTCGATGGACGAGAACGCCGAGGGGTACCTGCTGACGAAGGCGGGCATGCAGTGGTTCGTCGGTCACTACCTGCAGGGCCGACTCGATCCGGCGAGCCCAGCCGTGTCGCCGCTGTACGCACCCGATGCGACCCTCGCGTCCGCCGCTCCCGCCTACGTCATCACCGCCGAGTTCGACCCACTGCGCGACGAGGGTGAGGCGTACGCGGCCCGACTCACGGCCGCCGGCGTCCGCGTGACCGCTGAGCGTTTCGACGGATTGATCCACGCCTTCTACGGCATGACGTCGATCTTCCCGCAGGCCGTCGCGGCGCAACAACGCACTGCCGATCTGTTCCGGGCCGCCCTCGCCTGAACCGGTGCCGCCGCGACTCGCACTGTGAAATCCGACCGATCCGGTTGGATTTCCACGGGCGCCTCGCGCCCCACCGGTAGCCTTGCGCCGACCACACCGACCCGACGGGGCAGGCGATGACCACACCGACGAGTTCCCCTGCGGGAACCCACTCCTACGAACTCAGCGATCTCCAGGCCCTCGAGGCCGAGTCGATCCACATCATCCGTGAGGTGGCGGCCGAGTTCGAGCGACCCGTTCTGCTGTTCTCTGGCGGCAAAGACTCGATCGTCATGCTCCGCCTGGCCGAGAAGGCCTTCTGGCCGGCACGGATCCCCTTCCCGCTGCTCCACGTCGACACCGGCCACAACTTCCACGAGGTCATCGACTACCGCGACAAGCGGGTCGCCGAACTCGGCATCGACCTGCTCGTGGGCAGCGTGCAGGACGACATCGACGCCGGCCGCGTGGTCGAGGACACGAGTCCGCGTGCCAGTCGCAACCGTCTCCAGACCGCCACGCTCCTGCGCAGCATCGAGGAGGGCCGCTACGACGCCGTCTTCGGTGGCGCCCGCCGCGACGAGGAGAAGGCCCGTGCCAAGGAGCGGATCTTCTCGCTCCGCGACGAGTTCGGGCAGTGGGACCCCAAGGCCCAGCGCCCCGAGCTCTGGAGCCTTTACAACACCCGTCACCGCAAGGGCGAGCACCTCCGTGTGTTCCCGCTCAGCAACTGGACCGAGCTCGACATCTGGCGCTACATCGCCGAGGACGAGATCGAGATCCCGAGCATCTACTACGCCCACCGCCGTCCGGTGGTGCAGCGCGACGGCATGCTCATCGCCGTCACCCCGTTCATCACTGTCGAGCCCGACGAGACCGCGTACGAGGAACTCGTCCGGTTCCGCACCGTCGGCGACGCCACGTGCACCGGCGCCGTCGAGTCGAGCGCCGCGACCGTGTGGGACGTGATCGAGGAGGTGTCGGCCACGCGCATCACCGAGCGCGGGGCGACCCGCGCCGACGACCGCATCAGCGAGGCCGGCATGGAAGACCGCAAGAAGGAGGGCTACTTCTGATGAGCGAGCTGCTCCGTTTCGCCACCGCCGGATCCGTCGACGACGGCAAGTCGACCCTCATCGGTCGCCTCCTCTACGACTCGAAGAGCATCTTCGAGGACCAGCTCGAATCGGTCGAGCGCGTGTCGCGCGAGCGCGGCGAGGACTACACCAACCTCGCGCTGCTCACCGACGGCCTGCGCGCCGAGCGCGAGCAGGGCATCACGATCGACGTGGCTTACCGCTACTTCGCCACGCCGCAGCGCAAGTTCATCATCGCCGACACCCCGGGGCACGTGCAGTACACGCGCAACATGGTCACGGGTGCCAGCACGGCCGATGTCGCGCTGATCCTCGTCGACGCGCGCAACGGCGTGCTCGAGCAGAGTCGCCGTCACGCGTTCTTGTCGTCGCTGCTCGGCATCCGCCACCTCGTGGTCTGCGTCAACAAGATGGACCTCGTCGACTGGAGCCAGGCCCGCTTCGAGGAGATCCGCAACGAGTTCCGCGACTTCGCCACCCGGCTCGAGGTCCACGACCTGACGTTCGTCCCGATGTCGGCGCTCATCGGCGACAACGTGGTCAACGCCAGCGAGAACATGCCCTGGTACCACGGCCAGCCGTTGCTCGAACTGCTCGAGAACATCCACATCGCCAGCGACCGCAACCTGATGGATTCGCGGTTCCCCGTGCAGTACGTGATCCGCCCGATGCAGCACGAGTACCACGACTACCGCGGCTTCGCCGGCACCGTCGCCGGCGGCGTGTTCCGCGTCGGCGACGAGGTCATGGTCCTGCCCAGCGGTCGTACCTCGACCATCTCCGCGATCGACACCCACGGTGGCAGCGTCGACGAGGCCTACGCCCCGATGGCGGTCACCATCCGCCTCGCCGACCAGGTCGACATCTCGCGGGGCGACATGCTCTGTCGTCCGAACAACGTGCCGACGGTCTCGCAGGAGCTCGACGCCACCGTCTGCTGGATGAGCGACACCACGACCCTCGAGGCCGGCCGTCGCTACGTCATCAAGCACACCACGCGCACCACCCGCGCCTCGGTGGTCGACCTGCAATACCGACTCGACGTCAACACCCTGCACCGCGACGAGGACGTCACGAGCCTCTCCCTCAACGAGATCGGCCGGATCCGCCTGCGGACCCAGAGCCCGCTGTTCTTCGACGAGTACCGCCGCAACCGCGTGACCGGCAGCTTCATCCTCATCGACGAGGCGACGGGCAACACCGTGGCTGCCGGCATGCTGCGCGAAGCCCCGACGAAGCCGACGGCCACCCCGGCCTCGAGCCCCAACGTCGTCTGGCAGTCGGGCACCATCAGCCGCGAACAGCGCTGGGACGCCCTCGGGCACGCCGGAGCCACCGTCTGGCTGACCGGCCTCAGCGGTTCGGGCAAGAGCACCGTCGCGAGCGAGCTCGAGCGGATGTTGCTCGAAGCCGGACGCGCTGCGTTCATGCTCGACGGCGACAACCTCCGCTACGGCCTCAACGCCGACCTCGGCTTCAGCGCCGCCGATCGCACCGAGAACGTGCGGCGGTGCGGTGAGGTCGCCAAGCTGTTCGCCGACGCGGGCACAGTGGCGATCGTCCCGGTGATCAGCCCCTACGCCGCCGACCGCGATCGCGTCCGCCGGATCCACGAGACCGCCGGTCTCGAGTTCGTCGAGGTCTTCGTCGACACGCCGCTCGAGGAGTGCGAGCGTCGCGACCCGAAGGGTCTCTACAAGCGGGCACGTGCCGGGGAGATCGCCGGCTTCACCGGGATCGACGACCCCTACGAGGAACCGTCACAGCCCGAACTGATCCTGCGCCCGGTCGACGGCACCGCTACCGAGCAGGCCCAGCGGATCATCGCCCTCTTGCAGCAGCGCCAGCGCTGATCAGCCGGCGTGCCGAGTGCACGTCGACGACACGAGGGCGACCGTCGCATCGACGTCGACCCCCGTCCAGCCCACGTCTCGTGAGCCATTCGGGCGGTTCCACACGCGCGCCTCACCACCGACCAACCCATGACGTTCGAGGTCGAGACGCTGCGTGCGGTTGATGACCTCGAAGTTGGGACTGTCGTGACGCGTCAGGACGTCGACCGTCCCGGCGAAACCGCGCAACAGGAGCAGGGTGTGGAACGCCGAGCCCTCGATGCCAGCCACGTGGACCGCCGACGACAGCACCTCGACCTGCTCGGTCACCGACATCTGTTCGGGGTGCACGATCGTCCATCCTCGCCGGGTCAGTTCGGCCTCGATCTGCGGCTCCTCGTCGACACCACCGATCTCGCCGAGCGCACTGCGGCTCAGCCACACGTGCGCGCCGTCGGCCGGGGCGGGTCGCGGAGCGGTAGTGACGGCGAGCCGATCGACGAACCACGGGTGCATGTAGCGGTTGACCTCGAACCCCTGGTCGCCGACGAGCAGCGACCCGACTCCGAGCGCACCGTCGCCCGTGTTGAGCACGATCCGCTCGGGTCCGATCCCCACCAGGTCGGCGAGTTCGTCCATCCACGGTCGCCACGTGTCGCCGGTCGCCGCGATCCAGACGATCGGGTGGTCACGGCCTGCTCCCTCGAACCACAGACGACCGAGGCTCTCGAGGAGGAAGTGCCCGTAGTGGTCGTAGAGGAAGCCTCCGAAGACGGCTGCCTCGAGGTTCCGCGTGGGCTCCAACGGGTCGGTGGGTGGCGGCAACACGTACTCACGTCCACGGCGCCGAACCCCTGCGGCACCGAGCGGCACGAGTCCGGAGTCGGTGCGGCGGAGGACACCGGCACCGAGCGAGGTGTCACCGAACCGCGCCCGAGGGACGAGGACGGTGTCGTTCACGACGCGCAGTCGGAGGACGGCCGGGCCGTGGCGGGTCGCCGACGCATCCGCTTCGTCGGTCGCTCTCCCGCCCTTCGCCACGAGGGGGTACGGTAGCCCTCCGTGACCGGCCGGATGCTCTCTGCCCTCGCCTTCTGGCGGCCGGTCGTGAG
>Ga0172367_10003152_pt1 | contig 21841 bp, 20 predicted proteins | sample Lak10m_FD_114542 | JGI IMG/M metagenome (GOLD analysis project Ga0172367, IMG submission 114542) | Freshwater microbial communities from Kabuno Bay, South-Kivu, Congo - kab_022012_10m | ecosystem: Environmental > Aquatic > Freshwater > Lake | place: Democratic Republic of the Congo: South-Kivu... | reverse complement strand
GCCGAAGTGGGCAAGGCCATCACCGTCACCGCCAGCTATACGGATGGTCACAATACCGCGGAAAGTGTTACTTCCAATGCCACGGCAGCGGTTGCCAATGTCAACGATGCCCCTGTTGCCGTTGCCGACGCCGCCGGACTCACTGAGGATAGCGCCCCACTCATCTCCGCGGGCAACGTCCTAACCAACGACACCGATCCAGACAGCGGCGATACCAAGTCCGTCACCCAAGTCAACAGCAGTACCGCGAACATCGGCGTAGCCATAGCCGGCAGTTATGGTAGCCTCATCCTCAATGCCGACGGCAGCTACAGCTACACTCTTGACAATGCCAGTACCGCAGTACAGAGCCTGAGAGCCGGTCAGATCGTGACCGACATTTTCGCCTACACCATGGCCGATAGCGCCGTGGCCTCCAGCAGCAGCGACTTGAGCTTTACCATCACCGGCGCCAACGACGCACCCACGCTGGTTGCAGCCAACCTTCCAGCTGACCAGGTAATCCCGGTCGGCACGGCATACAGTTTCACCTTCTCTGCCAGTGCCGTCACCGACCAGGATAGCGGTGACAGCCTGGCCTACAGCGCCCAACTGGTAGATGGCTCCGGCGCCCTAATTGGCGATGGCAGCCTGCCAGCCTGGCTCAGCTTCGATGCCGCCAACCGCACTTTCAGCGGTACACCTGCCGCAGCAGATGCCGCCAACATCATCCTCCGCGTCATCGCTACTGATGGCAGTGGCGCTCTGGTCTCTGACGACTTTACCCTTGAAATAAAATCCGGCATCACTGGAACGAGCGACCTTGAAAGCATCACCAAGGATACGCTCACGGGTGCTGTCGGCAACGTCGACGAAATCCTCGATGGCGGCAAGGGTGCCGACAAGATGTCGGGCGGCGGCGGAAACGATACCTACATCGTCGACAACAAGAGCGACATCGTCACTGAAAAACCCGATGAAGGTACTGATGACGTTCGTGCCAGCGTCAGCTACAAACTCGGCCCCAACATCGAGAACCTCACCCTCACGGGCACCGACAACATCAACGGCACCGGCAACGAACTCGTCAACATCCTCACTGGCAACGATGGCGACAACATTCTGGATGGCGGCAAGGGCGTAGATATTTTCGAGGGAGGTGCCGGCAACGACACCTACCTGCTCGACTTCCTGGAGGAACAGGGTAACGTCACCGAATACCCGGACGGCGGCACCGATATAATCAAGCTCAAAAGCAACGAGCAGGGCGACTTCACGCTTGGCGACAACATCGAGAACCTCACGCTCACCGGCAACGGTCTGATCAACCTCATCGGCAACCTCGAAGACAACATTCTGATTGGCAACAGCAAGAACAACAGCCTTGATGGCAGTGACGGCAACGACACGCTCGATGGCGGCAAAGGCAACGACATCCTCATTGGCGGCGACGGCGACGATAGCTACAAGGTAGACAAGGGCGACACCCTCGACAAGAATGGCAATGTTACTGTGACCGGCGACACCATCACCGAAAACACGGATGCAGGCAATGACACCGTCTACTCCACCGCCAGCAGCTACACCTTGGGCGACAATCTTGAAAGCCTCATCCTCACCGGCACTGGCGGCAAGGGCACCGGCAACGCACTCGACAACCTGCTTACCGGTAACGACAAGGCCAACACCCTGGATGGTGCCGCAGGCAATGACGTAATCAACGGCGGCAAGGGGAACGACAAACTGGTGGGGGGCGAAGGTGCCGACATCTTCGTCTTCAATACGTCGCTCAAAGGCAATGTCGACACCATTACCGACTTCATCAGCGGAGAAGACATACTGGATCTGCACCTGACGGACAGCACAGGGAAAGGCATCTTCTCAAGCCTAGCCAACGGTTTTGACGACACCAACATTGCCATCAGCGCAGGCAAGGTCAAGGCGCTCGATGCAAACGACTACATCCTGTTCGATAGCAATACCGGGGCGCTGTACTACGATGCAGATGGCAGTGATTCCGCGTTCAAGGCCATCAAGTTTGCCGTGCTGATCGGAGTTGCCGATTTATCAGCTACGGATCTGCAGATAGGGTAGTTGGCCGCAGAATTGTCATCTCAAATAGCCCAAGCATTCGAATTGCAATTGACGATCATTGGTTGCGGCGCTATGTTATGGCGTATTGGTATTCGTTGAGACGAAAGGTTGTGCAAAATGAAAAAATACGGCATTTCGGCAATGTTTATTTTAGGAATGCTGCCGCTCAGCGTGGTGGGCGAAACTTACAAATGCATTTCGCCCGACGGAAAGATCAGCTACGCAGGGCAGATATCCCTCGTCCCCGGCACGAAATGCGAGCCCATGTTTACCAAGAAGCCGCCCGTTGTTCAGCAAGCTCTGCCCGACCCTGCACCGACACCAAATCTAGAAGATACAGGAGGGATGCCATCTGAATCCGCGAAGATGAATCCACCACTTCAACCCACACCCGCCAACGCTAGTGCTAGTGATGCCAAGCCCAAGAAAACGGATCCAGATGCTGCCAAAATAAAGGCCGAAAAAGCGGCTGCCGAAAAAGCGGCGGCTGACAAAGCAGCTGAAATAAAGATCAACCAAGAAAATTGCGAGTTGGCCAAAACCAACTTATTGACCTATCAATCAGGTGGACGCATGCGCAAAGTCAATGAACAGGGCGAGAGAGTGTATCTGGACGATGCTGAGATCAAACAAAAAGCCGAGCAGGCGAAAAAAGACGTAGAAAAATGGTGCGGGACATGACCTGAACTACTCGGCTACGACATCCCCACCACCCTTCTTCATCACTTTGCCTTCAGCCGCACGCTGCTTCCTGACCTCCTTGGGATCGGCTAACAACGAACGATAGATTTCAACTCGGTCTTTTTCACGCAAAACCGTATCCGGTTTGACCAGCTTGCCAAAAACTCCGATCTTGTTATGTGCCAAGTCGATTTCTGGAAATTTCTGCAGAATCCCGCTGGCAAGAACGCTTTGCTCGGCGGTGGCGCCCTCCTCCACCTGCAGTTTCAGAATAATCTGCTGAGCAGGTAGGGCGTAAGCAACTTCGACAGGAATAGTTTTATTCATTGATAGATTCTTTCTGCACGCTCCACGAAGGCATCGACGAACGTATTGGCAATATGGCTGAACACCGGGGCGATGATTTTCTCCAGCAATGGACTGGCGAATTCATAGTGTAACCTGAACTCGATCTTGCACGCATCCGGCGCCAACGCCACAAAGTACCAAAAACCTTCCAAGTGCCGGAAAGGCCCATCCACCAGCCGGATATCCATGGACACCGGAAATACCTTGGCATTTTCCGTAGTGAAATTCTGCGTCAGGCCGTGATAATCAATATGCAATGTGGCCGATGTACTGGCTTCATTGCGCCATTTCAGGTCTACCCTGCCGCACCACGGCAAAAACTCCGGATAGCGCTCGGCCTCATCCACCAAGCTGAACATCTGTTCGGCCGAATGAGCTACCAATACAGTTTTGTGAACATCAGCCATGGACCAATGGGTCTCTCATGTAAAATGGACGGAATTTTAAGCCAAAGCCGCATTATGAGCATCGCCCAGAACAAAAAAGCCTTCCACGATTACTTTATCGAAGAAAAGTACGAGGCCGGTGTCGTCCTCGAAGGCTGGGAAGTCAAGGCAATTCGCGAAGGCAAGGTCCAACTCAAGGAAGCCTACGTCATCGTCCAGCACGGCGAGATTTATATCATCGGCTGCCACATCACGCCACTGGGTTCCGCCTCCACCCACGTCCGCCCGGATGCCACACGTACCCGAAAACTGTTACTGCATAGCGAACAGATCGCCAAACTCATCGGCCAGGTTGAACGCGCCGGCTACACGCTGGTGCCACTCGACATGCACTATACCCGTGGGCGGGTAAAGATAGAGATCGGGCTGGCCAAAGGCAAGAAACAGTATGACAAGCGCGAAACCGAGAAAGAGCGAGACTGGCTGCGCGAAAAAGCCCGTATCATGCGGCACGCCAACAAATGAGCGTATAATTTGGCCATTGGACGGAACTTGTTTCGCCCAATTCAATCTGAAGTATCCGTGGGGGCCGACATGGCTTCGACGTGGGTTACAAAGCAGCGTAGGGCATACCGAGGACCAGTGACCTCGTAAATCCATCTGGAAAAGTCTAGTCGCAAACGACGAAAACTACGCTCTGGCCGCTTAATCCGGCTGGACGCTGCACCATCTCTCCCGTGGGGTGGGTGGGGTAAAACCCGTCGCAGCGTCATTAACACGGGATCGCGTTTGTGCAGGGTTGCTTTGCACCAATGCTAAAACCAAGGCAACTCGCTTTGCACCAGCCCGCCGGTTGGCGTGTGCAAAGTCAGATCAAACAACCTGGCTAAGTATGTAGAACTGCCTGTAGCGGGCTTGCGGACGGGGGTTCGATTCCCCCCGGCTCCACCAAAATCCTGTTTTACCTAGTACAAAGAAGTGCAAATAACCCGCGTAAATCCTAGTGATTCGCGGTTTTTTTGTTTTCTGCCGTTCAATCCAGTCACGTATACAACAAACGCTATTTTTGATGCTTGAAACTCAGAAAATACCTAATGAGTCACCCTCTTTTCACCCTCCAGAGCGCAGGAATGGCAATATGGGGCAGCAAGCGGCTCCCCGATAAAGACCCCTTGCGCTGGCCATGCCACACTTTTCCAGTATGCTTCGACAGCAGTTTCTCCAGTCAGGTAGCGTTTGAGCAGAACAGATGAATTAGGGAATTTCTGCCAGTGATTACAAGGCTCCGATACCGTCCCGTAACTGGCCGTTGCTCCGGCCTCCAGCCATTTCATGCTGCTCATCTGCCCTACTCCCAAAAGATCGCCTCCAGCAGACGTCAAATGATCGGCAAGAGCTCCAGGCAAGAAGCTTAGCGTTTCCAGCTTCGGGACTTGCGCCAATCCCGTCTGGTAGAACATGACGTCTTTTTTTTGCTCTATGTAATCGGCTTCCAGGTTATATATCTGCAGTTTTTTCTGTGGAATTCTGCCCGACTGCGGGAAGAATCTTGCACGGGAACTTCTAGCTTTGTCGGCAGTGGTCAGAAAGTATGCGTTACCTTCATTGACCCGGAATCCGCTCAACACGCCACGGTCTATCACTGCCTTTGTTGTTTCAATCGAATCGGTAGGCAGCAGCATGGAAAGCCGCAAGCCAACATCAGTTGGACGGGTAACAGTACTATCAAAATATCCATTAGGACGGCCGGTACCGCAGAGTTTCTCGCACTGCCGGGCGTCAAATCCCATTGTCAGCGCCGACGTAATGGAGTTACATTCGACCGCATACGGCGCAGTCCAGACAAGAAGAATGATCTGAATATGCGGGCCAAGATTGGAATATATCTTGTGCCTTAGCAGGGTGAACTGGTCTTTTGAAATCCTGACGGGACTCCCCGGTATATTGACCTCAATCAAATTACTCTGAGGTATACCGCGAGCTTTCAGGTAGTACTGCCCAATTTCCTGGCTGTTAGGATTTGCTGCATTTATTACCACAGCCACATGCTCCGGCCTGATTACCGAATCAGCCGCACAACTTGCAGCGGGCAACAGCAGCAAACCGATAATGAGCCTAAAGGCATTCATGGCCCAAGTATACTGGCAATAAACCGGGAATCACCGTGACCAGACAGATCATCGCCCAACATGCCTTGCCCCTGCCATTATTTGACTATGCAATCATATGGAGCATGGGAATAAGACATAACGTCTCTGCTCACTTGCTGCTTACACTGCATTCATTCGAGCAAAAGCAATTGGCAACAGGCCCTACCAAAATAATGGGCCATAAGAATGCATTACGCCCATGGGGGGGCACCATGGGCGTAATGCAAAGCAGAACAGAATATTGACGCGAAACCCGCACCAATAGATATGAACCGATTTATACTTTACGGCGATTTGACAGCGTTATGAATCCAAACAACGCAGAACCAAACAACCAAGCAGCTGCGGGGAGCGGCACCGGACTAGGGGTAACATAAACCAAATCCTGAAAGGAGGAGTTTGTTAGATATCCAATGCTGTACTTATCCTGTGCCTGACCAAGTGTATTCAACCAGCCATTTGCAGTACTAATAGCAAGCGCAGTACTTGATGATGCAGTAAAGTCCCCTGTATCCAAACTGAATGGCAGTGTCGTATCCTCAAAGAGGATTTCCCACACCGACAGTTGAAAAGCCGTAGAGGTGACCGAATCGGTCACTTGATCATAGTAGTCGGCAAGCTGATTCAGTGCAGTGAAATTTGCAGGATTGCCAAAATTCGCTACATTGTATGTTTTAAAGGAACTTGGGTTTGAATTATATCCCCAAGTCTGAAAAAGGTCGGCACAAAATGCCTCGAAGGAACCATCGCTGTTATATTTCGCCGCACCTAATGTTGTGCCGCCAATTTCCTTTGCCTTGAATCCCCCAGCGGAGAGACCTGTGTAGTTAATGGCTTTAGGTGTCGTTAAAGCATTTGGATCAGGCAGAGTCGGGTTAGCATCTTTAATATTAACTGACTTGAATGAATAATTCGGCCCGGTAATTGAAACATTTACTGTCGCAGAAAGTGCCAAAGGACTAAAGCTGGCGGCCAATACCAAAGCAACCAACTGACAGCCTTTTGCCGTTGCAATCCCAATCTTCTTCATGGCTTTACCCCTTTAAATACTACTAAATTATGTTAGAGACATAATCCATTAATCGGCAGTTAAAGCCAATAGCCCGTTCGGGCTAATAAAAATATTCTTAATCCAGCCTACCCGAGCACTTTCCCAGTTTCAAGACGGCTTCGTTGCGTTCAGAAAGTCACGCCCAACGCCACATTGCGCCCCTCGGACATCAGGATATTGTAGGTGCGGCAGGCGGCAGGCGTATCCATCACTTCATAGCCAATACCGGCTTCGATCAGCAGTTTGAGACTGGCAACCGGCGGAAACTTCAGTCGTGGGCCTGTGCCCAGCAAGAATACTTCCGGCGCAAGGCGGATAACTGCTCGGAAATCCTCCTCCACCAATGCTTTCGGATTGGCAATATTCCAAATTAGCCTCTGTTCAGGCGTCATCAGGAAAGCAGTTGTATGGCGATCCTGATTGACCTGTACCCAGCCCTCCCCATACCCCGTGATGAGATGCTTGCCATCGGCCTCTGCGAGATGAATTTTCATGCGCTAATACCAGATTTTTTGGCGGTTGCCAAACCCCAAGGGTTTTACTATGATTGAACCGTATTATCTTGCAAACCTCAGGAAAGGAAACCATTATGGCTGAAGCCAAGACCCCCGCCGCTGCCCAAAAAGCAGCCCCCAAGGCCGCCGCCGCTCCCAAAAAGAGTCCGGCTGCAAAACCTGCCGCTGCCAAAGCTACTGCAAAACCGGCCGCCGCAAAGAAAGCACCGGCAAAAGCTGCTGCACCGAAAAGATCACCTGCCAAGGCAGGCTCTTTAAACCCGGAAGAGCGTTACCAATGGGTCGCCACCCGCGCTTATTTCCTGGCGGAAAGCAATGGCTTCAAAGGCGACCCTGTTGCATACTGGACAGAAGCCGAAATCCAGATCTCTGCAGTTCTGAAGTAAATCCCGTTAAGCTTTAAAAACAAAACGCCTTCGGGTTAAATCGAAGGCGTTTTGTTTTTTCGTTACGCCTACTTAGAGCCTACTGAAACAGGCTCTTAAGGCACAAGTCTCGGATCATCTGCTCTTCATCCGCCGGGATCACCAACACTGGTTTGGTTCCTGGATATTCGATACGGATTTCATTGTTCCGATTGGCGGCCTCGTCGAGTTCAAACCCCATGAAGCGCAATCCCTCACAGACAGCAGCCCGTACCTTGGGAGCATGTTCCCCGATGCCAGCCGTAAATACCAGTGCGTCCATCCCGCCCGCCTTGGCGGCATAGGCGCCGATGGCTGCGCGCACCTGTCGGCAGAAATAATCAACAGCAAAAGCTGCAGCAGCAGTATGGCTCAGCAGCAACTCGCTCATTTCATTGCTCTCGCCATCCGATAGCGCCAGCAGCCCCATGCGGTGATAGACCAGGCGGGACAACTCGTCCGGTGCATAGCGTTTAGCCAGCTCCAGCATGAGACCTGGGTCGAGGTCGCCGCTACGCGTCCCCATGGGGATACCGCCGGCAGGGGTATAACCCATGCTGGTATCGATCGATTTCAGGTTTTCCATCAGACACAGACTGGCGCCGTTACCCAGATGGGCAACCACGATGCGGCCATTGGCAGCATCGCCCAGCAATTCAGGCAGTCTGCGGGCAATATGGGCATAGTTGATGCCATGAAAGCCATAACGACGGTAGCCAAGTTCCTGCGGGATCGGCATTCGCCAGGCCAGTTCCGGCATGGTGGCGTGAAATGCCGTATCGAAGCAGGCAAATTGCGGCACAGCGAAACACTCCAGGCATAACTCCACACCCAGCAGATTGCCGGGCATATGCAGTGGCGCCAGGTGAGTAATGTTGCGCAACCGGGCAACCTCGGCTTCGTCCAACCGGCGTGCGTCATCGGTCACCGGACCGCCATGGACGAAACGATGTCCGATTGCAACCGGCGCATCCTCGCCCAAATCCTTCATCAATGCCTGAAAGGCTTCGTGATGATCGTGCGGAAAACCATGGCCGATATGCTCGTACCGGAAGTTCCGACGACTGCCATCCATCTTGAACAGGCTCGCCTTGAGCGAAGACGAGCCGCTGTTGATGGTGAGGATGTTGCCTGCTGCTATTGGCACCTTCTGCACCACCCTAGTACGGCCAGGTCCAGCCATCGACTTCCGGCAGGTCGGTCCCGTACTCGTAGGCATAGTTGCGGCACTCGATCTGCATGTCGCGCATTTTCTCCTTCACATGCGCACCCGATACCTTGAGCGACGGCACGCGGTCGATCACGTCGATCACCAGGCTGAAACGATCGATTTCGTTCTGGATCGCCAGTTCCAGCGGCGTATTGATGCTGCCTTTTTCCTTGTAGCCGCGCACATGCAGGTTTTTATGGTTGTGACGGCGATAGGCCAGGCGGTGGATCAGCCATGGATAACCGTGGAAGTTGAAGATAATGGGCTTGTCCAGCGTGAACAGGCTGTCGAAGTCGTTATCCGACAAACCGTGCGGGTGCTCGGATTGCGGCGTAAGCTTGTAGAGATCGACCACGTTGATGAAACGCACCTTGAGGCCGGGGAAGTTCTCGCGCAGGATCACCACGGCAGCCAACGCCTCCTTGGTCGGGATATCGCCCGCACTGGCAATGACTACATCAGGCTCGGCGCCGCTGTCGCTGCTGGCCCACTCCCAGATGCCCACACCCTTGGTGCAATGCTTGATCGCCGCATCCATGTCCAGAAACTGCAGATGCTTCTGCTTGTCGGCCACAATGACGTTGATGTAATCGGTGCTGCGCAGGCAATGATCGCCCACCGACAGCAGGCAGTTCACATCCGGCGGCAGGTAGATGCGCGTCACATCCGGGCTCTTGTTCACCACCACGTCGAGGAAACCCGGATCCTGGTGGGTGAAGCCGTTGTGATCCTGACGCCAGACGGTCGAGGTGATCAGCAGGTTGAGCGACGACACCGGCGCACGCCACGGCACCTCCTTCGACATCGCCAGCCATTTGGCGTGCTGGTTGAACATCGAATCGATCACGTGCACGAACGCTTCGTAAGTCGAAAAGAAACCATGCCGGCCGGTCAGCAGATAGCCTTCGAGCCAGCCTTCCAGCGTGTGCTCGGAGAGCATTTCCATCACCCGCCCATCGGGCGACAGTTCGCCGCCATCGGCATCTTCCGGCAGGTAATCCGCCAGCCAGGTTTTCTTGCTGGCCTGGTAAACATCATCGAGCTTGTTGGAGGAATTCTCATCCGGCCCGAACACGCGGAAATTCTGCATGTTCTCTAGCATGATGTCGCGCAACAAATTGCCCAGCGGCCGCGTATTTTCAGCACTGGTAGTGCCCGGCTTGGCAACCTCGATCTTGTAGTCGCGGAAATCCGGCATGCGCAGAGACTTGCGTAACATGCCGCCGTTGGCATGCAGATTGGCGCTCATGCGCTTCGCCCCCTTTGGGGCCAACGCCTTGAGTTCCGGTTTGAGGCGTCCGCTGTCGTCGAATAGTTCTTCCGGCTTGTAGCTGCGCAGCCAGCCCTCCAGTTGGGCCAGATGTTCCGGTTTCTCGCGTACACCGGACAGCGGCACCTGATGCGCACGCCAGAAACCTTCGACCTTGTGCCCATCGACTTCCCTGGGGCCAGTCCAGCCCTTGGGCGAGCGCAGTACGATCCTCGGCCAGCGCGGACGCACCGGCTTGCCGCTGCTGCGCGCCTCCTGCTGGACACGGCGGATCTCCAGTACACAAGCTTCCATGGTTTCGGCCATTTTGGCGTGCATTTCCATGGGGTCGCTGCCTTCGACGAAATAAGGCTTCCAGCCATAGCCCTGAAACAGGTGCTCCAGTTCTTCGTGCGAGACACGCGAAAGGATGGTCGGGTTGTTGATCTTGTAACCGTTGAGATGCAGGATAGGCAGCACCGCCCCATCGCGGATCGGGTTGAGGAACTTGTTGGAATGCCAGGACGTCGCCAGCGGCGCCGTTTCCGACTCGCCATCTCCCACTACCACGGTTACCAGCAGGTCGGGATTATCGTAGGCCGCGCCGAAGGCATGACTGATGCTGTAACCGAGTTCGCCGCCTTCGTGGATCGACCCCGGGGTTTCCGGCGTGCAGTGGCTGCCGATACCACCGGGGAATGAGAACTCCTTGAAGAAGTTGAGCATGCCCTCTTCATCTTCGCCCTTGTTGGGATAAATCTCGCTATAGGTCCCTTCAAGATAAACCGGTCCGAGCACGCCGGGTGCGCCATGGCCGGGGCCGGCAAGAAAAATCGCATCGAGATCGTATTTGTTGATCAGGCGATTGAGATGGATATAACTGAAACTCAGGCCCGGACTGGCTCCCCAGTGCCCCAGCAGACGCCGCTTGATATGCTCGGCCTTGAGCGGCTCCTTGAGCAGCGGGTTATCGCGCAGATAGATCATGCCGGCGGCCAGATAATTGCAGGCGCGCCAATAGGCATTGATTTTTTCCAGCTCGGCAGCGGACAGCGACGTATTGGACATGTTGCGACTCCTGTCTTTCATTAAAAAAGTTCGATTTTCTTTTCGGCGGGCTTGGCCGGCGTAATCAGCGAGCGCTCGTAGGCCTGCTCTTCCCTGGTCACTTCGGCAATGACGTCCCTTGTTGTCGGAATCCGGCGGCAGAAAGCTTCGCCGGTGTTTGGCACAAATACGACTTTGCGCGACCAAGGGCCATTGAAATCGGAAGCCACCAGTGGAATGCCTTCTCGTTGCAACCATTCCTTGGCGAATTCGGAATTGCGCTCGCCGATCGCCATGCGGATGGAACTGACGATAGTGCCGCCGCCAAATGCCTTGGCCACCAGCCTGGATTTTTTAGCCCCCTTGTTAAGCAGGCCATTGACCAGCACCTCCATCGAGTAATCTCCATTCAGAATGACATCTGTATCGTCACGGGTAGCACCGCGGGGAAGCAGAAAATGGTTCATGCCACCCAGCTTGAGCCCATCGTCAAACAGGCACACCGCGACACATGAACCCAGCAGCGTCCCGATCGGACGATTGGTCTCGATCACCCAGCCGCCCGGATGGATGTTGCAGGCAATGCGTTCGTAATCCTTGCCAGTAGGTTGAGCGGGTACATTCATGAAAATTAGCCGCTTGAAATCAAGAGTTGTTTGTCGGTAATCGTCAATTCTACCCCTTTCAATCGGCGCATGCCGCACAAGCACTTCTAAAATAAATGTATGATTGCCCTATGGACAAGCATGAAATTTTCGAGGCACTCATCGGCCGCATCGCCAAAGGCGAACTTGCCTTTCCGACCAGTGCGCGGGTGGCGCTCAAGGTCAAACAGACGCTGGACGACCCGGAATGCCATATTGACACCGCGGCCAGGCTGATTCAAGCCGAACCCTTGCTCGCCGCACGGGTAGTTGCCATGGCCAACTCGGTCGTTTACAACCCGTCAGGACGCGAGTTTACCGACGTCAAAACCTCCATCACCCGCCTGGGCTTCCGCACGGTACGCTCGCTCGCCATGGCGCTGGTGACCCGGCAAATGGCTGGCCAGTCGCTATCCCCCGTCCAGAAACAGCTGGCAGACCAGCTCTGGGAGCATACCGCGCATGTCGCATCGCTCGCCCAGGTTTTTGCGCGCCGTGTCACGCATCAAGATCCGGAGGCCGCACTGTTTGCCGGCATCATTCACGAAATCGGCGGGTTCTACATGATTTCAAATGCCGCCGAATTCCCCAGCTTGCTGGAAAACGATTTCACCGACTGGATAGAAGAAGGCGAAGTTGCCGTCGGCCAGGCCGTACTCAAGGTACTCACGGTGCCGGAATCGGTGGCATCCGCGATGACCGCTTACTGGGACGGCTTTCTTGCCATGCCGCCCGTTTCTCTTGCCGATACCCTGTTACTGGCCGAAGAGCTGGCCCCCGTGCCCTCGCCCCTGCATCGGCTGGATGACCGGCCACATGGCGCCGAGACCGTCGCCCAACTCGAAATAATCGTAGGCGAAGCAAGCTTGAGCGCCATTCTGGCTGAGTCCGCAAGCGAGGTAAAATCGCTGATCGACGCCTTGAAATTCCAATAATTCAGCGTCCGGAAATCGAGGCGCGAATGGCAGCAATACGGCCGGGAATTTCCTGCAGCCGTAACTCCTCGCACACCGCGCCCAGCTTCATCGCCTCCTTGGGCATTCCGTAAACCACACAGGTTTCTTCGCTTTCGCCGATGGTGTGAGAACCGGCATCGCGCATCTCCTTGAGGCCCCGCGCGCCATCGTCCCCCATACCGGTCATGATGATGCCTAACGCATTCTTGCCGGCGCACTTGGCTACCGACCGGAACAGCACATCGACCGATGGCCGGTGACGATTGACCAGCGGACCGTCGATCACTTCGACGTGATATTGCGCACCGTTGCGCTTGACCATCATGTGCTTGCCGCCAGGGGCAATCAGGGCGCGCCCCGGGATCACACGATCGTTGGTTTTTGCTTCGAGCACTTCGATCTGGCACAGGCCGTTCAGGCGCTGGGCAAAAGCCTCGGTAAATTTCTCCGGCATATGCTGCACGATGACGATGCCGGCGCACACTTGCGGCAAAGCCCGCAGCACCACCTCCAGCGCCTGCGTGCCTCCGGTCGATGTACCGATGGCGACTATCTGTTCCGTGGTGTGTCCAAGCTGGGCAGCCGTTGGCGGCGCCAATACGGCATCGGCGTTCAGCTTGGGGCGTACCCCTCCCGCCGCGCCAACCGGCGGCACTGGTGTAAGGCGCCGCATATTGCAGCGGGCGGCTGCCTTGACCGCCCCCACCAGATCATTTGAAGCATCCTGCTGCAGGAATTTCTTCACCGCCATCTTGGGCTTGGTAATAATGCTGGTGGCGCCGGCAGCCAGCGCATCCATGGTGACCTTGGCGCCTTTTTCCGTGAGCGTAGAACATATCACCACCGGGGTCGGGCGCTCGGCCATGATCTTGTTGAGAAACGTCAGCCCGTCCATGCGCGGCATCTCGATGTCGAGCACGATCACGTCCGGCCACTGGGTTTTCATCTTTTCCATCGCAAACAGGGGATCCATGGCCGTCGCGATCACCTGAATACCCGGCTCGGCATCCAGCACCTCACGAATCACCTCGCGCACCACCGCCGAGTCATCGACTATCAGTACCTTGATCTTTTCCATCACGCTATCCTGGTATTGTTCTGCTCGATATGGGTCAATCTCACCTCTCCGCTCCAGACGTCAAAAGCAATTCTGCGGCGACCGGACATGCCCACATGGTCATCCACCAAGGTAAATCCATAGCGGTCCAGCAGTTCGAGCCCCTTCTGGATGTTCAGTTGACCGATATCCACGCCGGTACCCTGCGCATCGAACATATTGCCACCGCCATAGAGCCTGACCTGATACTGTCCCGGGACAGTCCTGCGCTGCTTGAGTTCACGCATGAACAACTCCATCGCCTCGTCGCCATACTTGCCTTCCGGTGTCGTATAGGGCGCATTGCGCGTCGGCAACATATAGTGGCACATGCCGCCGTGCGCCAGCAACGGATGCCAGAGAATGACGGAAACGCAGGACCCCAGTACCGTGGTGATACGCAAGTTGCCTTCGCCAAAGCAAAAATCGCCCGGCTTGAGATAGACCTCTCGAATCTGTGCAGGGGCGATCATCACGGCCTTCTATAAATTGTGGGCTGCAACAGCGGCAATGCATTGGTTACGCCATTGAGCGTTTCGGAGTGGCCGATGATGAGGTAGCCACCCGACTTCAGACACGGAATCAAATTCTCCACCACGCGCTTCTTGGTTGGAACATCAAAATAGATCATCACGTTGCGCAGGAAAATCACATCGAACTCCCCTGGTTTCTGCAGATGTTCGACATTGAGGTTCATCTGATCGAAATGTACGTGACTGCGCAGGCGCTTGTCGATGAGAAAAGTGCCCTCTTGCTCGCGCACGCCCCTGAGGCAGTACTTTTTCAAGTATTCCGGGGGAATTTTTTCAGCCTCGGCCATGCGGTAATGGGCGTGCCGCGCATGCTCCAGAACCGAATAGCTGATATCGGTGCCCAGGATTTCCCAGTTCCCATCCACGCCCAGCTTGTCCGCCAGCACCATGGCAATGGTGTAAGCCTCCGCCCCGATGGAAGCGGCGGCACTCCATACCTGAAAGGCATGTCCGGGCCTGATGGCCGGAATCACGGTCTGCTTGAGAAAATCGAAATGCTGCGGTTCGCGAAAAAAATAGGTCTCGTTGGTGGTCAGCAGATCGATCATGAACTGCAACTCGTCGTCGTGAGCCTTATCGCGAATGAATTTGATGTATTGCGTGTAGTTGACCAGCCCGAGCGCCTTCAGCCGTTTGGCCAGCCGCCCGGTCAGCAATACTTTCTTGGAGTCGTTGAGCACGACGCCTGAAATGTCATACACCAGCTTGCTGAGCAGCTGAAACTCGTTATCGGTAATCTGGTAGGTACTTTCAGCCATCGTGGCATTTCTTCTTATATTGGCACATGGTGGGCCCTGTTCATTTCAGGCGCATCGGCACTTGAGAACAAGCTGGTTTCTACTGAATTGCTACACCTTTACGGGCCTCTCCCGGCTGCCCGGCAGCCGGCAAAGCGTCCGGCTCTGTAACTGCCGACTTCACCAACTGCTCTTGCCATAAAAAGAACGGCGCGATGCGCTCGTCAGTGAGCATGGCCAGGCGCGGGCAGACGACGCCATGGCGGGTTTCCAGCGTGATCTTGCTATTCGCCACCGCAACGATGTCCAGCACCATATCGACCCCCAATGCACATCGGGTATCGTCGCTTTCCAGAATAATCGCGATTCTGCGCTGCAACGCCCCCAGCAATTGGCCGGTGGTGTCAAACAGGTCCAGCAGATTGGCCAGCGTCGTTTCTTTGGCGGTCTCGAAGCCGGCAATCGCTTCATCGCGTTTGCCGGCCTCTGCCAACCCCAGCAACTGGTCGGCCAGCCCATGAATGTGGGCATGCGGCTGCTCGAAACTGGAAAGCAGAACCGACAGGCGCCTGTCCTTGGCATGATAGCCGTAATACCACTTGCCGAAGGCGCACTCATGAGGATCGCGCGCCTTGGAAAACGCAGCGCCGGTACGGATGGACATATCCAGCGCCGCCATCCAGTCGATATGATCCTGCCGGCGCAGGGGCAACATCGGCTGCAACTCGGCAAACTCCTGATATTCGGTCTGCGCACCCATGACATCCCACCCCGAGACAAACCGCAGCGGTTCACCCTCGAAGGGGTAATATTCCGCAGCACCAGCACCGGCAAATGGAAAATCATGGGGCAACGGCACAATGTGCCTGACCTCGGACAATGTCAGGGCAAACTGCCGTTGTCCTATCTGGACGAGCAGCAACGCCTGCTCATCGGTCAGCTGTGCGCCATCCCTGGCCAGGTCAGTCTCATTCACTCGGCCTCCCAATTTTCATCGCATCCATCTACGACTTCAACGTCTACGCCGCCACTTCGGCCACGGCATTTCCAGCTTGGCCGAGTTGCGACAGTGCCGCCATTTCGTCCACCGACAGCACCTTGCCGACATCGAGCAGGATGACGAACTTGCCCGCCACCTTGCCCATACCGCAGATGAAATCATTGCGTATCCGTGCGCCGAAGGATGGCGGCGGCTCGATCTCGCTCCGCGGTATCTCCAGCACTTCCGACACGCTGTCCACCACTACGCCGACATCCTGCTTGCCGCCTTCCTCGCCGGCATCCACCTCAATGATGACGATGCAGGTACGCCGGGAAACCTCGGTCGGGGCTCGCCCGAAGCGCGCCGACAGATCGATCACCGGCACCACGCTGCCGCGCAGGTTGATCACGCCGCGGATGAAGACCGGCATCATCGGCACTTCGGTGAGGCTGCCGTATTCTATAATTTCCTTGATGTTGAGGATGCCTATCGCGAACATCTCGCCCCCCAGCAGAAAAGTCAGGTATTGCTGCTGGTCTTCGGTCACCGCTTGTCCAGAGGCGACCGGCAGGTTTGTTGCCTGGGTCATGGCCACCTCCTAGAACTTTTCAAAATCCTGCTCATCCACATCGGCAGCTACAGCCTTCTTGGCTACCCTGGCCTTGGGTTTTGCCCCGCCACTCGGACGCGTACCGACCGTCTGCTGCACCCCGCTATCCGCCAGCTTGAAGAACAGCATGGTGTGCTGCAGGTTCTCGGCCTGGCTGCTCATCTCCTCGGATGTCGCGGCAAGTTCTTCCGATGCACTGGCATTCTGCTGCGTAGTCTGATTGAGCTGGCCCATGGCACTGTTGATCTGCGCCACGCCGGTCGATTGCTCGCTGGATGCCGAGGCAATCTCCTGCACCAGATCGGAAGTCTTGTTGATCGACGGCACCATTTCATCCAGCAACTTGCCGGCGCGTTCCGCCATGCCGACGCTGCTCGAAGCCAGTTCGCCGATTTCCTGCGCGGCAACCTGACTGCGTTCGGCCAGCTTGCGCACTTCTGCGGCCACCACGGCGAAGCCCTTGCCGTGCTCGCCGGCTCGCGCCGCTTCAATCGCGGCGTTGAGCGCCAGCAGGTTGGTCTGGTAGGCAATGTCGTCGACAATACCGATCTTGTCGGCAATCTGCTTCATGGCGGTAACGGTATTGCCCACCGCTTCGCCGCCTTCGGTGGCTTCCTTCGCGGCCTTGCTCGCCATGCTGTCGGTGACTTTGGCATTCTCGGTGTTCTGCGCAATCGAGGCGGTCATCTGCTCGATCGACGCAGTGGTTTCTTCCACGCTGGCAGCCTGTTCACTGGAGGCTTGAGACAGGGACTGTGCGGTTGCGCTGATCTCTTCCGAGGCGCTGGAGAGGGAGTCGGCTCCGGAACGCACGTCAGTGATGATCTGGGTCAGCTTGGTCACCATGTCCTGCATGGCCTGCAGCAACTGCCCGGTTTCGTCCTTGGAGTCAACCTTGATCTTTGCGGTCAGGTCGCCCTCGGATAGCTGCCTGGCCACCGCCATGGCCTCACCGATGGGCACGGTGATGGCGCGGGTGATGAACCAGGCCAGGATCAGGGTCAGGACAATCGCCGCCACAGACAGAGCGATCAACTGGTTGCGCGTCTTGTGGTAATTGACACCCTGCTGTTCGCCCGCCTGCTTCATCAGGGCTTCCTGAAATTCAGCCAGGCCAACTATCGCCTTCATATAAGCCGCCTGTTTCGGACGAATATCCTCCAGCAAGTAAGCGGTAGCGGCTTCCTTCCTGGACTCGGCCAGATTGCCGGCCTTGGGGTCGGCCGGTTGATTCTTGACCTTGAGATAGGCATACAGCAGTTCCATGAACTTTTCATCGACGACACGAAATTCCTTGCCCGCATCCGTCAGCTCCTTGAGCTTGGCCTTGCCTTCGTCGGATTTGATGGCTTTTTCCAGCTTGTCGATCACCTCAGCAATATCCTTGCGGGCCTCTTCGGCTTGCTCGATTTGCCCTTTGATCACCTTGTCGTCTTGAGTGAGCAGCACGGTGCGCATCGCCCGTGCGATCTCGTTGACGTCTTCGACGAGCTGGTTAGCCTGCACGACCTTGGGGAACATTTCCTCGACGATGGCGTCGGTTTCCACATCCATCTCCTCCATGCTCATCAGGCTGATCACCGAGATGATGGACAGGATCGCCAGCACCATGGCAAACCCCGCCCCCAGTTTCACGCCGATCTTCAGGTTCTTGAACATTTTCTTACCCCCTTCTTTCTGAAAAACTCGAAAAAAATCAAACTTTTGCCGCTTCCGCGGCATCCTTGCGATTCTGCTGGCTGGAGGCCAGCGCCACCAGCGACTGCACGTCCAAAATCAGTGCCACATCGCCGCTGCCGAGAATGGTGGAGCCGCCTACCCCCCTGATGTGGCGGAAAATATTGCTCAAGGGTTTGATCACGGTCTGGAATTCGCCCAGCAACGCATCCACTACCAGTCCGGTCTTCTGCCCGGCGTATTGCACCACGACAATATTTTCACGCTTACCGCCCGGCTCGGCGATTTCAAACTGATCGCGCAAGCGTACAAATGGCAGCACCTCGCCGCGCAGGTTGATGTAGTTGTTCTCGGTACTGGCCTCACGCTGCTGCTGGGTGAGTTCCAGGCATTCCACCACGGTATTCAGCGGGATCACATAGGAATACTTGCCCACGCCAACCAGGAAACCGTCGATGATAGCCAGCGTCAACGGCAGGCGGATGCGGAAGATCGAACCCTTGCCCAGCTCGCTTTCAACCTCGACATCGCCGCGTAACGCGGTGATGTTGCGCTTGACCACATCGAGGCCGACCCCGCGCCCGGAAATGTTGGTGACTTTTTCCGCCGTGGAGAACCCCGGCTCGAAGATCAGGCCGAAGGCTTCGGCGTCGCTCAAGGTATCATTGTCGCCAATCAGTCCTTTTTCGTGCGCTTTTTTGATAATCCTGTCGCGGTTGAGGCCGGCACCGTCATCGATGATCTCGATGACGATGCTGCTGGATTCGTGGTAAGCGTTGAGCTTGAGCGTGCCGCGACCCGGCTTGCCGTTGGCGATGCGGATTTCGGGCTGCTCGATGCCGTGGTCGAGCGCATTGCGCACCAGATGCATGAGCGGGTCGCCGATCTTTTCCACCACCGATTTGTCCAGCTCGGCCTCGCCGCCGCTGATCACGAGGTCGATTTCCTTGCCCAGCTCCTTGCTGGTATCGCGCACCACACGCTGGAAGCGCTGGAAAGTCTCGCCGATCTGCACCATGCGTAATTGCAGGGCGCTGTTGCGGATTTCTTCGACCAGGCGCGACATGACAGAAGTCGCCTCGACCAGGCGACCTTCCTTGCTGCGCCGCGCCAGCAGATTGGCGCTGGCGCCGGCAATGACCAGTTCGCCCACCAGATCGATCAACTGGTCGAGCTTTTCCGCCTGCACCCGGATGAGCTGCGACTCGAGCGACTTTTTCTCCGCCACCTTGCTCTGTTTGGTGGCTGCCGCCTCGACTACTTCCGGCGATACCGTACCCTGATTGACCAGCACTTCGCCTATCTTGAGCGGTACGACAGGCTCGGCTTCTTCGCCTTCGGCAGCCTCGGCTGGCAAGGCCGGCACCGACTGTGACTTGAGTGCCAGTTCCAGCTCGTTCCGGGTCAGCGCGCCGGCCTGGACCAGAATCTCGCCCAGGCGCATGGGGTCTTCCGGGAGATGGTCGATAGCCGCGATAAAATCAGCCAGTTTGCTGTGTGGCGGCCAGATGTGGATGATGCAGTCGTCGCGCACAAAATCGAACACGCTGTCGATTCTGGCCTTGTCTGCGTCGGACTGGAAGGAAATCTCGAAGCCCATGTAGCAGGATTCGGGATCCATCTCCATGGCATCGGGAATGGCATCCGGCAGGGTGGTAAGGCTGACGATCTCACCCAGTTCCATCAGGTAGCGGATGAAAGAGGCCGGATCCATGCCCTTGCGCAGGACATCCTTGCCGAAGCGTAGCGAAATATGCCAGTTGTCGGTTTCCATCTCGCCGCCGCCGCTGACCTGCACCACGCCGTCGGCCGGTGATGCCACCTCCGAAGTGGCCGCCGGAGCGGCCCCCAGAAACTCTTGCAGCTTGCTGCGCAGGGAGTGGCTGGCCTTGTCGGCTTCGGCGTCCGGCGTGGTTTCGCTTTCCACACACGCCACCAGCACGCGCAAATGATCGGCGCAAGCCAGCAGCAACTCGACCAGATCACTGACAGGCTGGATTTCACCGTCACGCATCTTGTCCAGCACGTTTTCCAACACGTGGGTGAATTCGACGACAAAAGTACATTCGATGACCCCGGCCGAGCCCTTGATGGTATGCGCGGCGCGGAATATGGCGTTGACGATTTCAGGATCGCTGCCGCCCCCTTCCATCTGCAACAGGTTGTCCTCCATCTGTTGCAACAGCTCCTGGCTTTCGATTACAAACGCTTGCTGAATAGCATCCATTTTGGTTATTCCCGAGATGAGTTATGGACTTCTCGTTGTTCTACGCCCCGATTACTTGCCCCAGTCATAAGCAGGCTCGGCATGCTCCGCGGGCTTCGGGGATGCCTCCTCGTGCTTGGCGGGTTCGGCTGCTTTCCTGGGTTCGACGTGCTTGGCCGGGGCTGCGGACGGTTTTGGCTTGTGTCCCGACACGGCCTTTTTGGCCTCGACGGCCGGGCCGGAAGTCAATGCGCCGACACCCATCAGCACATTGGCCGTGTCATGGTTGCCGTTGATGTTGGTGATGACCAATTTGCCATAGCCCTGGCGCATCGCATTCTGGAAGTCGTAGATGGCGCCGATCACGGTGAGCTTGCCGGATTTGACCTCTTCAGGAAACTTCTTCAAGGCCAGATCGACCTGGTTATTGACGTTGGCATCGACCCCGCGCAGCCATTCCTGCGTTTCGTCGTTGGCTTCGTTTTTAGTGGGCAGATGAATATTCGATAATTCGTTGCGGATGGGTACGGATTCCTTGCTGAAATCGCCCATGGCCGCCTTGATCGCGCCGCAAGCGACATGGCCGACAACAATGAGCAACGGCGTATGCAGATGGTGCACGCCATACTCCACAGACCCCTCGGCGTTGCCGATCTGGTTGCCGATGTTGCGCACCATGAACAATTCGTTATCCGGGGCCTTGGTCAAAGCGTGACTCTGTACCCGGGAATCCGAGCAGGTCACGACCGTAGCGCGCGGATGCTGCTTGTCGGCAAACGGCTTGAAATAATCCGGGGTATGCGATTTAACAAAAGCGGCATTGCCATCGACGATGGTCTTGACGATGGCCTTCAGTTGTCCCGCTTCGTCGCCGTGCTCCTCATGGGCAGCGACTTCGCCATGCATCGGCATGGGCGCTTCCGCATATGCCAGGAAGGACGAGAGCAGTAAACCAAGAGCGCTCAGGGCACGGCTGGCATGAAATTGCGAGATCGTCATGATCTTCTCCTATTTTCCGGGGTGATCGTGGGCTGGTAGTACCAGCGGGTCGCCGAAATAGCTCACCATGTTGTACAGGTCGAGCAGCTCCGTCACCGCCTTGCTGTGTGCGGTCAAACGTACCGTTTTGTCGCTCTTGGTTGCTTCACGCTTGGCCAGCAGCAATAGTTGGAAACCGGCGGTATCCATCTCCTCCACCTGCGACAGATCGAGGTCCAGTTCCTGGCAGTTGGCCAGCGTCTCCAGCAGCAGCACTTTCTGCGCTTCGGCGGTATAGACGGTCATGT
>Ga0172367_10003151_pt1 | contig 21842 bp, 16 predicted proteins | sample Lak10m_FD_114542 | JGI IMG/M metagenome (GOLD analysis project Ga0172367, IMG submission 114542) | Freshwater microbial communities from Kabuno Bay, South-Kivu, Congo - kab_022012_10m | ecosystem: Environmental > Aquatic > Freshwater > Lake | place: Democratic Republic of the Congo: South-Kivu... | reverse complement strand
TTGGATAACAATTTAGATTTCATAATCTGTTAGCGCTACGCTAACAGACTAGCGCAAAATAACAAGCAAAAAATATCATTAATTTTTATTTTCTAGCCCCTTAAAAAGTGCAAAAGTTCACATCATGTATGTCGAAGAATACCGGAAATATCCTGGCTGCATTAAAGTGCCTGAGTTTTACTATGCATGGCCGGTGCGGTTATTTTCCCAGATGGGAACAAACCGTGCTTCGTTTTGGTGTCCCGCCAACAAGGCAGACAGCAAATGGGATACGAATTCTAATAAGACGTTCCCGGGCAACAACATCAATTTTGTCAAGGCCAACCCGCCCAGCACTCGATTCAGTTATGCGTATAATGACTGGGGTATCGGTGCGGTAACGACAGATATCAATGCACAACTGGGATTGGGAGGGGACGTTAATCCACCTACTCAGCCTGAATTGCCCGAAACCAGAGTGAAAAGCCCCACCGAAATGTTAATGTTGGGGGATAGTAAAACCGATGGCAGTTGGGATGGCAATATGGATCCTAAAGAACCGGATCAGTGGCCAGCCAAACGTCATAACGGAAATACGGTGCTCATGTTTTGCGATGGTCATGCGGAAGCAGCCAAGCGCGCTGATGTGGTTGATCCCAGGAATGAGAAATGGCGTCGTCGCTGGAATAATGACAACTTGCCCCATCCCGAATATTCCTGGACTGGCGATAACGGAACCTCAAAGGAATAGAGTGGCTTCAAATGAAAAAAGCCCGGCTTTTCAAAGCCGGGTCTGCAGTTTGGACATTTTAAAGGTGGAGCAGGCATCTTGCCTGCCGCTCCAATCCTCATTGGGAAGCACCAGACATCACAAGTTGGAGGGCCGAATTTAGTCGGCTCAAACCGTGATATTGGTTCGCAGCGGTGTAAATCATCACTGACGCCGAATAATATGTTATCTGCACCAAATCGGTTCCTGCCTGTTGAACCGGGCGCTCCACATAAGTTGGAGCGCCGACTTTAGTCGGCCATGCGCCATAGATACCGTTTCGAGTCAATCCTAAGGCGCAGGTTTAGTGGTAGGTTTAAATTCGAACGGTAATACGTCAGGAATCACTCGTACACTGGTAGTGAATTTGTACGGTGTTTTATCGAATCCTGGATAGGTTAACTCTACCAGAAAAGCGGTCCATCCTTGCTTAGGTGTCGGGATTGCAGCCTTATACACACCTTTACCGGTTTCAGGGAGGATTTGACTTTGCCATACGGGACCGAGGGTTTCCAAACGAAAATCCCTGGCCTTGGGATTGGTTGCATACCAGCATTTAACTTCTGTCGGTTTGTCAGCTGTTTTTACTCGAATGATATTATCTTTTTCCCACGTCCAATCGAATTGGGGAAGTTTGGCTTTATTAAGGACCGCTTGATAGCAAGCAAAAAGCGTATTCCAGGCATCCGTGTCTTTGAGGGAATGATCCGCGTTAGGAACGTAGCGTAAATATTTAACCCCCTTTAACTTGGAGAAGTAAAAGCGGGACGAATCCGGCAGGAAAAACTGGTCGCCTGTGGCGTTAATTATGAACTTAGGCATGGTCAGCCGATCGCGATACTCATAAGGTTCGACGATCTTCATGAGCGCCTTGTATTCTGGGGAACCGGTCCAATCCATAATCTTAAAACGGGTGTAATCATCGACAGCCGGCGCCCAAAACCCATAAGCCCCAAAATGGTGTTTAAAAGAGGGTTCAATATTTAGCAAATCAATCACAATGGGAATGAGGGCAACCACCCGTGAATCAACCGCCGCAGTCGTCCAGGTAGTCCATCCACGTTTTGAACCTCCGGCAACCACAAACTTGTCTATTCGGATGCCACCTTGTTGTGTTTTTTTCATGAGATCTGACACGGTATCCATGGCGCGAACAGCGCTTTTGGTCATGGGCAGGCGAGCCGGCCATTTTTCATCGCCTGTGCGTAAAAATTTATCCCACGTGTAGGCAATCAAACTATCTTCAAACCGGCCTTCCTGGTCTCCTGTAAAAGTCAGAGGTTGGTTGGGTATCATCCGTAGCTCGACGACAACCGATCCTGATTCTACAGCTATTTGGGCCAGCTTTCCATCAGGATTCTGGGGCGCAGGCTTGTTATTGGCTCCACCGGAGATAAAGAGCAGAGCAGTGGAGTGCTTAACCTCTTTTGGTTTGATGATCCATAGCCAATGCTTCCATAAGGGACGGTCAACTTCATTCGTGGTCAACCATTGTTGCGATGTCATGTCAACCAGAAATTCTGTGTGTTTGACCTTGGGAATTTCCTTAACTACCTGGTATTGATAATTGGTGTCAGGCGCCGCGACATAACGGTCCAATGCAGTTAGCCTTTTGGCGGCTGCGGATGCGTTCAGCGCAGCAAACGAGGATATTGCCAGAAAACAGCAGGCTAGCAGGACGTTTGCTGATGGATTTTTATACTGGCCCTTTTTCTTATTGGTTGGCATAATAATATAAAATTGTTTCATGTTGCCGACATTATATAGATTGTTTGACACTTTTGAAAACGGGAATTTCAATAAAGCATAGCTTTGATGCACCCCTCTACCACGATCAAAGCTAAGCTTTCCTCATTCCATTCAGCCAGTTTGTTTGTCATTGGATCAACCCAAGTTTGAAAAGTGTTTCAAGCAGATTCTTTTTGGATATCGGTTTCCTCACGTAGGCATCGCATAGGCCATTAAATGCTTCACAAGTATTTTTCATGTCCCCCAATGCAGTGGTCATAATTATTTTGGCGCCTTTCGATGACCATATGCCTTTGGATTCCTCCAGGGCGCGGATGTTTCTGAGCGCATCCTGACCATCCATCTCAGGCATCATGATGTCCAGGCAAATAAGGTTGTACGGGTCTCCCAATTCCAAAGCTTGGCGCACAGCGTCGACGGCTTCTACTCCATTAACTGCCGCATCTGTTGTCCCATAGCCTGAAATCAATTTCTTGAGTAGAAGACGACATATAAAATCGTCCTCCACAATCAGTGTTTTCATAGTGAAATTACTTTTGTGATCGTTTGGATAAATTTCGCATGTCAGCCATCAACAAGGAACAATGCCATTCAAATATCTTAAATAATTGAACACAGCGAGTTAGTGGCGGCTAATGGATATACCGATCGTGCTTTTCCTCGCCATTACGCTCAGCATCACTTCAATTGCGCTTCCGCGCATTGGCGATGCACCTGATAGAAACAGGTAATTAGAAACACCAATAAGCACCGTTTTAATCTTGTTGGCATCGGGTTTGCACTACATGCATTACCCTCGTTCCTCATCAATTGAGTTAAAAACCCTACATTTTGCTGTTTATATCGGCAGATCTTGATAAAAACTTTAATTCAACTTGGGAGGGACATATTTGGTTCAGTAATGCTATTCAAAGGCCGAAAGCTCCAAAGTCCACATGATTTCTTTGATCGTTCCAAAGCTATTGGTTGACCGTTGTTTGAAGCATGATTAAATACCCGTATATTTATGAAACCAATAGTGAACAGATTGTTGCTGGGGATTTTGCCTTCTCTCCTGATTTGCAGTCCCATTCCGGGCGCCGAATCGACATCGCAAATAAAGGAGATGGTTTCTGGCGCCAAACGGATCGTTTTTGTAGGGGATAGCATCACCTACGGCGGACAATATGTCGAAATGATCGAAACCGGGCTCCGAATGTACCTGAAGGATTTTCGGGGAGAAATTCTCAATGTCGGTTTGCCCAGCGAAACCGTCTCCGGCCTGTCTGAACCCGGGCATGCAGGCGGGGCGTTTCCACGCCCTGATTTGCATGAGCGATTGGACCGGGTATTGGCCCAAACCCACCCTGATCTTGTCATTGCCTGCTACGGCATGAACGACGGGATATATTATCCATTCAGCGAAGATCGTTTTCAAAGTTTTCAGTCCGGGATAAAGCGTCTCCGGGACAAAGTGACTGCTGTCGGCGCCTCAATCATTCATGTCACGCCGCCGGTTTTTGATTCTCTACCCATCAGGAAAAATACACTCCCAGCCGGTCTGGATGAATACCGCAAACCTTTTGAAGGTTATGATAATGTGTTGAACCGTTATGCCCAATGGCTCCTCTCCCAGCGCAGCCAAGGCTGGCATGTGATTGATATTCATGGGCCTTTGCGGGCCTATTTGACAAGCGAACGGGAACGGAAACCCCAGTACACCTTTGCGGGTGATGGCGTCCATCCCAACGAAACAGGCCATTGGTTGATGGCGCGTCAAATAATGATCGGCTTTGGATTGCCAGCAGAACTGGCTTCATTGCCTGGTTTCGACGCGATGTGCGTCTCTCGTTCTAACGCTCAGGAAATCCACAAGCTGATCCAGAAACGACAGCGATTGCTCAAAGATGCCTGGCTCACAGCCATCGGTCATAAACGCCCTGGAATGAACAAGGGCTTGCCGCTTGAAGAAGCAAAAAAGCAAGCATCGGCGCTTGATGCTCAACTCATTGATTTAATGAAGGCAGTCTCGGTAAAGTGATGTCGGCAGGTTCTTTGCCAGTGGCTGGACGACTGAATTTTGTCCCATAATCGGTATATCCTGGAAGAAAACCGCCATGGGATAGGAAAAATTGGCCGTTCTCCACGCCCATAAAGCGATCCATCCGATCTGCTTTTCCGGTCGAATCATGGCTAAATTTGGCCTCGGTTATCTCCATCCATTTCCCTTCAGAAGTGCGAATCCATTGGTTGCCATAAACAGCCTTGCGCACTACGTGACCATTGCTGCCGCCGAAATTCTCGCTAAAGCTATACAAACCACGCATGTAGCTGCCCTCTTTAGGAGCGTTCCAGCTGGAAATGAGCATCCACTGCTTTGTATCTGGATGGAAATAAAAGCCGGAGTAACGGGTATGCGTTGAATCGGTCGGCTCAGCGGTCACAATAAACCGTTGTTTTTCACCCGTCTTCCATGGGTATTTCAGATGACTATGCCCGCCGGTGCCTTCGTTGCCAAAATCACCAGAAAATACTCCATCGCCTTTGGCAACCAATTTTACCCGGTTTTCTGTCTGCACCTTATTGCGATCCACCCCCTCGTTGCCACTATCCCAAACGCTGAAAATGATCCGGCGCTCTGTAGGGCTGTTTACCTGCATGCCAAAGTAACCTCGATGCCAGCCACAGGCCATGTAGTAAGTCCATAAAGGTTCTTCCAAACCCGTCATTTCCACATACAGAGCCTCCACCTTAACATCGGCAGGAATTGGGTACATCAAATGAACCGAGGCTGCATTTCTCCGTGGCTTCATGTTAAAATGTGCGCCTTCAATTGCGGGGCCTTCCAAAATGAGGGTTGCGATATCGCCGGCTGATTTGCCCGGATCGTTAAGGGATTCCAGCGTGAATTGTTGGTAACCACTCTCGCGGATGTCATATTCGCCAAAGGCAACCGTTACATTGGTTGAGCCGACGCCGGTCGCCTTTTTTATGTGGTTCTGTCCAGCCAATGTAAGCCGCAGCTGGGTGGTTTCTCCGGCAGGTAGTTTCAAATCAACAGAACATTTTAAAGTTCCAGCCTTTTTGAGATTGCCAAACCATAACACCTTCACTGTGGGGTCATTCCATCGGCTAATACCGGTTTTAGCGGAAACTCGAGCGCCGTCTACTGAGGGATCCAGGTAGGCAGTTGACGCAGGCACACGCAGCTCTCCGGCCGAGCAATTTAGGCAAAATAGTATCGTTCCAAAAAAGGCCGCAAAAATCGTTGTTTGTTTCATCATATGCATTTCATTCGATAATGACACATCCAACACCGTTATCAGATACTGGAAAAAGATTGCCAACCGACGAAAGTTCATCCACGTTATCCATCATATCGGATGTGGATTCCAAGATAGAGGAAATTCCTGGGGTTATGCAAGTCAATTAGATTGGTAAGTATGCCAGAAACGAAGAAAAACAGGTCGATTGAACCCAATCCGCCCATGGATGTGCCCGATGCCCTCACCCGGCACCTGGGACGCCGGGTGAAGCAGCTTCGCGCCCAGCATAATTGGTCTCTCGAATCCCTGGCCAGCGCCAGTGGCGTGAGCCGTTCCATGTTGAGCCAGATTGAACGGGAACAGGCCAACCCGACCTTGGCGGTGACCTTGCGCATTGCGCAGGCATTCAGCATGGGTTTGGGGGATTTGCTGGAAGCTCCAGGAGCTGCATCGAATATCACCATTATTCGCGCTGATGACCATGCCTTTCATTATCGTTCGGACCAGAATTGCCGCATACGGACGCTGTCTCCGTTAAACCTTGAGAAGGATGTGGAGTTTTACGAGGTCACGCTGCTTCCAGATGGCGCTTTGCGAAGCGCACCTCACTTTGAGGGAACCCGGGAATTTATCACGGTGCAAAAAGGCCAGTTGCGATTGGAATCCGGAGCTGACACCGAGGTTCTGAATCCAGGCGATTCAGCAAGTTATCGAGCAGATGTCGCCCACGCCTTGGTCAACACGGTTTCAATGGAAACGATTGTCTTCTTAGTCGATATTTATCGATGAGCGGCATCAAAATGCTTGAAGCCTTGGCGAGTTTATCCTTATCCCTCAATTTATCGAAATGCCGGTCATGGATGATTTATCTAAGTTAGACGAATTAAAACGGATACTGCCGCAATGCCTGCTGGCCGACCAGTTGCGCATTGGTCGACGGCTCGCCCAATGGATATCCGATCACCATCGCGCTGGCGCCTTTCCGCCGCACCTGGACCGTTGGCTGGCCGATGCCCGGCATTCACTGGAGGTTCGCTATTTCAGGCAGGAGGCGCTCCCGGCTATTCGATATCCCGACGAATTGCCAATCACCGCCAAGAAGGACGATATCATTCACGCTATCCAGCACAATCCAGTCGTTGTCATTGCCGGGGAAACCGGCTCAGGGAAAACGACGCAGATCCCCAAGATGTGCCTGGAGGCTGGCCTGGGGGTGCGGGCGAAAATTGGATGCACCCAGCCGCGCCGCATCGCTGCCCTCTCTCTATCCCGTCGTGTCGCTGAAGAACTGAATGTCAAATGGGGCGCCGCCGTGGGCTGTAAAATACGCTTTTCAGACCATACGGAGCCGGACACATACATCAAATTCATGACAGACGGCATCCTGCTTGCGGAAATCCAGAACGATCCCTTTTTAAGCGACTACGAAGCCATTTTGATTGACGAGGCGCATGAACGTTCGCTGAACATCGATTTTTTGCTCGGCCTGTTGAAAAACCTGCTCGCAAAACGGCGCGACCTCAAGCTCATCATCACTTCGGCCACCATTGACACCGAAGCCTTTTCACAAGCCTTTGACCACGCGCCAATCCTTCAAGTGTCCGGCCGGATGTACCCGGTGGATGTGATGTATGCGCCGCCCATCGAGGAAGGCGAAGAAAAGGAGGACACCAGTTATGTCGATGCCGCTGTGGAAGCAGTGGAGCAGATCTTTCGCGAATATTATCCCGGTGATATTCTCATTTTCATGCCCAGCGAGCGGGACATCCTGGAAACCCGGGATGCATTGCAGCAAAGCGATCTTGGGCCAATCAATATCGTGCCATTGTTTGGACGCCTGAGCGCTGAAGACCAGCAACGTGTCTTTTCCTGTTCGAACCAGCGCAAGGTGGTGATTGCGACCAACATTGCCGAGACTTCGCTAACGGTTCCCGGCATCCGCTATGTGGTGGACACCGGCCTGGCCCGGTTCAGCCGTTACAATCCGCGCACCCGCACCCGACGATTGCCGATAGAGCCGATCTCCCAGAGCAGCGCCAACCAGCGCAAAGGCCGGTGCGGGCGCGTAGCCGAGGGCGTGTGCATCCGGCTCTATGACGAGGCGGATTTCCAGTCGCGTCCGTTGTACACTCAGCCGGAGATACAACGGGCCAACCTGGCAGAGGTGATCCTGCGCATGAAGGCGTTTAGGATGGGAGACATCGAGACGTTTCCCTTCATTAATCCGCCTGCGCCATCGGCCATACAAGGCGGATACCAGCTGCTGCACGAGCTGGGCGCCATCACTATGGAAAAGGAGCTCCTTCCTTTGGGACGTGATCTGGCGCAACTGCCGATTGATCCCACCATTGGGCGCATGATCATGCAGGCTCATCATGAAAACGCCCTGACCGAAACGCTGATCATTGCCTCAGGCCTGAGCATTCAGGATCCCAGGGAACGCCCTGCGGACCGACAGGATACGGCCTCGGCAGCGCATCGTAAGTTTCATCATCCCAAGTCGGATTTTCTCACATTGCTGAATATCTGGAATGCATACCATGATACCTTTGAATCACTCCGCACCCAAAGCCAGTTGAGGAAATTCTGCAAGACGCACTTTTTATCCTACCCCCGAATGCGTGAATGGCGCGATATTCATGATCAACTGCGCGAGGCGCTCGATGAGATGGGCGGTTTTAATTTTAATGCCGAGCCTGCCAGCTATGCATCGATTCACCGGGCCATCTTGACGGGGCTTTGGAGTTATGTGGGCCTGAAGAAAGAAAAAAATATTTATCAGCTGGGCGGCAACCGTACGGCCATGGTTTATCCTGGTTCCGGCATTTTTGAACGAAACGAAAAAAAGACGGCGCCGGCCAATAAAGCGGACACGCCTCAAAAAAGCAGTTCCAACCAGCCGCGATGGATAATTGCGGGGGAACTGGTGGAGACCTCCCGTTTGTTTTTGCGCACCATCGCCGAAATTGATCCTGCCTGGATTCTCGAGCTGGCGCCGCACCTTTACAAGCGATCATTCCATGAGCCGCACTGGGACGAGCGACAGGGACGAGTTCTGGCCCGGGAAAAGGTCACGCTCTCCGGGCTGGAAATCCTGGACTGCGTCATTTCCTACGACAAAGTAAATCCTGAATCTGCCAAGGAGATTTTTATTCGCGCGGCCCTCGTGGGAGAGGGATTGGGTGCGTACTATATGCGCCGGGCGCTGAGCCAGGCCCAGCGAATCCCCCAGCACGCTCATTCACAGCAGGTGTCGGCTCGAAAAAGCGGCGACACTCGCAAGCAGGCGCCCGACATGGCAGAAGAGCTGGAACAAAACAGTCCTGAGTTGGATCCATCGGATATTGCCTGGGATAAGCTGCCCGCCTCCGCCCGGTTCCTGCGGCATAACCACCAATTGCGCCATAAAATTGAAATCTGGCAGACCGGCCTGAGCCAGCGCGTTGTCCCCGAATTGGATGAGACGTTTTACCAGGCATACAACAAACGGTTGGAAAACCTCAGTTCCGTGGCGGAACTGGAGCGTCTGCTGCGGGAAACTCGCGCGGCCAATCCCGATTTTCTCTGTCTGCGGGAAGAAGACATTCTGGGAGATTTTGTCAAGGATTTCAACCACGCTGCCTTCCCCGATGCCCTGCCTTTGGGCGACCAGATGGCATCGGTCGTTTACGCATACGCCCCAGGCATGGAGAAGGATGGCTACACCATCCGGCTTCCGTTTACCCTGGCCCAGATGGTGGAGCCTTCTCTCCTGGATTGGGCGGTGCCGGGCTTGCGGGAACAGCAGATTTTGCACCTGCTGCAAGCCTTGCCGAAAAACCTCCGCCGCCCTCTCATGCCGATCCCTCCAAAGGCCAGAGAAATGGCCGGCGAGATTGTTCCCTCAGGCGGTTCGTTCGTGGAGGCGCTTTCTCAATATATTCTCGATCATTTTGGCGTTACGATTCCCGGCGATGCCTGGGATATTTCATTGCTTCCTTCCCATTTGCGTCCGCGCTATGAAATATTGGACAAAGACCATAAATCAGTGGCTGTGGGCCGCGATTTGCCGGCAATGCGTGACCAGTTGAAACAAAAAGAAAAGCCAGCTGCGCCTGATGCATCTGCTGAAAATAAGGCTTGGTCAAAGGCGGTCCAGCAATGGGAGCGCTATGGCATCACCACATGGAATTTTGGCGTCATCCCGGAACAAGTTGTGGTTTGCGAGGTGGCCGGTTTTCCGCTGCATGCTTTTCCTGCCCTGCAGATCGAAGAAGGCGAAATCAACCTGCGCCTCTTTCGCAAGCGTGAAGAAGCCGAGACAGCCCATCGTGCTGGGCTTATCCGGTTGCTTGAGCTGCAAGTCCTGCGCGAGCTGGCCTGGATGGAGAAAGACCTGCGCGCCCTGAGCAAGGTTCGTAATCTCTATGTTATTATTGGACCTGTCGAAGAGTTGGAAGCCTTTGCGTGTGAAAATTTGAAAAGACATCTCTTTCGCTTTCCTGGCAAAATTCCAGTCACAGTCGAAGAATTCAACGCATGGGTGGAAGATGTTCGGAAGCAAATTCCTACGCTGACACAGACCATGATGCAGCGGCTCGGTGAGATTTTAAAGATGCGCCACGAGATACAACTGTGCAAGAAACCGCACCCACAAATGCAGGAAGATTTGATGCGGCTGGCGCCCCGGGACTTTTTGCAGCGCATCCCTTACGATCGGCTGGTTCATTTGCCAAGGTATTTGAAAGCCGTTCTGGTCCGGGCCGAACGGGCCGCTAGCAACCCATCCAAAGACATGGAGAAGGCGCGCCGCATCCAGCCTTATCATCAAGCACTAAAGCAGGTATTAGCTATCAAGTCTCCCAAACGGGAAATCGCAGCCAAGATTTACCAGTATTTCTGGCTGCTGGAAGAATACCGGGTATCCATTTATGCCCAGGAACTAGGCACTGCGGAACCGGTCTCTCCCAAGAAATTGGATTCGTTACTGCAAGAAATCAAAGGCACAAATTCTTGATCCGGTTAAGGCATTCCACCGTAAACCGTCGATCTCCGCCAGGGGTTGTTTAATAGAGTAGAAGGTGACGAGGCTCTGATATTTTTTATCGAAAAAGCGAAATATTTGGTGATGCGCCATGTTGACAGGTTTGGCGGTTATATCGTCGGATATTGAGCGCGTTCAGGGCAGTGCCTTCAGGGAGACTCCTAATATTTAATATGCCGCAGGGAGAAATTTATTTGGGCTTGAGCGGTGGTATTTTTTAAACGCCAACGGCGTGAAATTTGATAGCCCAGGGTGGAGCGAAGCGCAACCCTGGGTTGAAGGGGATAGATACCCCACCGCCCCAACGGGGTGGACGATGCTCCGGGCTTTACATATTCCAGTTTCACCACCCACGAACAATGGAGATTGCCATCGGCATGATTCTTATTCTTACTTTAACGTTTTGTTATAGAAGGGGTAATATGTGTATTGGACCCTCCGAGGTAGGGCGAGGCTCCTGCCGAGCCGCCCAATGCGTTAGGAGGTAGGGCGGAGGCTCCTGCCGAGCCGTTCGTTGAGACGTTATGACTTCTCATGAAACAGAATCAACGTTAAGCCTTCCTTATTTTAGTTAAATATTTTATGTCACAGACTCCTCACGTCGTCTCCTACTATTTAAAAATCCCTGGCGGAGCAATCATCATCCAATGTTAAATCAAAAAAACGATTGATTGGGAATGAGGAAAAATATTCATCGGCACAGGTTCTTGAGCCGGTTTAGGCATTCGACTGTAAATACTTTTGAGCGCAATGGCAGCAATGTGTTGTTCTGGAAGAATGGATCTGCATCCAGATCAAGCATTGATTCTAGTTTTGCGTCGGCATATAGAGGGGTGCCCGGCACGGGGGAATACTCGCACAAATTGGCTCGCAATCCGCAGCTCCGAACAAAGCGGATCGATTCTTCGACGGATTCGGGGCTTTGCCCAGGGAGGCCAGCAAGCAGATAAATGCCAATTTGATCTGTCCGGAATCCAGCCTGAAAAAGATCCTGGATCCGTAGGGAAAACTCGTTTTGTCCGATCTTGTGGCCTATCCGTGTGCTTAAGGAGCTGTCAGCCGTTTCAAAACCGAATCTCAGGGTTTGGAAACCTGCTTCAAAAAGAATGCGCGCTCGTTCAGGATTAATGCGGTTCAGGTACAAACCATTCGGCGTGTGCAAACGGAAATGCCAGCCGCGAGCCTTAAGTTCGGCCAAAAATGGATGAAGCACTTCTTCAAATCGAAACAACAGGTCGTCATCGTAAAAGGCCAAATCCCTGCAGCCGCGCTGCCAGGCATCTCCGGCCTCCGCCAGGCATTGAGCCGGATCGCGTTGATTCCAGTGGCGATACAGAATCCAGCTGGCGCAATAACTGCAACGGTTCTGGCATCCCTCGGTCAACGCCGTTATGCCGTAAGCAGGTCGAGGATAGGGGTAAAAGACTGAAGGTGCGGGGAATGGTGAATCTATCACTTGAGATGCGATATTTATCTCTGGCATTGGGACATTGTGAGATGGAACTGCTTTGTCTACTAGGGCACAGATATCGGCAGATGGGACGTCTGCCCCACAATGGAAGGCTCTGACATCAGAGGCAGGCGATGAGTCTGCTGCAGAGTGTGATCTGTTAATTGCACACAACAATCCCTTTATCCGCTCATGAGTGGCTGATCCAGTGAAAATCAAATCGGCGCCGGCATGTCTCCGGGCGTAGTCAAGCAGCAAGGTGGGATAAATGCCTCCCAACACAACCGGGACCTGCGGCATCATTTCCTTGATAATCAGGATAGTGTCGTGAACTCCATGGCTCCAGTAAGTCATAATGCCGGTCACGCCCACCAGGGACGGCAGAGAATTCAGTGCAGCCAGGCGCTTGCGCAGGTAATCCGGATGAAAACCGTATCGATAATAACGCCGGGGAAAATGCCGGACAGCGTCAGGCTTTGGCAGTTCCTCCCGGAAATAGGAGCTGGCGCCAAAATCCTTGGATTGAGACGTTTGAATTTGATGATGGCCGCCTACAAATGCTGCCATCCCGGCATCTGACGGATCCATGCAGTCCAGCAGTTCCACATCGTGTCCCAACTCCTGGAAAATTCTGCCGACCTCCAGCAGACCTCGCGGTTTGGCCCATAAGTCAAAAGCCGCAAAATCATATATGAATGGATTAACCAGCAGGATTTTCATGAAGGCTGCCTGGTCGCCATACCCGTTGCGCCTGATGAATCTTTCTCCAGCGCCAGCGCATCGAGCAGGCGCTTGCGCATTTCAGTGAATATGGCGCAAAATTCCTCTGATCTATAATCCGGATAAGTCCAGGGCAATCGGTTGAAACGCTGGTTGTGGTAATACAGAGTCATTTCGGCGAAAATTCCCCGGCGCAAATATATCCGATGGCTGAAATTCTTGCCCGTAGCCAGGATGAGATTCTCGGTGGTCAACAGGCCAGGATCCAGGTTCACCCGACGGTTGCCCTGCTCATCGAGAAATTGTTTTTCCAAATCCATGCAAAAGCATTTGATGTCTGGCAATTGGTCTCGCTGGACAAGCTTTTCAAACGAGATCAAGCGGCGCCAAATATGCGGTCCCATCTCCCGTTCATAGTAGCGGGTGTAGTTGAATGGCAACAAGGAACTCTCATAATCCAGCGAACCGTAAGCTTTCACCAACTGTTCCAGTGCGGCGCACTTTTCAGGGCTATCGGCAGGCTCTGGATTACCCCGAAACATCAGAGAAAAAAACAAACGGGCGGGCAGCGGCTCAACAGGAATGCTCATGGATAAACTTTCTGGCCTTGATGGATGTTGTTTTTCTCCAAATACTCATAGAGGCGGTTATAAAGCAGAGTGCTTTCCACTTGCCAGCGAGGCTGGAATAACATGTTTGGTTTGCAGGTGCTCCATAGCCGGTGGATGATGACATGACCGGGAATCCATGGCAATAATTCACCCAGCCATCCCAGGTATTCATCAGGTCCAGGCATATAAAACGGTTTGGCATTATACAGAGCGTGAAGCGGGGTATCCTTCACCACCTGCAAATGGTGCAGTTTCAAGTGATTGAAGCCACGCTGGCAGACATATTCAACGGTTTGTCGCATATCTGTAAGGTTTTCACCAGGTATGCCAAGAATCAGGTGAACCCCCATGGCAAATCGCGGATATTTCCGCAACAATTCAGCAGCTTGATCAAAATCATCCAAGCTATGATTGCGATTGAGAAACACCAAAGATCGTTCGTGAGCGGATTGAAGTCCCAGCTCAATCAGCGCCATTTTATCGGGGTAGGAGTTCAATGCCTGGCCAAATCTTGCCAGGAAGTCTTCATGCAGGTAATCAGGACGTGTGCTGACAGATAATCCCATGCATAAGGGATCTGAAAGGGGCTGCAATAATTTTTCCGACAAACCAGCTCCATCTTCGGCAGTGGACGTTTCCTGCTGGAAACATGCCAGGTAATATGCCATCCCGAGGCGTTTGAGATAGGTTTTGCCCTGTGCAATCTGTTCGGGAATTGTCGCTCCTTTCGTTAAATAATAAGGAGCAAAGCTCCCGAGCCCGCAATAAACACAGCCACCCCGGTCGCGATTAGGACAACGCACGCCGATATCGAGCGATATTTTCCCTACCGTGTGTCCCCATCGTTCCCGTGCGTAGATGCGGAATAAATTGATGCGCTCATCCAGGCTCATTTACTCAACTCACAGCTCAACTGCCGAATGAAATTTTTACGGCTTATTTATCCGATACTGCAATGCCACGGCTCTTTAAAAACGCCCTGAGATCGCGTATCGAAATAACGTTGAAATGAAAAACTGAAGCTGCCAGCAGGATGGTTGCCCCAGCCTGGACTGCCTCGTAGAAATGCCCCAGGGTTCCAGCGCCTCCAGACGATCAAGCATGGCCAGCTCATCAGCCCCGGCAGCGCAATAAGCCTGAGCGCTTTGAACCGGATCTCCAGCATCTTTGATATCAACAAATTTAATTCCTTTGACGACTCGTCCGTTCTGCATGTCCAGGCAGGGCATGATCTTGATCAATGTTTTCATGTTTTTGATGTCTGAGTTGCTGGAAATTTAGGAAATCAGACGGCGTATAGCAACGCAAAATCCATTAAATTGGCAGTTTAGGGCGGTTCAGGTGGTTCAAGCCGGATTGGCGTTATCATTCCGCCAGGGACAATACAAAGTAGGAGGTGACGAGGCTCAAACATGCAGACCTTTAGGTTGGTATCAGCTAACCAATCCCGCCAAAAAACTTCAGGCCATCACGGAAAAGAAGTATAGCGAATAGCGCAAGAGCCAATCCTAATAACCGAAGAATGAGCCGGTGCGTCTTTCCTCCCAGAAAGGGTCGCGCTTGGCCGGCAATGATGGCTAAAAGGGCTTTTGACCCGCATAATAAACCATAAAAAAGAAGGAGAAAGAGAAAGACATCAGTCCAGCCTGAAGCCCTGGCCTTGAGCAAAGTAGCGGCGCCAACCGTGAACCAAAACAGCCAGGGATTGGGGCTCAGGATATTTGTGAAGAAGGCTTTGCTCCAGGTTTTTGGTTCCGATCGCCCTGATGATTCACGAATTTGCAGGGGGAAAAAACTTTCCCATGCCAGCCATAATACATAAATCCCGCCTGCAAAAGAAATCAGGCCAAGAAAAGAGTGAATGCGGGAGAGTTGGGTAGTGACCAGGAGTGAGATGGCAATGACTGGGGCGTCGGTTATCAGGGGCGCCAGGGCGGTTTTGCATCCTTCTTTAACCCCATGTTCGATGGTCTGCGCGAGCACCAGGGCCATTAACGGTCCTGGTGACAAACCGGCAGACAATCCCAGGATCAGGCCGGACAGGATGGCGTCATGCATAATTCAGCCGCCAACGAGGGCAGGGGAGCAGTCTCATGAACGGGCCATTAACTTACAATCCAGGACAAAATCCCTTTTTGGGCATGCAATCGATTTTCTGCCTGGTCAAAGATGACCTCAGCATGCGCTTCAAAGGTTTGAGCGTCGATTTCCTTGCCGCGATAGGCCGGCAAGCAGTGCATCACCAGGCAATGGGGCTTGGCGGCTTTCACTACTGAAGCATTGATTTGGTAATTGGATAATAACCGCAGTCTTTCTGCAGCCTCAGCTTCTTTGCCCATTGAAACCCATACATCGGTGTATAACACGTCAGCGCCATCCGCTGCCTCTTTGACATTTTCTGTGCAGAGAACCCGCGCGCCTGAGCGTCGGATGATTTCTGCCGATGGCTGGTAAGCCTTCGGAGAGGCGATGCGAATCTCAAAGTCCATTTTTGCGGCAGCAAAAATCCAGGAGACCGGCACATTGCAGGCGCCGTCGCCGATAAAAACAACAACTCTATTCTGTATGGAACCAAGCTTTTCCTGAATCGTCAGGATGTCAGCCAATATTTGGCAGGGATGTTCGTCATCGGTGAGCGCATTGATCGTTGGGCGATTCGAATATCTGGCAAAATCCTCCACATCGCGCTGGGCGAAAGTGCGGATCACTGCGCCATGAGTCATTCTACCCATGACTCGAGCGGTGTCGGATATGGGCTCGCCGCGTCCAAGCTGGATGTCATTGGCATTTAAAAAAAGCACTTGTCCCCCTAATTGGCGAATGCCTACCTCAAACGACACACGGGTGCGCGTGGATGATTTAGCGAAAATCATGGCCCATATCTGGCCAGCAAGGGGGAGCTGTGGATGAGAGCCCTTTTCGGCTTTGAGGGATATTGCCTTCTTTAATATCAGGTCGATTTCAGGCCGTGTCAGTTTTTCAATGCTAAGCAAGTGTTTCATGAGGCGAGTGAGGATAGGATCGTTTCAAGTATCTGCAGGGCTTCTTCCGCTTCGGACTGCCGCAGGTTGAGAGGCGGCAGGAACCGGATTACCTGTTGGCCGGCAGGAACGCATAACATGCCTGCAGCATGCAGCCGGTGCATAAATTGTAATGAGACCGGCTTTTCTATGCCGGCAAAAGCGGGAATTTGACTGGATAATTCGAAGCCAAGCATCAGCCCTAGGCCCCGAACCATGGTGATGAGTTCAGGATATTTATCAGCGAGCCGTAAGAGGCCTGATTTGAGAAACTCACCCTTTTCCCGCGCGTTTTGAGACAGGTTTTCCTGCTCGATGACTTGCAGGATTTTGAGCGCCACGCTGCATGCCAGAGGTGTGCCGCCGAATGTGCTCGCATGTGTGCCGGGGCTTAAAAGGTCGGCGTATGGCTGGCGCACCCAAAACGCGCCCATCGGGAAACCGCCCGCGATCGATTTGGCCATTGAGATGCCATCAGGTAAAAAGCCAGCCGCTTCCGGATGCCCTTCCAGTATCCTCTGGAAGCTCTGGAAACGTCCAGATCGATAATAGCCGCATTGGACCCCATCCATGAGGAGCAAAAGCCGTTTTTCATCGCACAGCTTGCGCAGTCCGAGCAGATATTCCGGATTGGCCGGAGTGATGCCCCCTTCGCCCTGAATGCCTTCAATCAGAATGGCTGCTGTGGCAGGCGATATCGCTTCCTGCACTGCGGTCAGATCATTAAACGGAACATGGCGAAATCCTGCGACCATCGGTTCAAATCCCTTTTTCACCTTATCCTGGCCAGTGGCTGCAATACCGGCCAACGTTCTGCCGTGGAATGAATTCAACGCCGTGATAATTTCGAACCGGCCTTCATCATGGCCAAATTTCCGCGCCAGTTTGTAGAGCCCTTCATTGGCCTCTGCGCCGCTATTGCAAAAAAAGCATTTGCCGGGGCCAATCCGCTCCACAATGGCTTGAGCCAGGCGGGCCTGTAATCCGTGATAATACAGGTTGGATACATGGATCAGTTGCTGCGATTGCGCAGTTAAGGTTTCGGTGATCGCCTTGGGTGCATGGCCCAGACAACAAACAGCGATGCCCGATCCCATGTCCAGGTAACGCTTGCCCTGAACATCCCAAACGTAGCTTCCCGCGCCGTGATCGAGCGCCAGCTCGAAACGTCCATAGGACGGCACCACATATTTTTGGTATGACTCGATAATGTCAGCGGCCGCATTGGCCTGAATCGTTGGTTTGCAGGATTCGTTCATATTATGTTGCAGGGATTAGAGAACAAGTTCAGTGCCTACGCCGGCGTCTGTAAAAATTTCCAGGAGAACCGCATGGTCCACGCGCCCGTCCACCATGGATATTTTATCGATACCAGCCGTCAACGCGGCTACAGCGCTATCCACTTTTGGGATCATTCCCTGGTCGACAACCCCTGTTGCTTTCAGGGCATCAATTTCGCGAACTTGGAGATGGGATATGACGGTAGAGGGGTCTTTGGGATCGCGCATCAGACCTGGCACATCGCTCATAAATACCAGCCGTTTTGCCTTGAGCGCAATGGCTGCTTGAGCCGCTGCAACATCTGCATTGCAATTGTATATTTCACCATCTTCCCCTTTTGCAGTTGGGCTAATGACAGGAGTGATGTTGTGCTGGATGCATTCGATTAATGGGGCAATGTTGACGCGAATGACTTCTCCCACAAAACCAATGTCCAGGAGTTCACCTGACTGGCTCTGCAGCATTTTCTTTCGACAAGTAAAAATTTCTGTTCCGGCAAATCCGCGAGCTTTGCCTCCCAGGGCATTGATCGTTGCCACCACTTGGGGATTGATTTCACGCGAAAGAACCTGATCGACCACCTGCACGGTTTCTTTATCAGTAACTCTCTGGCCTTGAATAAATTGAGTTTTCAATCCTGCCTGGCTCATGGCGCGGGTGATGGCCTTCCCACCCCCATGGACCACTACCGGATTGATCCCAACAGCTTCCAGGAAAACAATATCCCGCGCCACTCCGTCCCGCACTTCGGGATCAGGTGAATCCATGAAACTGCCGCCATATTTGACAACAAAAGTTTCATTGCGGAATCTCTGGATATAAGGCAGCGCTTCCATGAGCGTATCAGCCTTTGAAATGAGTTTTTGCATGTTTTCTCGAACGTCGTTAAATATCGGTTGTATAAAGCATTTTGTTAACCACCCATGGCAGAAGGATCGCCAATGCTGCCTTTGTTAAAATCGACATAGGCTTCGGTCAAATCCGCTGCATAAATCACTGCGCGTCCCTCGCCCAGGTTCAGGTTGATATGGAGTTCAAACTCCTTGTTTGCAACCAGGCTGCATAAATCTTTAAAAGAGGCTTTGGTGGGTTGCCCCTTTTTGAGGGAGTAAACAATTTTCCGGCTTTGCGGCAGGCTGTATCCAAGGTCAATTTTTTCCTCCACTACCCTGGCAGGGGAGTAACCGAGGGCGTCGAGAATGCGTCCCCAATTCGGATCGCCACCGCACCAGCTGGTTTTAACTAAAGCGCTATTGGCTACTGAACGAGCTGCCTGATCGGCTTCGCCTTGGTTTCGGGCGCCGGCGACTCGCACCGTGACGAATCGAGACACGCCTTCGCCATCTCTAACAATTTTTTTAGCCAGTTCCAAAGTAACATGGTTTAACGCCGCTTGAAATTTTTCAAAATCTTGCGGTGAGTTTTTCATGAGATTCTGGTCCATTTTTGGATTTTCCGCCTTGCCGTTGGCCAGGATAAGCACGGTGTCATTGGTGCTCATATCTCCGTCCACTGTGATGCGGTTGAAGCTCTGGGCCACCGCCTCTTGAAGGGCGACTTTGAGCGCAGGCTTGCTGATTGCCGCATCCGTGGTGATAAAGCCAAGCATGGTGGCATGCAGCGGCATGGCTGCCGGGCGCTTGCCTGTGCTGCTCATGCCGGGTTGAATCATGCCTGCTCCCTTGCATACGCCGCCGATGCGCACTTTTTTGCCTGACAGTGTGAATTCCACCGCGATTTCCTTGCGATGAGTGTCGCTGGTCATGATGGATTCGGTGAAATTTTCGGCGCTTTCAACGGTTTTCTGTAAAGAGCTGGCGGCTTCAACAATGCCCTTTTCGACATTATCCATGGGCATGTTCACACCGATTCTTCCCGTTGATCCCACCAACACCGCCTCGGGTATAAGGTTAAGACAACGAGCGGTTATGTGTGCCATTTGTTCGGCGTCATGCATTCCCCGATCGCCCGTGCAGGCATTTGCATTGCCGGAATTGACCACGATGGCTTGTGGCAATACCTTGCCTTCCACGCGTTTGACACACCATTTAACTGGCGCTGCGCAAACTTGATTGGTAGTGAACATCCCGGCCACGGTTGCAGGCGCTTCTGAGTAAATGATCCCCAAGTCGCGCTTGGTTCCCTTGTCGGAACCTTTTCCAGTTCCCAGCTTCTTGATGTCACAGAACACGCCTGCCGCTGAGTAACCCAGCGGGGTAGTGATGCTTCCCGGGATGCTTTTAAATAACTGTTTCATGAAATATAAATGATAAGTCCATTCCTTATTCTGGGGATCATGAAGTTTGAAGTAAAATATCACGCGCGCCCGAACAAGGTATTTTCTAGCTGGAAAATACCTGGCGCGGCCGAATCATACGAAACCAAGTATTGGCCCGTCGATCTCCGGAACTGATCTTCATCGCCATAAAAAAAGCAACATTCCCAGCCGATGTCAATAGCAAGGAGCGTATTTTTTGATGACGAAGCAGATTTCTTTCGCGCGACGCCAAAAATTAGGAAATTTTCAATGTCGTGCCAGTAAATGCCAGTGCTTCTAATATCAACCCAGTAGGGTTTTTGCCTTGGCTAAAGCCTCAGCAAGCTTTGACGGGTCTTTCCCACCCCCACGGGCAAAGTCCGGACGCCCGCCTCCTTTCCCTCCTACGATGGGAGTGATGGTTTGGATGATTTTGCCTGCCTGGATCTGCCTGGTGAATTCGGGAGAAACGGAGGCCGCCAGCGCCACCGCTCCGTCAGAAACAGATCCTAAAATCGCCACCCCTTTAAACTGACCTTTCAAGGTGTCGATGATCGCTTGCAGGAACTCGCCGTCAGCTTCGCCCAAATCAGCCACCACTGCCTGCATTGTTCCTATTTGAACGGCCTGTCCCATCAGGGATCGAGCGGTGTCTTCCGCCTGTTTTTGACGTTGGGCCTTGATTTGTTTTTCAAGCTCCTTTTGGTGAGCCATCAATAATTCGATTTTCTTTTCCAGATCGTTGATGGGTGAATTGATTTTCTGAGCCACAGAGGCGAGCAGATCGGCCTCAACGCGATGTTTTTCGTAGGCACAGATGCCTGCAGCAGCTTCAATTCGGCGAACTCCTGCTGCGATGGCGCTTTCACTCACGATTCGGAACAGGCCAATCTCGCCTGTCGAGTGGACATGAGTGCCTCCGCACAATTCCATGGAATAGCCGTTGAGAGCGCCTGGTTTGCCGCCAATCTGTATGACGCGAACGGTGTCGCCGTATTTCTCTCCGAAAAACTGCATGATTTCGGGATGGCTTTTTATGGCTTCATATGGCGTTTCTGTCCAGACGACCGGCGCGTTTTCCAGGATGCGCTCATTAACCAAACGCTCTGCATCGCGGATTTGTGCCGAAGTTAAGGCCGCCCCATTAAAATCAAATGTGAATTTATCCGGGCCTACAAAGGAACCTTTTTGGCTGGCTTCTTTACTGACAACTTCATGCAACGCCCAATGCAATAAATGGGTGGCAGTATGATGTCGCTGGATGGCAGCGCGTCTGGATGCGTTCACCTTGAGCTGTATTTTGCTGCCGGGAGTTGGCGCTTCTCCCTCCAAAGAGTCGGCTGCCAAGATGTGGAGAAACGCCGATCCCGATTTCTGTGTGTCTGCAATCGTCCATTCCTTGCTTCCGTCAGACAAGCATCCCCAATCACCCACCTGGCCGCCCATTTCTGCGTAACAAGCGGAAACATCCAGGACGACGGCTGTCTTATTTTTTATCGATACCACTTGCAGCACAGTGGCTTCCACTTCTGACTGATCATAGCCCACGAATCGGGTCGACGTATTAACATCCAGGCTGGATACGCTGATAATCTCTTTCTTTTGCGCCGCTCGAGCCCGGTCTTTTTGCTCCTTCATCAACTGGTCAAATTCTGAAATATCAATGGAGAAGCCCATTTCGCGGGCCATGAGCTGTGTCAGATCCAGAGGAAATCCATAGGTATCGTAGAGCTTGAAG
>Ga0172367_10003149_pt1 | contig 21845 bp, 21 predicted proteins | sample Lak10m_FD_114542 | JGI IMG/M metagenome (GOLD analysis project Ga0172367, IMG submission 114542) | Freshwater microbial communities from Kabuno Bay, South-Kivu, Congo - kab_022012_10m | ecosystem: Environmental > Aquatic > Freshwater > Lake | place: Democratic Republic of the Congo: South-Kivu... | reverse complement strand
TTTTAGTTAGTATATCTGACGTAATGTTTGATAGAGGCAAGAGTTGTAAAACTCTTGCCTTTTTTGTTGGACAGATTTTTTTCAGCAGGTTGCATTAAAGATGGATTTATGACAAACTAGAAAATACTTTTTTTTAGGGGGCTATTATGGATCAGTTTTTCTCTCGGAATCATCGCGCTTTTGTTGCGGTGATTTTGTTTGTTGTGGCTGTTTCGATGCTTTTTTATGGAGCTTCTGTGAAGGATATGGCTCAGAGTCCTTTGCCGCAAGAGGTCGTTTATAGGGTAGGGGCAAATGGGCATGAAAAAGTGGTGACAAAGCGGCAGATTGAGGCGATGAAGACCTATTTATCTTATGATATGGGCTATGGCTTTAATGATTCTTTGGATAGGCAAAATATTTTTGCCGATGGTTTTTTTCTTGAGCTTATCAGCTCGTCATTTGGAAGAAAGCTTATTGAGGGGTATTTTTCTTTGATAGAGGGGGATTTTACTAAGAGGGTGGCGCTTCATAGAAAGGATCGTATGTACCGGCATCCTTCTGGGAAATGTAAGTTAGAGGATATAATGCAGCGCTATGCTAAAAGCATGCACGATGGGTATAAAAAAGTGCAGGATCCTTTGCAAGTGGTTAGTGAGGGTCTCATGATGGATTTTATTGATCTTGCTCTCTTGCAGAGGGAGTGTAAGCCGTCAGATATGCAAAAGCTTGTTTTATTATCGGTAAGGGATAAAAAACTTGGGCATGATCCTGTGATTGATCAGATGAATTTTGCTCTATTTCACACAAAGAGTAATGCTGAGATGTTTGGGGAAGCCTTTATGGAGCTTATGGCTCAGGCGGTGCTTGAGGGGGCAAGGTTTGCAAGGGATCATGGCTACAGCACTTTGTATGAAGAGGCAGAAGGGGTGATCATGAGGCGCGCTTTATCCAACTTAACAAAAAAATATCCTATGATAGAGAAAAAAGAGGAGCTCGAAAGACTTAAAGACCGTTATGAGGCGGGCCTTGGCATTGCAAGAAGAGATTTGGTAGAAACAGCGATGGCGCTTCTTACGTTTCAAAAGATGATGAAAGATGTGGACAATTCGGTGATTTTGGATTCTATGGCTTGTCAAAAGCTTTTTAGCGACAAGGTCGATACACTTCTTGTTGCAAAGGTGCAGGATAGTCCAAACATGGCGATTGCGGGGGTTCAAGATGCCTTAGAACTTCAGTGCTATTTAGAGTGTATTGGGAAACCTCCCGGCTTTTTACAGGTGCCAAAGAGCTGCTATGATAAAAAAGCTCTTTTTGAAAACGGTGCTGATTTGATTAGTTCTGAGTATGTTCTTAAATTAGCAGCCTGCACAAGGGAGCAGATGTTACGTTCGATGTCTCAAAAAAATGTTTGGGGATTTCAGACGTCAGATAAGGGCTGGGGGCTGTTATCTGATAAGTTCTCTTTTGATAAGGGGATGGAGATGGGGAAAAGATTTACCTATTTACAAGCATTGGATGCAAAAATTCAGGATGAGGTTGACCTGTTTTCAAGGGAAAAAATGGTGGAAGAAAGGCCTGATTTAGCCGCAAAGACCCTTGCAAAAGCGGAATTAAAAAGGGCAGAGATTTCATTGCATGAAAAAGTTTCTTCTACTCAATTTGGAGAGGGGTTTGATGAAAAGGCTCTTCTTTCAAAGATTGAAGGACTAAATGAGGGGGAAGAGATTTCTTGTTACACTCAGGATAATCAGATGTATTTTCGTGTATTAGTGGTGAAAAAACCCGGCGGTGATGAGCAAAACTTCCCTTCCTTTAGACAGGCAAAAGATAAAGGCTATTTACGATTGCTTGTAGATAAAAAGCTTAACGCGTTAGCTAAGGGAAAAGAGGTGAGTGAACCTGCAAAAGAGGCTTTAATGCACCGTCTTATCAAGAAGGAGGCAGGACCAATCATTGCTAAAGAGATCATTGATGCAGAAAAGGCAAAGCTTTTTTATCTAGAGCATCAGAAAAAAAGGCTTGAGGCGTGGAAGAGTAAAGAAGAGTCTTTTGTTACAGATGATTTACTAAAGCAATTTTCTGTAGGGGTAAGTAGTGAGGTGATTGCAAGAGAGGGCGAAAATAAACATCTCTCTCAAGAAGAATTTTTTCATTTGCAAAAAGGGGATATTTCTTCCTACCATACCATTAATAGAGGCTCTGTCTACTATGTGCAACTTATCGAAAAACAGGTAGATAAAAATAAGCTACAAACTCTTTCTAAAAAGCTGTATCGTGAGCTTGCAGATGAGGCTCGGGGGGCAATGTATTCTTCCCTTGCCGCTCATATCAAGAAAAATAAGATGATTGAATATTCAAGATGTAACAAAGGAGTGTAGTATGAAGATGACAGATACTTATGAGTGGGTTTTTTTTGATGGTGGGGTTGTCAAGTCAGGAATCACAAAAAAGGCGCAAAAAGAAATTGGAGAGATTGTTCATATTCGCTTTCCTAAAAAGGGGCAGATGATCCAAAAGGGTGATCCAATTTTAGTTCTTGAGTCGACAAAATCTGCAATTGATACCTATGCGCCCATATCTGGGGAAATCGTAGAGGTAAATAGTTGCTTGATGGAAAATCTAGATCATTTAAATGAAGATCCAGAGGGAAAGGGGTGGCTCTTTCATATTAAGCCGTCGAATCTTGATGAGTATCATGCCTTAGAGGATTATACTGTCATTTGACGTTAGATGTAATGTGTGCATGAAGAAAGATTACTTTTTTAAAAGGTTGATGCCAGAAAAGGCCATAAAGGCAAGGGCGATCAATCCTGTAGTAATAAAGGTAATGCCCATTCCCTTTAGCCCTTCTGGGATTTCTGAATAGGAAAGCTTTTCTCTGATGGAGGCAATAAGTACGATGGCAAGGTACCAGCCAAGGCCTGTGCCGGCGCAAAAGACGATATTGGGAAGTAAAGGATAGCTTCGAACAACGCTAAAGAGGCATGCCCCAAGTATTGCGCAATTTACTGTAATCAGCGGAAGGTAGACCCCAAGGGCGCGGTAAAGGGGTGGGAAAATGATTTCTAAGATGACTTCAAGAATTTGGACAAAGGCTGCGATGGTGGCGATAAAGATAATAAGCTCTAGATATCCAATGTCTATAATCGGGCGAATTGGAATCCAGGAAAGGGCTAATGGACCAGTTAAAAATCTATGGACAAACCAATTAATGGTTCCTGAAAAAGTGATGACGATAAACACTGCAATCCCAAGTCCATTTGCCGTTTTTAATTTTGTAGAGCATGCAAGGTAAGAGCACATTCCTAAAAAATAGAATAGAAGAATATTTTGAATGAACAATGATTGGATAAACACACCAACCAAAGAAACAAAAGTGTAATCTCCGAGCCACATAATTTCCCTTAGAGCTTTTTTACAATATAATTTTTTAGTTCAAAAAGAGCAACGATAAACAAAACACAAAGGTTTCAAATGCACAAGGAAAATAAAATACATTTTTTCATAAACATGGATAATTTGCTTATTTGGCCGCAGTTTTTTTTATATTGTATATCCATATGAAGGTGCCAAGAATGAAAAAAGCTGAGGGGGCTAAGTTCATTAGATTGCACGAGACTAGATAAGAGGGGTGATCACTGCTTGCAAAGAAGATTGTAGGCAGTATTTTATAGCCAAAAAGCGAGTTTGACCCGAACAATTCTCTTATAAAGCTTACAGCAATGATGATCAATCCATAGCCAGTGGCAGCTCCTGCTCCGTCTAAAAAGGCGATCCAGGGGCTGCTATTTCGGGCAAATGATTCAGCTCTGCCCATCACGATGCAATTGGTGATGATTAAGCCAACAAATACAGATAGTGTTTTAGACAGCTCGAAAAAATAGGCTTTGATCAATTGATCTACGATGATCACAAAGGTGGAAATAATCACAAGCTGAGCTATCATCCTTACGCTATCTGGGGTCATTTTTCTTACAAGGGAGACAAATAGTGAGGAAAGGCTTGTGACAAAAATTACGGCAAGGGCCATTACAAGCGCTGTTTTCATTTGAATAGTTACAGCAAGGGCAGAGCAAATGCCTAACACAGCGACAAGAATTTGATTCTCTTTAAAGATGGGGTCAAAAAATGCTCTTTTGGCGGAAATCTTTGTCATGAATACAGAATACGGATTATTTTATTTATGAAAAGAATTTTTATATGCTTGCGTTTATTCCATGTGGGGGGGTAAAATTTTTGGAAAAATTAAAGAGGAGAAGAACCTATGTCAACAATTGTTTATGATGCTAGTAAAAATGATCGATTGGCTCTTGTTAGGGATCAACAACCCATATTTCCTGATCGATATTCCTGCTCAGAGTTCCGAGAAGAACTACCAAAAAGAGTAGATTCTGCCGTTGTCCCTATTTTAGTTCCACTTACAAAGGAGCAACAATTAGAAAGAGATGCATTGTTACGCACGTTACTAGGAAGAATTTCACAAAAATAATAACGATTATAAAGACCCTTTTTGCATTTTCCTAAGAAGGGGGATGTAGGGCGATAAAGAGGTTTTAATCGCATGACTTACCCCTTGTGTGGTGATGGTTGCTCCTGAAATTGCATCAATTGAAAATTCTTTATCATCCGGGGGTAATAGAGTTAGCATCTCTTTTGGAATAAAATTAAGTCCAAAGGATTCAAGTTTTTTTCCGTGAAAGAGCGATTTTCCGATAAAGAGCTGTTCCCATGAGGGGCTGCTAATTTCAGCTCCAAGGCCGGGGGTTTCTTTTTGATCGTACCAAGAGACCCCAATTATTGAAAATCCATTTTTATCAATGCCGATATATCCATAAATTGCATCCCATAGGCCAAAGCCATTGACAGGAAGGACAATTCCCCCCCCTTTAATTTGAAAAAAAAGTTTAAAAGGTAAGGTAAAATAGCCTGACTTTGCCCCCATTTCCAAATAGGAACTATAGTCAATACCTTTTTGCTCAAAGGTAAATGTATTACCGAGGCTATCTGTTAGCATTGGGGTAAGCTTGTTGTCCACAAGTTCATTGATTTGGAAGGTAGTGGCGTTTTTAGGAAGTAATGAGGCCGCTTTAAGCAGCTCTTTATTTTGATAGGTTTCTTCGGCTTTTATTTGTAGTGGTTTTAAAGCGGTAGAAACGCTTGAAAGAATAAAAGCGGAAATCCCACACATCACAAAGATAAAGAGGTAGATTGTTAGATTTTTTTTCATAGTGATCCTTTTCTAAAACCTACTTTTCCTTTGATCCCTGTTTTGCGAAAGGAAAGAGCCATTCTATCTAAAAGAGGGGCAAAACTGTTTGCAAATAAAATAGCCAGCATCACCCCTTCTGGAAAGGCAGGGTTGATTAATCTGATAAGTATGGTTAGAGCGCCGATTATCGATCCATAAAGGATTTGCGCAGCTTTTGTTGTTGGGGAAGAAACAGGCTCTGTGGCCATAAAAATAATTCCAAACGATAGCCCTCCAAGGATTAACTGTTTATAGGGTGGAAGGGAAAAATTTGCGGGGGTATCTATTCCAGAGATTGCATATAGAAAAAAGCATCCGGCGGTAAATAATGCTGCAAGCATTGCAGGGACAATAATACGAAATGAGATAAGCCCTGTCAAAAGAAGGATGATTGCCCCGATGTGGATAGCGCTTTTTGATGTTTCGCCAAAACTTCCTGGCAAATTTCCGAAGTATAGACTTGCGTTGTTGTATGGGGGCACGTTATAGACAAGTTTTGCAAAGTGAAAAGCGCTTTCTAGTTTTTCTTCAGGGATCTTCATTTCATTGATAAGAAATTTGATATGATCTGTAGGCAAAAGTGTATCGATGGAGAGTTTTTTATTAAAGGAGCTAAGTCTTTTTACAATCTCTGATTTTAGTCCTATTTGTGTAGTGAAGGCAAGAGCGGTTGCATCGATTTGAAGTCTTGTGAGTGATGCAGCTTTTTCTACCAAATTTAATGGTGTAGCAGTAGTTATTGTGTCAAATGAATCAGGATAAAGTGCGCTATTGTATCCAATTAGTGTTTTTGCCACAGCAAATTGATTGCTCCCTATCCAGATATTTCCTGTCATATAGCTTGGAAATGAAAAATAGAGAATACATCTACATACTAATGCAGGATTGAAGATGTTCATCCCAGTGCCGCCAAAAACCTCTTTGCCAAAGATAAGGCCAGTGACTACGCCAAATATGGTCATCCAGTAGGGAAGAGTGGGAGGAAGAATCAGGGCAAACAAAATACCTGTGACAAAAAAACCTTCCGAAACGACCTTTTTGCGAACAGAGGCAAAAATTAGTTCGATAAGGCCACCTGTTAGATAAATAAGGATAAGCTGAGGGATAAACAGTTTGCACCCTTCTAGAAAAAATGTTGTAAAATGAGCGGTTAGGAAGTGATAGTAAGAGGAAACCGACGATGATGCTTCCAGATATTTTGTCATTAAAGGGATATCTACCCTTTTATAGAGGGTGCTAAAAGCCCCTGAGCTTACGATGGCAAAAAAGGTTGCTGGCAATAAAGAGATCACCACTAAAGTCATAATTCTTTTTATGTCTATTGGATCATGTACAAAAGGGGCGTTTGCAGCCATCTTTCCGGAAGAATAAAAAAATGATCTTGTGGTTTCTTTTAAGGTTATGAGAAAGTTTTTCATAAAGACAAAGTTTTGTACTAAGGTAAAATTTATTGTCATATTTTTTTAGTTAAAAAGGAATTTATTTTATTTAAGAGCAAGTTTATGATATTAGGAAAATAACATAAGCTATAAACATGAAATTACCTATTAAAAAAAGAACCATCATATTATTTGCATTCATGCTTCTATCGGGGCTGGGTTTTTTTTTCAAAGGCAATATTGTTCACTTTGGATTGAAGTGCTATGTGTTACACAAAATTCCTCTTGAAGGGCAGTGGGAATTTAACTATTCCTATTTGTCGTTAGGGGAAAATGGTGTAGCCTTTCATGATGTTGTGCTTGCAGCAGCAGATGGTTCTGCCTCATGTAAAGTGGGGAAGATTTTTTATAAAAAGCCAGAGCTTGAGACGATTTCATTCACTAATTATTTTTTAATTGAAGATTTAGAATTATCGTTTTCAGATCAAATGGTAACAGGGGTTTCATTAACCGCTACGCAAATTCGTTCTATTTTAAGCTTTTTGCGACAGGTGGAGATTAAACATGGTGTGATGCACATTCCTAATCATAAGATTGAATTTTCTCTGGCAAAATCAACATCTGCTGAAAAATTAGGAGAGCTGATTTTTTTTGAGGAGGGGCAGGGGCAGATAAGGGCTGAATTTTCTACTTGGGCAAATTCTTGGCTTGTAGATTTAGAAACAAGACAAAGCCGTCTTTCTTTCTATAAAGAGTTTATGGACTTTTTTATGGGTGATGTGTATGCCGATGTAATTATTGAAAAAGGGAAATTTGATGGAAGAGCTTTTATTGCTATTGGTTCAGACAATAGTGTAAAGGATGCAAGGGTTCACATGAATCTTTTAGATGGAAAAATATGTAATCGCGCGGCAGGAATTGTCTCTTCTTTTGATCGTGTGTTTATTGATTTAAAATATCCTACAGGGGCTGATGAAAAGAGTTTTATCGAAAATGTTAAGCTTTCCTCTTCTATGGATAAAGGGGAAATTACCGCCTATAACAAAGAAGGGATGACAAGGTTTGCAATAAAGGATCTTTCAGGATTTATGACCTTGGATTCTTTTAAAAAAGCCGATGTGGAGTTTTCAGGATTTATTGAAGATGGAGATAGACTTTTACCGATTTCATTAGTAGGCAAGCCTGCAGAAAAAAATAGAAAAGGGTTAGAGCTTGATTTATCTCTTCAGTTAGATCCGGTTTTTGGGCAACAAGCTCATATCAACATGGTTTGCTTACATAGGGAGAATGATTTTTTAGTAAAAAGTAGACTTGATTCATTAGAATTGCGTCAGATGCTTGTTTTGCAAGTAGGACTTGGGTTACTTCATTCAGGGTTTAAAGATTATACGATTAACAAGGGGTCATATTCGTGTGATTTGCAGATAGTTTTTGGCAGCTGTGGAATAAAAGACTTTTCGATAAAAAACTTATCGTGCACTGATTTTGGGATCTATTCAGAAAAAAATGATATTGGACTTGAAGCAAAGCAGATGAAAGGTCAATTTGAATTTGATTTATTTAAAGATTTAACAACAGCGGTTCCTTTTTGGGAAACAGAACTTGTAGATGCAAACCTTGTGATAGGCAAAGAAGAAGGGCCTGCCTATTTTTTTGAACATGTGAATATGAAGGCGTCTGCAAAAAATGGCTCTTTTATCGACACCTCTATTACAGGGGAAATAAATGGAACAAAAGGGTTGATAAATATTGATGGATCGATAGAAAGCCCTATTGTCGATTTGATGATGACTGCAAAGGCAAACGATGCATTACACTGGTTTGGCGTTTCAGAAAAGTCTTATAATCATGAGCTCATGCTTTCCTCTCGTTTGGAAAAACAAGGAAGTGAGTATACTGGATCTGGCGTTGCAACTATTGCTTCTGGGACGGTTATTTCTGAAGTAAGGTTTGATACAAGGGGGACTTGTGTAAACGACTTAATGGTACAGTTTTCATCAAAGCAGTTTTCAGGTACTTTTTTTCCCTTTATTAACGAAATCACTAGATTTTCTTGGTCACTTGATGGAAATTACGCTTTTAATGGAACATACAAAAATGGGGATGTTGACTTATATGTAAATGGTGATCAGGCAACCTATCGACAAAAGCATTCCTATATAAAAAATGCTAAAGGTTCTGCTCATTTTGTTCAAGATGCAAAAGATCAAAGTTGGAAGATAGATATCTCCTTAAAAGGTGGACAAAAAAAGATCTTTGGCGATAAGAACCTATTTTTAGAAAATGCTGATATTTTTATTTGTAATCGTGAATCGTTTTTACAAATTCGTGATTTACAAGCGTATATGGATATTGATGAATTAGGAGCAAAGGTGCTAGCTAGCGCTAATCAATTTGACATTGATGGATCAGGTGAGGTTAGATTTGATCTTGCTTTGAAAAATAGTGACTTTGAACTTTGTAGAGCTAAAGGAAGTTATAAAGATAATAAGGTCTTATTAGGGGAGTATTCCCATTTTCTCGATAATGAGATTGTGTTACAAAGAGCTGATTTTTCAGAGGGAATACATATTGATGTAGAATGTCCTATTGATTTTAAAGATGTGATCTTTCCAAGATTTCTACGTGAACAACAATATAAAGAGACGAGAGCTAAACTTGTCATTACTAATGACGACATTTGTTTTGAGACTTTTTTAAATGAGCATGCTATAAAAATAGAGAAAAGATTATCTGAGATTTCATTATGGATCGATGACGAGCAGCTGACTGGAAAAATTGGGGCCTCATCGTTTTGTATCGATTCAGGACAATGTAATACCCCCCTTTGCCATGCATTTATAAATAGTTGTGTAGTGACAAAGGAAGGGTTTTTATTTGATGGCAAGCTCACTTCTGATCAAGGATATTTTTCAGGAACTATTGAGGGTGTGATGAAAGATATGTGGGTATTTTCAGGAAGGGGAATGGGGGGTATTTCTCATGGTAAGGAGAATAAATACTACATTGATTCCTTAGAGCCCTTTTCATTTACTGTAGATAAAAAAACCTTGATACAAAATGGAAAATTTTCGATACGAGAAAATGATCAATTGCTTGGGCAATTGTTTGCAAAGTCTATTGGCTTTCATGATGGACTAAATAAAATTTCTTTTCATGAGGTGGAAGGTACCACGTTTAAGGAGGTATTATCTGATAAACTTGGGGTGTTTGTGCAAGATGAGAAAGTGCAATTTACCGCCGAGGCAGACATTTTACCATTCGAAGGTGATTTTTGGTTTTCTGGCCATTTAGACCAGAAAATATTTACTGTTTACGAAAGAGAAATTAATGCAAAAAGCATTCATATCCGAGGTAATCGTCATGCTTTAGTTGTTGACTGTAAAGTTCCGATAGATAACAAAGATATCGATGTTACGGCCCATCTGTTTTTAGATGATACCATTGTTTTTCATATCGATGGCCAGGTTGACTCAAAACAAGTGTTAGATGTCAGGGGAAGTTATAGAGATGAGTTAGAAATTTTTCGATTAAAAGGCAGTTTATGTGGAGTAGAATTTGATGTTACTGCCTCTGAGGTTTGCGAAAAAAGAGGGTTTAATGCTCAAATGCATTTTGATTTTTCCAAGATGCGATCTATTCTTCCTGAAGCCGGTGCAGCAGTGGTTGAAAAGTTAGGTCTTGCTAAAGGCATTAATTTGATAGGAGAGATGTATTTTGATAAAACGCCTTATTTCGATGGGTTGATACAAGGGTCTGATTTTGACTTTCTTGGCTATTCAATAAGTAGTTTATTTGGAAAGATTTTATTAAAAGATAACGTTTGTACAATTAGTGACTTTTCTATTGCAGATCGTTCGGTAGTATCGGAATGTAAAGAAGCAGTATTTGATGCACGTCATGAAGGGGTCGAATTTTTTACCAAAAACCTTTCAATAAATAACCTTCGTCCTTGTCTTCTTGCCAAAAAGGGGGAAAGGAAAAAAATTTCAAATCCTTTTATGATTGAAAAAATCGAGTTTAATGAGGTGCAGGGAAACTTATTGGATAGAAAAAGTATTAAAGGAAAGGGCTCTATTTCATTTGTCAATACCTTTGATAAGCAAACCAATCCCTTTTTTAGTTTTGCTAAAGAAATTATTGGCAGAATTGGTCTTGATCCAGTAGTAATGATACCTGTCTTTGGAGAAGTTGATTTTTCTTTAGAGGATGAAAAGATACATTTTTTGAAAATGCAAAATTGCTTTTCAGACGCTGGAAGATCTCACTTTTACCTTTGGCATAAATCTAAATCGTTTTTAGATTTTGATGGAAACATTCATCTTGATATAAGGATGAAACAATACGTGCTATTTAAATTTGCCGAATTATTCATCATCTCTCTAGATGGCCCGCTTTCTTCACCAAAAGTATACCTTAAATGAGATGGTTAAAAGAGCTCATGTTCCCCCTTGTGTGCCATCGGTGTAAAGAGCCGCAAGAAAAGACTCTTTGCAATCTTTGCCTTCTTGGATTAGAGCTAAAGCAGGTGCGTCCATGGGAACCTATTGCCCATTTATTTGAATCAAAGGCCCCCTTTTTATACGTAAATAGAGCTCAATATAAAAAATTGATCATAGCTCTTACAGTGGTGCAATTGAGTAAACTTAAGTGGAAATATGGAAGGATTCAATGTGAGCCAGAGCTTATCTACCTTAAAAAATATTTAGAGAAAAATACATCACTTTCTGGCCACAAAACTCTTTATTTACTTCATCGAGAAAATAACCCCATATTGCGCGAAACGATGAGAAAAGATTGCTTTTTACTAATCATTTAGTTCTGGTTCTTCAAATAACACTTTATAATGCTCTGGGCTATGATGCTTTAGCACTTCACATTCGTATAGAAGAAGTTTTCTCAATTTTGTATCTTTACAATGAACAAGTTTTTTTTCTGGTAGAAGTACTGTGGTACCCATATTTACATACTGATGCTTTGTAAATTTGTGCACTAATAATGTAAAAAGATAAATCATTTTGAAAAGGAAGGGAGTTTTTTGCGGAACATCATTTTTGACAACATGCAAAATATTTCCGTAAAAATAGGGGATCACATCAAGAGGGTTTACCAGACGAAACAGTCCGTAAGATGAAGCCTCTTCTGCTAACGTTTTATAATCTTCATTGCCGATTGCAGGGGGGGCAAAGGCGTAAGTTTTGATGTTAAATGTATTTGGAAAGGTGTAATTGATCCCTATTGCAAGTAAGCCTGTCGCTGCACCACCTTGACTATGACCTGTGAGGATCAGATCTGTTCCAATAGGCAGTGTACTTAAAAACTCAAAAATCTTTCTGGCTATAGCTTTATATTGCAACGCTATTCCTCTTGTGACCATCGGATTTAGAGGGGTTTGTAATGGGACAGGAAAGGTGGGTTTTCCAAAGACTGCAATATCGGTAAATAGATCATAGATCTTTTTAGGGTCAGTTCCCCTGATGATAATGATATATTTGTTGTCTGCCACTTTGTCTATGACGATAAAAAATGAGCCTAATGCTTGCTTAATGGCCCAGACCCCTTCATAGCCATCATACACTTGTAAGATTAGATCTAAGCATAGGGCGGCTTCTTCTTTTATATAACCATTTTCCATACTACTAATTGTAAAACTATAGGTATATTAACTTATAAAGGATTAATACTAAGATTCCATATCTTGTTGGATCATTTGTATTTGGCGTCTTAGCGTTTCATCATTTTCCATTTGCTTTTTCACTTTATTCCAAGAGTGTAATAAAGTAGAGTGTGTTTTTCCTCCAAAAGATGAGGCAAGCTTCATCAAGCTATCATTGATCATCTCTTTAGCTAAGTACATAGCAACTTGGCGGGGAAAAGCGATTTCTTTGGCTCGAGAGTTTCCTTTGAGATCTTGAACGCGAACGTTGTACATAGAAGAGACGCTTTGAAGGATGTTTTCTACACTTACTTTCTTTTTCGGTGTGAAAGAAAAAAGTTCACTGAGTGTTTTTTCTACAATTTCTTGTGTTACTTCTAGATTCATTAATCCGCAATAGGCTCCAAGACGGTTAATGGCCCCTTCAAGTTGTCTAACGTTATTAAAAATATGTTCGGCAATGAAAAAGGCAACTTTATTAGGGATGATGATCCCCTTTTTTTCTGCCTTATATTGTAAAATCGCTACCCTTGTTTCTAAATCTGGGATTCCAATATTTGCCACAAGTCCCCACTCCATTCGTGCGATCAAGCGTTCAGAAAGCTTTAATTGGCTTGGCGGCTTATCACTTGTAATGACAATTTGCTTATGATCGTTAATCAGTGCTTCAAATGTATTACAAAATTCCTCTTCAAAATTAAGCCTACTTTGTAAAAACTGAATATCATCGACAAGCAAGATGTCTAAATTGCGATAAAATCGTTTCATTTTATCTACCGTTTTATTTCTTAAATTATCCACAAGATCATTGATAAATGCCTCGGTAGTAATACATTGTACTCGAAGCTTTTTATGAGTTCTATTGATTTCATGGGCGATACTGTGAAGAAGGTGAGTTTTACCAAGTCCTACACCGCCATGGATGAATAATGGATTGTAAGATTGACCAGGACGAGAGGCAACACCAAGGGCTGCCGACTTTACAAATTGATTCGAAGGACCTTCAATAAAATCTGAAAAGGTATACCCTTTGTTTAAGCGTACGCCAAGTCTTTGTTCATCTCCAGGGGTAAGTATTGTTTGAGGAAGGGGAGTTCTATCCAACACCTTTTTCTTAGGAGGTTCAGCTATGACAAAATGAATCATAGGATGTTTATTTGCGTCACAAGGAAGAAAAGAAGCAAGCTCTTTTTTATAATTTTGCAATAGGTAATCGCTTACAAAAACATTGGGAACTTCAAGAGTGATGCCACGGTCATCCCCTTTGATCGCAGTTATGGGAGCAAGCCAGTTTTGAAACTCTGCTGCTGTACATTTTTCCTTCATGAAAGAAATAAACTCATCCCACATATGTTTTGTTTCTTCAATTAACATAAAGAATATAAAGCTCCTATTTCCACAATAATTTGATTTATGAACAATGTTTCCACAAGCTGTATAATTAGCTAATGTTATGAATAAACTCTAACACCTATGATAGATTCCCTACAAGTTTTTTCCAATAAAAAAAAGAGGTTAGGTGGTAAGTTCTTTACCTGTAGGCAAGAAGAAGAGCTTCTGCACTATTTTGAATCAAAGGTTGTTTTGCATTTGTTAATTGACTGGCAAGAGTGATTCCTCTTGCATTATATCCAAGAAGAAATAAGGCTTTTGCACGATTTAATAAGGTCTCTTCGTGCTTTGGATCAAGCATTAGCGCTTTATCGATTATATGTAGCGCCTTTAAATTATCTCCCATTTCAAGATAGATAGCCCCTAGTGTTTGTAAATCGTAAGCATTTTCTGGGGATAGAATAATCAGTGCTTCAAAAAACTTTAACGCAGTATCAAAATGACCTTGCTTTATGTACGTATAACCTATAAAACGAAGATCTTGTAAATCTTCTTCACCCCATCCTAATAGGTCAAGCCAGTTAATATCACTCATGGTTAAACCTTTTGAAACCCTGTTCTATTTCCAATTACCGATTGGATCCCTTCTTGGATCTCTTTGGCTTTAGAAAAGGCTAATTTTAAGGCTTTTGCTTCATTTTGTATAGTGCTAATTTTTGCTTGAGAATCATTTGTAGGCAAACTTGAGCTAAGCTTTTTAATCGTACCTTCCTCAATATCGTTCACCCGGTCTAACAAAGTGTCGACCGAACTAAAAGCAGGGGCTAATTGATGGGTAAACAACCTCCCTGTTTGATTACCAAAACCTTTCGGCTCTTGAATAAGACTAAAAATCTGATTTGGCTGACCAAGATTAAAGAGTTGATCGGTTTTTGAGAAAGTGGAAGGATTGACTCGGTCTAAGCCAACTCTTTCACTGATATCTTTGGAATCAGTAGATAAATCCCAACTCTCTGCTTGCCTTTTTTCATACTCTACAGAGGTGGTTAACGAAATGTTATAAGTGGTTGTAGGGGAACTTGGTATATTTTGATCTGCCATATACCAAGGCATAACAAAAAAGATTATATTATTCAAATATAATCTTTATTGTTCTTAAAAATTTACTATTTACTTGCCATTATTCGCTAATAAATCAGTTACTTGACCAGATCTCAGAGCTAAAAGTGCAGCACTTGCAGTACGAGCGTTTACTGGATTGTTGTTTACATCGTTTCTATATAGAACTACAGGCGCGGCCCGATTCGGCGCGTTCTGGATATTAGGATTAAGCTGAACACCCTGATTCGGTGGTGTAACAAACCCACCTTGTGGAGCTTGCGCATTGTTATTTGCTGCCAGTTCTAAAGCTGCCATCTGAGCCGCTATCTGATGAATATCTAGTCCATTCATATTTATTCCTCCATTGGTTTTTTGTTAAGATTATACCCATATAGTTTGGATTATGTCAATTAAAAGTGGCCTTTATTTTGGTTAAAAAATAGGCTAATTAATAGGTTTTTTCTTTACATTCACGTATAAAAGAAATACTTTCCCACAAATTCCCATTTTGTCGATTTTTTGTAATTCCTTTGCGCGTCAACTTTTGCAAAGTAATATTTTTAAAATCGATTTTTTTTACCCGCTTTTCGTTGTAAAAATAAGGGAAAAAAGGTATTCTGTGGGAAACGGTGGGAAATTAGGCGAAACTAAATATGGCGATGCAATTTTTTAGTGGTTCTTACAGCGCAAAACTTGATGAAAAGTGCCGTTTTGTATTGCCACAAAATTTGCGATATATGCTTGTGGAAAAAGGGGAGCTTTCCTTCTACATAGGCCTTTCTATGGGGGGCTGTCTTGCCATTTACAAGACGTCTGAAATTGAAGCGTTAGCTCAAAAATTTCAGCAAAGAAAGCATGTGGCAAAGTTTCAGAAATTTTTTACTCTATTTTTCTCCACTTTAGTAAATACCACTTGTGATAAGATTGGACGGGTTAGTTTACCGATGGAATTACAAAAAAGTGTAGGCATCGACAAAGAGCTTATGATTACAGGGGCCATGGATAAGATCGAAATCTGGCCAAAACAAAAGTATGAAAAGTTATTTTCTTTGGAAAACATAGGATCAGCTGAGTTTGATTCTTTGATGGAAGAGGCTTTTGGGGAAGAAAAAGAAGAGACACACACAAATTTAGAAGAACTATTGAAAAATGTACAAACGACGGTGAAAATGTAATGAGAAAAACGGCAAAGACAAAAGATGAAAAAGGATTCCCTCACATTTCAGTGATGAAAGATGAGGTGTTAGAAAGTTTTGAAGGCAGAAAGCTAAGAGTGTTTTTTGATGGGACATTAGGAGCAGGAGGCCATGCTGAGGCAATACTTGAGGCGCACCCTGAGATAGAAATGTATATAGGATGTGATCAGGATCTAAATGCTTTAGAGATAGCTAAGAAGCGATTAGTAAAATATTCAGACAAAATGCGGTTTGTTCATGGCAATTTTTCTGATTTAGATAAACATCTTACATCCTTAGGGGTGAAAGAAGTAGATGGTTTTTTTTTGACCTAGGAGTGTCGTCTATGCAATTTGATGAAGAAGATAGAGGTTTTAGTTTTATGAATGATGGCCCATTAGATATGAGGATGGATACAACTGCCACCCTTACTGCAAAAGATATTATCGCTGAAATGTCAGAAAAAGAACTTGGCGTGATCTTTAAGGATCTTGGAGAAGAAAGACTTTGGAAAAATGCAGCAGCTGCCATTACAAAGGCTCGAAGACGAAAACCTATTGAGACAACCAAGCAATTAAAGGAAGTTATCGAGGATGTTATCCCACGACATGGTAAGACTCACCCTGCGACAAAGATTTTTCAAGCAATTCGGATGTATGTAAATAAAGAGCTTGATGCCATTGAAATTTCTTTGAAAAAGGCGATGAAAGTACTTGCCCCTTCTGGACGTGTCAGTGTCTTATCATTTCATAGCTTAGAGGATCGTATTGTGAAAAACATTTTTAGATCAGCCTCTTTGCCTGTAAGAGATTTACGAGGGATGAATATTTCTGCAGCAAGCATTAAGGTCATTACTAAAAAACCTATTGCATGCAGCAAAGGGGAAATGATGAGAAATAGACGTGCAAGAAGTGCAAAATTGAGAGTGGCTGAAAAAATTTAGTAGGATTTACATGAATAAAGGGCACTTAGGGAAAATATTAGCATGCGTTGTTTTGTTTTCTGCAGTCTTATTTGCTTATTTAGATGCTCGAAATGATGTGACAAGGCTCATGATTGAACTACCTAAGCTTGCCTCAGAACTTTCTTATATTCAAGAGCATAACACTATTTTACAGTACGAGGTAGAAAAATTTGAAAATCCGGTATTTCTTTTAGGATTATTAAAAGAAACAGAGTATGCTCATTTATTATCAAGCACGAAAGAAGAAATCATTGCTATCTCCAGGAAAGATGAGAAGCAAGAGGTTCAAAATACTGTAATTAAAGGATTTACAGGTACATCATTACTTGGAACAAGTGTAAGATAAGGAAAAGATGTGCAAGATGAGATAAAACACTCTAATGGAAGATCATTACTTGTAGGTTTTGTTCTCCTATTTTTATTTGCTCTTATCCTTATACAATATTACAAAATACAAGTGATCGAACATGATAAATGGGTAAAAATTGCCGATAGTCAGCATCATTTGGTGGTAAAAGAGCCTTTTCAACGGGGAAAAATCTATTGCCGATCTGAAGATGGCAAAAAGGGGCGTCCTATTGTGATGGATGTGCTTACCTATCATTTGTATATTGATCCTATAAGGATTAAAGCCTCTGCAAAAAAGGAGATGATTGAGACATTAGGGGCTATGCTTAATGTAAAGGATCTGAAAAGACATTTTTATAAAGAGTCCAGGTGGAGAAAGATTCAAGCATTTTTGCCCCTTGAGAAGAAAATGGAGGTTGAGACCTGGTGGAAGGAGTTTGCCAAAGAGCACAAGATGGCTCTTAATTTACTAACGTTTGTGAAGGATTATAAGCGCTCTTACCCTTATGATCACCTTCTTGGTCCAGTACTTAGCACTGTATATCAAAATCGTGATGAAAAAACCGGTCAGGCAGTTCCTATTGCAGGGCTAGAAAAGATGTTTGATAGGCATTTACAAGGAGAGGTGGGAAAGCGCTATTTGATGCGCTCTCCAAAATATGCTATTGATGATGCCAAGAGGCATGTGGCTGCAAAAAATGGAAGCGATATTTATTTAACTATTCATCATCAAATACAAGCAATTTGTGAAGAGGAATTGAAAAAAGGTGTGGAGAGAGTGAATGCTAAGGGCGCAGTGGCTGTGATGATGGATCCTTCAAATGGGGAAATTATTGCCATGGCGCAATATCCATTTTTTTCTCCAGAAAAGTATGCAGAGTATTTTGAGTCGAAAGAAAAAGAGCACTTAACTAAGCCTAAAATGTTAACCGATGGATTTGAGCCTGGATCGATTATGAAGGTGATGACAATGGCTATTTGCTTAAAAGCAAATGAAAGCTTGCTTGAAAAAAATCAGCCCCCAATATTTAATCCTTATGAGATGATTCAGGTGGACAATCCTAATTTTAAAGGGAGAAATCGTCCTTTAAAAGATATTTCAATACATAAATACTTGAATATGTTTTTAGCGATTCAAAAATCCTCAAATATTTATCCTGCACGTATGGTTGAAAAGGTGTTAGATAAGCTTGGGTCTAAATGGTATTCAGATCAACTGTCAGAGATTTTCGGTCTTGGAAAAAGAACTGGTGTGGAAATGCCTTATGAAAGTCCTGGTATGATCCCTATTTATGGGATGAAATATAGCAATGGGAGGGATCAGTGGTCAGCCCCTACCCCATATTCTTTGGCTATTGGTTATAATGTGATGGTTAATGCAGTACAAATGGCAAGAGCTTATTCTGTATTTGCAAATGGCGGATATTTAGTGAGCCCTACATTGATAGATAAGATAGGGTCACCAGATGGTAAAGTTATTGAAATAAAGAAAAAAGGTAAAAAGAAGGTGTTATCAAAAGATATTGCTGACTTAATCTTGCAGGCGTTAAAGTATACGACAAAACCAGGGGGATCAGCAACGCTTGCAGATATCCCAGGCTATTCAGAAGGGGGAAAAACAAGTACTTCTGAAAAAAACATTAATGGGGTGTATTCAAAAAACACTCATTGTTCAAGTTTTATAGGAAATGCTCCCGCAAAAAATCCTAAATTTGTTTTAATAGTAGTTGTCGATGAGCCTGAGAAAAAATTTGTTAGTGGTTTTGGAACAACACATTTTGGGGGTAAATGTGCAGCGCCAATTTTTCGAGAGATAGGAAAAAAAACACTGCAAGTAATGAAGGTTCCATATGATGACCCGTATGGATTTTCACCAGGTGATCCAAGAACGGTGAAGGATCAGGCCGATTGGTTTAAAGAGAGTAACGAGTTAAATGCAATGTACGATAAGTGGAATAAATAATCATTAGTAGGGTGAAGATGAAATTAAAAAAAATATTAAAAGACATCGATACGATACAGGTAAAAGGTTCAAAAGAGATAGAAATCACAGGGGTTTTTTCCCATTCTAAAGTTGTGTTTCCAGGAAGTCTATTTATAGCAAAAAAGGGAAGAGAAACTGACGGTAATCATTATATACAAAATGCCATTCAAAATGGGGCCTCTTGTATTGTCCTTGATATGTATAACCCGTTTTTATCAGGGGTAACTCAAGTGATTGTAGAAGATCCTGCTGCAGTAGAGGGAAAGATTGCAAGAAATTACTTTGAAAATCCTTCAGCAAATCTTACTATGTGTGGTATTACTGGCACATGTGGAAAAACAACGGTTTCCTATTATACAAGGTATTTGCTCGAAAGTGAGTCAAAAACAGGGCTAATTGGAACTATTGAAACAAATACTGGTTTAAAGAGGTTTAAAAGTTCTCATACCACACCAGATGCTGTAACATTAATGAAAATTTTAAAGGAGATGAAGTCTGCCGGATGTAAAAATTGTGTCATGGAGGTCTCCTCTCACGGGTTAGATCAAAGGCGTTTAGATGAAACCTATTTTGATATTGTCGCTTTTTTAAATTTATCCCACGAGCATTTAGATTATCATGGGACGATGAAAGAATATCAAAAGGCAAAAGAGAGACTGTTATGTCATCGCAAAAAAGATGGTATTGTTGTATCTTCGTTAGATTCCTTTTGGGGAGCATCGTTAAAAGAAAAAATTCCAGAAGCTGTCACTTTTGGATTTTCTTCAAAGGCAGATGTGCACGGCTCAAAAGTAGAATTAAAAAGTACTGGATCGATCTTTACTCTAACTATAGCAGATGAACAAAAAGTGGTAACCTTCCCCCATATTGGAATGTTTAATATCGAAAATGCACTTGCAGCTTCAGCTATTGCCTACTCATTAGGAATTTCTTTTGAAGATATTGTTGCAAGGCTGGAAACTATGCCAGGGGTTGTCGGTAGAATGGAGAGAATTGAAAACTCTTCTGGCCTTTCTATTATTGTAGATTACGCGCATAAAGTAGATGCATTAGAAAAGGTTTTGATCACATTAAAAAAGATAACTAAAGGAAACCTTATTATTGTCTTTGGATGTGGTGGAGATCGTGATAAAGAAAAGCGTCCGCTCATGGGGGCTTTAGTAGATAAATACTGTGATTTTGCAGTATTAACCAATGACAATCCAAGAAGTGAAGATCCATCAGCCATTATTCAGCAGATAGAAAAGGGGATTACTAAATTAGATTATGTAACAATTGAAGATCGAAGAGAAGCGATCCAGTATGCGATCAAACATGCAAAAGTGGGAGATACAATTTTACTTGCTGGAAAAGGGCATGAAGAGGAGCAAGAAATTGGAGGGCAAAGGGTTTGTCTTTCTGATAGAATACTTGCAAGAGATATGGCATCTGCTTTATAATAAAAAAATCTATGAAGATTTTAAAACACTTTTTCCTTATTTGCCTTGCTTTTTCTTTGAGCGGTTGTTTTCAATCAAAGACGGCTAAGTATACAGATCTGATTATTGAGAAAAATCTTCATGGCCGCCATACAATGCCTATTGTTGTGATCGACCCTGGCCATGGAAATTATGACCTTGGCACCCATAATCACCTTTGCGAAGAAAAGGAACTTGCTCTTAATACCTCTTTATACACAAAAACTGAGCTGACAAAAATGGGCTATCGAGTGGTGATGACACGCTCTCACGATGAGTTTATCACTTTAAAAAAACGTGCACAAATTGCCAATGATCTAAAATGCCAAGTCCTTGTGAGCATTCACTACAATGCAGCACATAATAAGCAAGCAAATGGAATTGAGATCTTTTACCCAAAAGTTGCAAAACCATGGAAACAAAAGCGGTCTAAACTACTTGCACAAACAATCCTTCGTAAAATGCTTGCAAATACTGGAGCAAACTCCAGAGGGATCAAAGAAGGCAATTTATGCGTGATTAGAGAGACTAACATGCCTGCAGTTCTTATTGAGTGTGGATTTATTACAAATGATGAAGAGTGTCATAAGATGATCAACCCTACCTATCAAAAGACCCTTGCAAAGTCGATAGCAGAGGGGTTAGACGAGTACTTCCAACTATAGTGAGGGGGGGGGGCTTGTGTTTTTTGCGATCTTTGTCCCTTTTTGGTCTAAACGTATCTAGTATACACTACCTTTCAAAAAATGAACAAATCTCATCCAAACCACTACCGCCCTTATAGCATTTCATTTTTTTTGAAAGAATACATTGCAACTTAAAATGCAAAGGTTTAGCATTTTAATTTTTAATACATTTTTAATTACAAAATGAAAAAATTTATATTTACATTTTTAATATTTCCATTTTTGGTAAGAGCTGAAAATCTAACGATTGATCTTGGAAAGTTAGGTAAAATTGTATACTGTTTTGAGGAGGGACTTTGTGAAAAAGTTGCTCGTTTATCTCCTACAAACGAAGTGAAGTATGAACATCTTTATCATTATGATGAGGATAAAAAACTTATCTCTGAAAGTCTAATCTACGGATTAGGAAAGATTGAATATTTAAGTGGTTTAGAAGAGGGTTACCTTATTACCAAGACGCCATTTGGAGAGGAGAAGTGGACAGATAAAGATCGATCTACCTTTATAGAATCTACTCTTCATAAGGCGTATGA
>Ga0172367_10003148_pt1 | contig 21848 bp, 11 predicted proteins | sample Lak10m_FD_114542 | JGI IMG/M metagenome (GOLD analysis project Ga0172367, IMG submission 114542) | Freshwater microbial communities from Kabuno Bay, South-Kivu, Congo - kab_022012_10m | ecosystem: Environmental > Aquatic > Freshwater > Lake | place: Democratic Republic of the Congo: South-Kivu... | reverse complement strand
GATCCAAATATCCTGTTTTCATATCTGCTTTCCAGGCCTGGCGTTGACAGGCCTTTTCAGCTTGATTACAACTTTACCGAAAAAGGAAAATGGCAAAATTCGTTCTGCATGGCGATGCAGACGTTTGTAGTTGTCGTGGCTGGGATTGGAACTGGGAAAACACTTGCTGCGGGGCTGTCTGGCATGTATCACTCGCTGATGACGCCGGGCTTCAAGTTCCTTAACATTGCCCGAGAAGCCTGGCAATCGAAGCTGATGTATGACCTAATTCTTGAGAACATAGCAGGAACTCCCGCGGAAGATTTTTTGTTTGCCGCGCCAAGCAAGCCGTATCCACTCATAGTCTGGAGATACGGAGTCCAGACTGAAAGCGGCGTGAGGATCGTAAAGTCAACTCAGGAGTTTATGTCTCTTGGAGAGAAAGGCGATGCCTCAAACATCTTTTCGTGGAGAGGCGACTGGATCAACGTTGATGAAGGAGGGCGCATCGAAGGGCTCTCGGAAATCATTTCTACATTATCGACGCGCCTTACTGGCAATACCGCAGAAGGAAGATCGTACATGGGCAGGATGTCGATCTTGTCAAATCCGTGGGAGAATCCCGACCTTTGGGAAATGTACGACCTGGCTGCCTCCGACGAAGAAAATGGACTCGCACTCGAAATAGAGACAAAAGACAATCAGAATGTTACAGAAAAACAACTGAAGCGCATGTTGTCTCTTATTCCAGAGTCTGAAAGAGAAAGGTACACGACTGGCAAGAGGCCCGAAGGTAGAGGCACGTACTTTCCAAAGGCTGATGTCATCAAGTGCGAAGATGAGATTTTGTCTGAAAAAATATTGGAAGGAGCCGCAAAAGGCCTTACTGGATACGTCGCCAAGTCATCGCCTCGAATTGGGTACTACCACTTCGAGGCTCCGCCAGAAGACGGAAGGCTCTACTGGATGGTTGGGGATCCTGGAACAGACAACGCGCCAAAAAGAAATTCTCCGGTTTGGCTTCTGTGGGACATAACGGACGCGCCAAAACTATCATTTCTGCAAGCAATGTGGTGGGGTTCTGGAAATGGAAGCATAACCCCATTCTTATCCATGATGGTAAACTGGATAGTGAAATACAGACCGATGAAGTGCGGCGTAGACAATACGTCCACGCAAAAGCACACCGCTGAACTTGCAACCTTGCAACTTGTTGCGAATAAAGGATATTCCGTAAACAGAATACTTGGATTTGATTTTTCTGGAATGAAAAGGTACACATATCTTTTGTCGCTCAAACTGCTAATTGAAAGCACTTCCGTGAAATGGCCTTCGATAGCCACAGGACTATCTGCTCAACTTACAAATTATGATCCATTTGAAGACAAAACAACCAATTCGAAATTTCCGCAAGACCTCGTTGCGGCTTCGTCAATCTTTGGCTTCCAGGTCAAAAGCACTTATGGCGTCAATCGTGGCGACCAAGATGATACCAATCCTGCTTTCACTTTTGAGAATGCTTTATTCCTACGCAGGACTGGGAGAATTAGAGTCCCGTTCGTACATTCGTCCAGGTATTCGTCCGCCAAGGAACGTAGTCGTTGATAGAGGACAAAGGAGAATCCGCTATGCTAGACGGAAATAAATACCAGTGCGACAAGTGTGGCTCAAAGAATACAATTTCGCATGGCGCAAGGTACGAGTGTAAGTCCTGCAAGCATTACGGAAGAAAGCAAACGGAACCAGGAGCGGTTTCATTTGCTGAAAAGCCAAATGGTAAAGCTGTTGTGTCGGCTGTATTTGACAGGCCGATCATGTCTCTTGACGATCTTATTTTCTCGTGCCAGATAGACACAGGCGTGTGGATTGTCGAGAACTGGACAAGCGGAACAAATCAGGGTTATCGAAAAGACAGGCAGGTTGAATGGGAAGTCAGGAATGGGATGGTAATTTACGGAAGTGTGAAAGACAGCGGGAAGTTGATCACAAAGACTCTTTATAACGTAAAGGCCTTTTTGAGAAGGAAGACTTTTGAGATTGATGCGCAAAGAATAAAAGACGATCTTCTGAGAGATTTTTCGCGCGCGTACAAGTCGCTCCCTAAGCCGGTGTCCGTAGGGCGCAAAGGTGAAATGATGCTGGAGATTGATTTTCCGGATATTCACTTCGGGAAGTTAACGTGGTCAGAGGAAAGCGCGCACGATTACAGCATGAGCGTCGCGGAGCAAATGGTGTCAAATGCGTTGTCAAAGCTGCTTCAAAGAGCAGGGAAGGAAAGAATATCGAAAATACTACTTCCGCTTGGGAATGATTTTTTCAATTCAGATAACGCAAGCGGAACTACGACAAAGGGAACTCCTCAGCAAGAAGAGGATAGATGGACAAGAACATTTAGGTTCGGGACAAATCTCGCCAGAAAAATGATCGAGACTTGCGAAAAAGTTGCTCCTGTTGACGTTTTGATTATGCCAGGGAATCACGACGCAACGAGAACGTTTTATATGGGTGAAGTTATTGCCGCATTCTACAGCAGGTCGAAGTACGTCAAGGTAGATAATCGCCCAAAGGCAACAAGGTACTACAAATTCGGAACGTCAATGATTGGATTTAATCACGGCGAAATGAGTCTGGATAGACTCGCCGGGATGATGCCGCTTGAAGAGCCATCCATGTGGGCTGAAACTCAGCATAGAGAATGGCATCTTGGGCACTACCACAAAACAAAGGCGCTCCAGTTCAAGACTGAAACGATAAACGGGATCGTTTTCAGGTACCTTATGTCCATGACTGGCGCAGACGTGTGGCACTTCGGGAAGGGATTTATCGGCGGAAAGCGTTCCGCAGAAGCGTTTTTGTACCATAAGACAGAAGGATTAATTTCAAATATAAACGCAATCGGATAGACAATTTCTCAGACTCTGAGAAATTGTGGTAATATATGCGAGTTCAGGCTGCTTTCCTGAACAAGATAGCGTAGATAAAAATTGGAAAATTCAACCTTTTTTGTTTGCGTCTATTTAAATGCTAAAATCCTTTTTTCAAAAAACTCTCGGCACAATCGCGGCAGGCCCCTACTCACTACAGCTTGAGCGGGGATTTCCGTATGTCTCGTGGTATTCTCAAAAGACGTATTATGAAGATTTGAGACGTTGGTATCGCGGAGATCCCTTGAACGAGGAAATAAAGCAGGGGGCGCAGACGGCAGAAAAGTATCCAATCAAAATCAATCCGCTCAAACAGACTTGCAGAAAGCATACTGCTGTTCTTTTCGGGCTAAACGTTGACTCGATGAAGATGAAAAATCTTCCAGTGTCATTTATTCCGTCCGGCGAAAAAGAAAAGAAGAAGAGGGGCAAGGAAGTTATAGAGAAAGTCATGAAGGTCATGTCCAGAAGCAACCTTACGTCAACCTTCATTTCAAACGGAATCATCTCGCAATATCTCGGCGGATCCGTCCTTGCCGCAAAATGGAGGCCCGACCTCGGGGAAGATGGCGAAATAGAAATTACCGCTCCGGATCCCGATGAGTTTGTTGGCGTTCCTGATGGAGCAAATTACTTCAGACTTCGTGAAGGATGGATTGTTCGTGAAATCGACTACCTCGAGGCTCGTTCATATTTCCCCGACCTGGTGAGCGAAGATTCGACGATTTACTACTATACGGAATGGTGGACGCCAACAAAATACAGAATTGCAATCAATGGGCGCGTGATAGAGAAGAATGGCGAGAAGCTGGAAGGGAAAAACCCCTTCGGCGTTGTTCCGATGGTTTACATTCCTCATATCCGCGAGGGTAGATTTATTGGCGAATCCCTTATTACTGAATTTGTCAAAGGCGTGATAAAGGAGATGAATCTGAGAGACACAGACATCGGTGATGCCGTATCAGAGGACTCCCACACGATTACTGCTGGCCGAAATATGACATCGACGCCGAAATATGTCGCTCTCGCAGACGGAAAGAGAATACTCGATCTTGGATCATCGACTGGTCTCAGTGAAGCCGACAAGCCGGACTTGTGGGCTGTCTCTGTAAAGTCTGCGTCCGAGCCAATGTTGAAGTTCGCAGACAGGCTTGAAACAATGTATCGGCGCGAAGTCGATCATCCCGCTGTGGCTGATGGAGAGGATCAGGGTTCGCAAAGATCGAGCCTTACCCTTAATACAAGAATGTGGCCGCTCGTAAGCCACGTCGAAATGGAGCGCGCAAACTGGTCTGCCGGTCTTTCTGTGTTCATTGAGATTTTGATCAAGATGATGGCAGAGAAAAAGCTCGATGGGATAACGAAAGAAGATGCGCAACTCAGCTTCATCACGAAATGGGCTCCAATGCTTCCGAGAGACAGGGAAACGTTGATAAACGAAATTTCCCTTCGTGCTTCATCTGAAATTGGCAGTAAGCGCCACCTAATGTCTTTGACCGACGACATAGACGATCCGGATACCGAGTTCGAGAGAATGGTCGAGGAAAAGAAGAAGATCGCAGAGGCGACGGCGAAAGACAATCCTCTCGGCGGCAAAGATGGAAAGCCCGGCTTTGGCGGAAAGTCCGGCCAGGTAGACAACAAAATTCGGAACTCCGACTACAAGTCTGGCGCAAAGAAACCGCCTGACGGAGCTTCGGTGAGCGCGAAAAGCTCCGATGAATAAAACAACCAACGCAGAAATGCGTCTATGTACGGCCCAGGAGTGGCTCTCCTACAAGCCGTAAAAAATAGCCAGGAGAAAAAAAGATATGTTAGTGAAACGTTTCAAAATGCTCGATCAAAGTGGCGCTGGCGGTGCTGGTGCTGGCGAAGGTGCTGGTGGCGGTGCCGGTGAAGGTGGGTCTGGAGCCGCTGGCAACTCTGGGTCATCTGGTGGCGGCGAGGACTACAAGGCGTTGTACGAGACCGCAGTTGCAAAGCTCTCCACGACTGAAAGCGAATGGAAAGCCAAGTACGCCGGCTTGCAGAGGACTTTGCAAACCGAGCAGGACAACCTCAAAGCGAAAGTGACTGAGTACACGACTTTGAAGTCGCAGTTTGATGGTCTTCAAGCCGAAAAAGAAACTGTCGCAAAAACGCTTTCCGAGAAGGAAGGGCTTGTTGGAACCCTTGAAGCCGACATCAAGCGCAAGTCATTGATCATGGAGAAATTTCCTCATTTGTCCACGTTCGAGAGCCAGGGACTCCTTCCGCAGAAGCCGCTTGAAGAGCTTGAAGGTGCGCTCGGTCTTTTTTCCGCAAGCCTTGAAAAGATTTCAGGCGAAGCTCGTAAGCAGCACGCTGAGGGCGGATCCGCCGGAGAGCCTGCTGGCAAGAAACAAAGCGTAACCAGCTCACAAATGAAGCTCCACGAAGCGCAGCAAGCCGCAATGCGCGGAAATGGCGCAGAATACCAGAAGCTATACGGCGAGTATCTCGAATTGTCAAAGAAGGAGGCTTCGTAAAGAGCCTACTTTTCCAAAATTATTTTTAGTTTTCAGGAGTAATTATCATGGCTGATCTTTTTGACTATTACAACATGAATCCCGTTGCGGTCATCGACCAAAACAAATGGGATGACAAGGTGCCGGAAGTTGTGATGAACTTCCAGCAAGGACCGACCATTTTCAGCCCCCTTGTCGACTGGACTGATCGCTCGGCTGTCACCGGCGCACAGACCAGCGAGTTCTTTGACCTGCTCGAAGGCGATGTCGACAACGACGAAATCTCGTTCACCTCGAATTACATCGAGCAGCCGAACGGTCTCGACAGCCGTTCCCGCAAAATCACTGTGAAGCGCTACGGCGACAAGGTGCAGGTTCACAAGTCGTCCAGCTACTTCTCGCAGTGGAAGATGAGCGGTGGGCGCGATTGGCGTCCCCTGCTTCGCGCCGTTCTCGGCAACAACGTCCGCCGCAAGATGGAAATCCTCTCCCGCAATGCGTTCCTGGCAGGGCCCAAGACCTTCTGGACTTACGCAAACGGAAAGACCAGCTTTGCCGAACTCGGACCCGGCGACACCTTCAACCTCGAAATGGTGAATGCGTGGAACCTGCGCATTGGCGCGACTGGCAGCCCCGTCATCCCCGGCGATGCGCAAAATGCGAAACTCGTGATCGTGCCTCCCGGCGCGTACTACGACTTCCAGCAGTCCCTCTATTCTGCCACTGGCAACGAAGCCGCTCTGTGGCGTGATGCTCAGATGTATCAGAACCCCCTCAAGTACGAGGTCGGTCTGTACAAGAACGTCCGCTTCCAGGTCAATCCGTCCGACAACTACGGCACAAACTCCAGCATTCTGTACAACGCTGGCAAGATCAAAAAGCAGGTCAATGTGACTGCTGCCATCACTGCCGGTGATGGCGCTCCCGACCCTGCTACCGTCGCCGTCGATGATGTTTGGTACGTGGGTCAGAAGGATGTTGTCCACTACATCCAGTGTTCCGATTTCGCGGATAGCGAATTTGAGGTTGGCGACATCGTGTCGATCCACACCCTGAAAACCAGCGCCTATGGCGTAGCCGATGGTGTGAACTTCCTGTCAGGGAAGACCATCGTTCGGCGCGTTGTGGCTGTCGATCACACCAACAACCGCCTGTCTTTTGACCGTCCGATCATGAAGGACTACAAGGTTGCGATCACCTCCGGCGTGTACGCCTACGTCACCAAAGCCATGCACATCGGTTTCAACCTGGTGCTCGGCTCCCGCGGCGCGATCATGGGCAGCGTCAACAAGCCGGTTGAGTTCTACGAACCGAAACCCGTTGACGACTTCGAGTCTGTTTACCGTTTTGTGTGGGACGCGAACCTGGGCTGGAATATTTGGGAACCGAACCTCTTCGAGGCTCACTTTACTGCTGTCTCCCTGCCCAAGGCTGGTGGCATCATCACCCCTGACGACTTGTACTAAACACGGAGAAGATAGATGGCTTTCATTACTGTAGGCGAAGTTAAGGCTCGCGTTATTGACCTCCTCAGCGACCAGTTGGTTTACGAGGAAGGCGCGTCGTCCCCCACTCTCGCTCTTCCCATTCATGGGACGCAGACGAACGAGTCGGTTCTCCTCTCTGGCATCGAGGCGGCCCTGGACGCGACCAGCCAAAGGATCTGGAAGCCATCTGTTTTCGAAATCGAAACGGCAGTTACTGAAATCGACATCCCGGACGACCTCATCGAAATTGAGGCCGTCCTGGATCGAAAAACTCAAACTCTCATCGAGAGAGTTAGGTTTATGGTTGGAAATGAACCGGGTCAGGGCTTCATCACTTACCCATACGGAAAAATCACTCTTACATCCGAAGCGGAAGAAGGCGTGAAGATCTATTATTCCGCGCTTTGGGAAAAGCCTGTCGTAGACGCCTATCACCCATTGATTGATGACGTTCCGCTTTCGTGCCCGGCAGTCCTGACAAACGCGGTGGTGTTCTATGCAACAGCCTACTGTATGCTGCAAAGAGCGTCTGGATCGGCAGTTCTTCGCCAGTACAACACCAAAGTCGATTCTGGAAACCCGGAAGATAATCCGACCTACGAAATGGCGAAGGCTTTTATGACAATGTTTGAAACTGAAATGAAGCGAATCCCGCAAATGACAAAAGGAATCACGTCAAAATAAATGGAAACGCAAATCGTAAATCTTCTTCTTCAAAGAATGTTGCCCCACCTGAAGGACGGGCTCATTACCAACGTCGCAGTAAACGATCCATCGCGCGCCAAAATCGTAAAAATTGGGCTTTTGCAGACTTCAAAGGTTCAAAATGTCACTTCCATCGGAATCATCGGAGGCGATCACGAAAACCCTGCCTGGCGCGATGGTATTGTATCTATCGAGGACATGGAGAATGTCGCCCAGGACTTTCCGGCAAGGGAAGTAGGTGGCGGACAACTTTGGTGGAGAAGAGGTACGGCAGTCATTGAGTGCTTTCACATTACTACCCTTTTGTCGGAAGAGGAGGCTTTCGAGGCTTCCTATGCAACGCTTGGCAGGTTGATGTCCCTCATCGAATCGACCCCACTCAGTGGGCTCCGCGATGACTTTGACGAATCTGCCATCAAGATTTATTGCCCGTCAAACACGTTTTTTCAATCGGGCGGCCCGCCTAATCAGTACATCTTCCGAGGGAAAGTGTTTTGGATGATGATGACGGAGCGTCCGTAATTTTCTTTTTATTTTTTATGGCACGAACGACACTGTAAGACATAGTGTCTTTCTGTGCGGAGGATATTATTTTGGCAGTTTCAGCTCAAGCAGGTGTTTTTTCGTTCGGCGCTCAAAGCGCAAAAGGTGCAAACCCGACTACCTGGTATCGCCATCGCGCGACGATGGTCGATCTCGCTCCCGTTGATGACGTGCGCGAAGGTCCGCCTGAAATCGGCGGCATCGCAGTCCCCACTTTCCCGTACAAAGCCGGGCTTGTCGTAGCCGGTGGCGCAACTCTCCAGCCGCGCCTGCAAAGCACTTTCGGCTGGTTGCTCTACGGGCTTCTTGGCTCAGTCACCAGCGCCGCCGACCCCTACAATCTGGATGTGTACGATCACGCATTCAAGCTGTCGTCATCCGACTCGACCTACGTCCCCTACATGGGCTTCCGGAAAGTCGTCCCGCGCAAGGATAACGATGCCGACACTGATCTTGGCGAACGTTACGAGGACTGCAAGATCGTCGGTGGATCGCTCGTCCTCCCGAATGACGCCCCGCTAACGATGCGCTTCGATGTTGTCGGGCGCAAATACACCTTCGATCCCGACCCGCATTTGTGGACTTACGCAAACACGATGGAAGATTGGCAGTCCGCTCCCGTTGCCTGTCAAACCGGCGGCTACCTGAAGATCGACGGCTCGGAACTTCCCGTTGTGTCTGCGCAGGTTGGATTCCAGAACGTCCCCCTTGACATGCGCACTGAGCGCGTCTATGGCGATCCGTACATCGAAGATGTGACCATCATCCAGCGCCGCCTGATGTACGACATTACCTGCAAATGGCAGGATCCAACCTTGTACCGCAAAGTTCACGCTGGCGGAGCAACTGGGACTACCTGGTCCGGCAAGCCTTACACTTCATCGTTCGAGGTCAAGACTGTCTCCTCGATGGACATGCCGTCAGAAACCGAGCCTTACTCGCTCACTGTCGCCGCGGACAGCGTGATGATGACTCAGCAAGGCGGCATTCAGCTCGCCGGAAACAACGCCGTCATGCTGCGCTTCACTGGCGTCGCGCTCGAAGCAACCAATTACGCGATCTTCACCCTGCGCAATAAAACCGCTTCCTACGTCTGGCCCGTCTAATTTCAATCGGTTCTTGTTGTATAATGTGGGTGTCGGCAAAAAGTCGGCACCCACATTTCTATATAGGAGAAAGCGAAATGCCATTCAAGCTACCTGTACCAGTGATCACTCGAAAACGTCTCGAAAAGTCGGACGCAAAGTTTGGCGAAGGAGAACCCGGCACCTGGGTTTCTTTCCGCGCCGCCACCCAGGGCGACGAAGAATCAATGGCTCAGTACAAAAACCCAACCCGCCGCGAATACACCGATACCGCAGTTGTCCTGGACTCCAGCATCACCGTCGAGGATGTCAAGCGCGAGGAAGTGCGTCTCACAATGATCGCTTGCGACATCGAAGCCGCGGACGGCTCGCCGCTTTTCAAGTTCGAGAACAGCAAGCCGATGGGAACAAAAGAATTCTTCATTGCGTGGGGGCAACTCCCCCCGTTCGTTGCCAACGAGATTTCCGAGATTTGCCGCGTCGCCAATCCGCAGTGGGGACCTGCGGGAAAAGCTGGCGAAGGGGGATAGTTGAAGAAATCGAGCAGCAGGTCCAGGATTATTATGGCTACCTGAACGAGCTTCGGCTTGGCGCAAGCAACAAAGTGCCAGTAAAACCAGACATCCTTACAGCCTTAGAGACATTAGAAAAATTTGGAATGAAGATCGTAGACGGTGGTTTCTACGATCAGCCTGCAATCATCATTGAGCTTTTGGAAGTTGCAAGAAACTCAAAAGAGATGATGCTTCGAATACAGGACCAAAACAATGTTATGCCTCAAGGCTAAAAGGATGTCTGGAAAATGGCGAGAAAAAGTGTAAAACTCCAAAAGCAGGAATGGCTCAACGAGCTTAAGTCTTATATGAATACTGATGATGGGGAAGGACATCAGTTCGATCTCGCATGGTCTCCCGATTTCAGTGAAATTACTGTATATCCGTATAAAAACAATCAACCTCCCCTTACCATTGGTGTAAACTTAAATCTCACATCGTCCAACCTTGGAGCTGTTCCCATTGTGGGAACGATCCAGGGCAAGGGTGTCGATTCTCCGATTGGCGGGGTTCCTTTCAACGCAAGCGTTGTTGGAACTGACGTGCCGGAAGTAGTCAAAGATGGAAGAGTCATCAAAAAGGAAAAGATTGACGTTGATCTTTTCAGTGGTACTCAATCTCTCGCATCTGGCATTATCTCGGCTTTCCAAAAAGCAAAGGAGAACAAAACAACTCCATCCGAGGAGTTCAGCACGATCACTTCGAACATATCCGGTGAAGATAAGGCATCTGGCTCAAACATCTCAAGAACGTCTCCAAAAGAGGCGCAAGATTCGCTTGTGAACAGGATTATGGTTCACGTCAACGCAGACAGATTCAAAATACCGGACGTAAGAAGAGCGATTTTCGAGACTATTCTCGGAGAGCGTGACGCGAAAAACGCCAAGCAATCCGAGCAATTTTTCAAAATTGCCCAGTCGGTTGCGTTTCCAGACAAACAGGGGAATCTTCAGCCGCTCATGGGGCGCGGAAGACTCTTCCAGGACGACGCTGCCGGAGCAACGACTTATGGCGTTATTCTTCCCGCCGGAGCAAAGGGGAGCATTTATAAGCCATCTCTCGAAAGGGGCGGAGCTGCTCTTGCGTTTCCGCTTGCCTCAAAGAGAACTAAAGACGGAAAGCTCACTTACGAAAGAGTCAAGTCGCAGCCGATAATTGAAGGCGAAGCAAAGCCGCACTATGCAAAATCAAACGTTCTTGGGTTTGGAGGCGAAAGAGAAGACGTTGAGGTGGAGAGGATTCTTTTCACGGCGACGAATTTGCCTGGCGCTGCGTATCGTTTTTACGATCCGTCACGAACTGCTGTTGATGCATATGGCAGGGATGACGCTGTTCTAAAAGCTCGATTGCCATTTGAGACATTTACGCCAGAAACTCTCCTCTCAAAAGACACGTCATTTGACTTCTCGAAAGCCGAAGATGAAGGACAACACGGTTTTGGGTCAAGAGTTATCTCTCTCGGGGAAGTCAGCGTTGGCGGAAAGTCCATGCAAATGACAACGCAAAAAGGAGAAAACCCGTTCTTCTCTGCTGAAGGCGGAAGAACGATGATGATTCCGAAGTACTGGAATCCAAAGACAAAACAATGGGCAAAACACGCCGATGAAGGCGCTGAGTCTACAAAGTCCCTTGCGAAATCCCTCTCGAGAAAGTTTGGGATTCCTGTTGTGTCTGGTGGAAATGACAGAGTTCTCATTTCTCAAAAAGGATCAGTTACCGGCTCTGCTCGTAATAGAGGCGAGGGCAGTAAATGGCTTGAAGCCTTGACTGGATCAGTCAACATGGTAAACGTTGGCGGAAGAGACGTAGCGCTCAACCTTATGACTGCCGAGGCGAAAACTCCCGCTCTTGACCTCGCCTTGTTTAAGGCGTTGTCAAACGAACAGCAGTCGTCCCTCGTAGATGATTGGGTAAAAAAGCAAGAGGGCACAAGCAATTATGCGATGGCTGTTGACGTTCAGAAAGAGATAGCTCGCCAGTTCAGGGGCGGAAGCGGAATGCCGAATGAGCCAGTTGCCCTCAACCTTGAAAGAGTGGCTGATATTGCCGCGCGCCACGATCCGACAATTGTTGGTCGTCGTGGTCTTGCGTCAAGAATTGTTCAGGAAACAATCATATCTGACCTGCACAACGACGAAGCGAATGAGAGAAACCTTCGCTTGTACGAAGCTGGATGGATAAAGCCTCATAAGGTAGACGTTGGCCCATTCTCGCAGTCCGAATGGGATATGCGTCAAAGTGAAATCAGGCGCAAGTGGGTCGAGGAAGGAAAGACAGAAGAAGACGCCAACAAATTCATTAGCGAGCGTTTTTCGTATGGCAAAAAAGAAACTGACGGAACAACGCCGATTTTGGAATTCACCCACCTTGGAGGGTTTGTCGGGAACTTTGGTCTTCCTAACGTGATGGACAATGACACGTCTCGCCACTCAGCATCAGGGATATTCCAGGAAGCGATGTCAAATCTTTCCCCGGAACTTGCCAGGTCGATGGGCGTCCATCCTTCTCAGGGAGGAAGCCTTACCCGTCATCAAGAGGCTGCCGTTAATCTTATGAGTTATCTTGCGTTTGAAGGAGACAGGAGAAAAGGCATTGAATCCAAGTCGCCATTTGAACGCGAGGTGACGGATGATCAGGCACTTGCTTTAAGTAATATTCCAACAGACATTGAGGGAAAGGCTTATGCGGAAAAAGTATCCGAGGTTTTAGGGTACGACAAAGACGATCTGACAACGCAGCCGAGAATCGGAAAGCGTTTGTTCATGAATCCAAACGTTGTTGCAAATGAACAGTTCCTTGACATGGAAGGTCTTGACGTTGGCGGGCTTGGGAGTTATTACAGATCGAGCGTGAGCTCCACTTCGAAGGAACAGCTATACCCTGAAGATGTCTCGTCAAATACCGGGCAGCTTCTTGGAGCCTCAGATGAAAAACCCAATAACGCGATGTATATGCATGTTTTTGGGATGCGGAAAAACCTCATCAAGCAAATCGAAGAGAAAGAAGTTGCGTCTGGCTTTCGCGGAAGCGTTGCTCCATTTCACGCTCTTGAGTCTTCGGAAGTAAGTATTGGAAGCCAGATATTGAATAGTATGGCAGGGCGCATCGCATCGGAGAATGGTCTTGGGTTTCAACAGGTTGCCCAGGATTTGATGCTTGAACGCTTTGGTGTTATTCAACAAAGAGACCCCGGCGCTGCAAGGGGCGAGAGCGGTCTTACTGTCGGTGAAAATATTCCAATGCACGAGATTGCCGCCAGAGTTGGCCCTGAACGATGGGCGAGAATGCAAACGGACTGGATAAGGTCTGGAAACAGAATTCTGTCTGGCTCTGGCGCTATGGCGCAACAACAAGGCGACATGGACTCGGACACGGTGTTTGGGCTTGGCGTCATCAAGTATGCCAATAAGATGTTCAACTCTCCGATGTATGGAGTTCAATTTGACACGCCTGAAAGCATCAGAAGGAAAGAGCTTTCTAAATACCCGAACATGGAAACGGCAAATCAATTCAACGCCTACGTTGGATCTGCTGGCGATTTATTTTCCCAGGCAGAGAAGGGTGTTGATCCATACACAAAGAATAACAGAAAATTGCTCGTCTCGACATATAAGGATATGCTCAAGGCGGCAGAGCAAAAATCACATCCAGAAGCTCCAATCGGAAAGGCTTATGGAGAGGGGCAGACATTCAGCGCGGCTCAATCGGTTTTGTTTGGGACGGTTTCTGACACAAACTTTGAAAGCAATTACCAATCAGGGCTCGACCTTTCTGAGTATGGCGAGCCAGCACTTGCCGCTGCGGTTTCCAGCGCCAACCTTTCAGCGCGTGAAGATTCCGATAAAGTGTATTTTGGATATTCGACTCCGAGGAAAGATGGCGAAAACGGCCCTCGTCCGACAAACCGCGTCTTCCTCGAAGGGGCATCGAAGCCAGAGTTTGACGCTGTAAATACAAAGCGCGGCTTGCAGACATTCATGACTCAAGCCGCAAGAGATTTCACCGCAATTCATCCAAGTGGACATTATCTCAATAGTCCAGACACTCTTTCTGCTTTGTTTGGAATGGGTCAAGACGACGCGGCGGAAATCAAATCCGAACTCGAGGCAACTACGCCTGAGAACTACGTCGATGTTCTGACTCGAAGAATTACAAAGCACTATCGCGCAGAAGGTTCAATCGACGAAAAGAATATTGCAATGGCTCGGACTCCACTCTTTAGTGGACTTGTTGGGCGCGCCATCGGAAAGAACGTAAAAGACCCCGTTGCGCTTCAGGTAGCAGGAGGTCTTGCCTCTGCGATCTCTGGCGGAAACGCCGGCGAAGCGCAGCGCTTGATGGAAGATTGGACTGCTATTGGCGTTCAAGACCAGGGAGAGAGAGGTTTTCAGTATCTCGACGACTCTAGAGCGCCAACCGCAAGCGAAATGTCTGTTGTCCCTTATACAGAGAATTCGTCAACCAGCAATGTGTTTCGCAAAATAGGAATTACGCCAAGGGATAGGGCCGCGTCAAACGTTGCATCTCTTATTAGTTCAGGCAGCGAAGCCACCCCACTGCTGCCATTTGCCGCCGTTGACAGAGAGAGCGGACAGGTTTCGCTGTCGCAAGAACAACCATCCGCCCAGCCGGATAATGTCGTTGCGCCTGTTCAAAACTCAGAGTCTGAGGAATCCGCGTCTTTACTGAGTCAACTCGCACAAGTTTCGACAATCAAATATCTTGATATGGCGAATATGACTCATGGTGAGCTGGCGGAGTGGGAAGATAGTATTGACGCTCCAGACGATATAAGAGAGGCTGCCACAAAAGAGCTTCAAAAAATCTCCGCGATGTCTGATGATGAAAGAAATGCAGAAATCGCAAGACGCGATAATGCGAAAAAGATTGCGTCGAGAGGACTTCCGAAATTGTCAACAGCCTCCACTGGCGGTACTTCCCCACAGAAGCAACCGTCTGGAGAAACATCGACTGGACTACCAGACCCATCAAGTCAAATGCCGCGTCGAAAGAACAATAGCGGATTTGTTTCCAGATCTGAAGCACTAAAGGCTCTTAATGAGTTCGACGCCACGTATCGGACTACTAAAGACTATGTTATTTCAGCGCAAGTTGAAATGGCAAATGAGCTTCAAGCGATGGGAGTTGAATATGACGGGCTTGGAAATGGAATTTCTGGAGCTATTAGATCTCTTACGCCGGAGCAAGCCACTAAGCTCCGAGCAAAATACGCGGGTCCATTAAGACAGGCGAAAGTCCTTGAAGAACAAAGAAGAAGAGCGTTTGCTTTTACTGCTGCCGCAAAAGTTGATCCAGCCGACGCGAGAGTAAAAGAGCAGATGGATCTTTTGCACGGAAGTTACAAGGACGAAGAACTGAGCAGTAGATTGAAGGATATGGGCACTGCTGGACTCGGTCTTCGCGCTGGCGAAAAAGGCTTCAACGAAATTGTTGCTCGACAGGCTCTCGAAATGCAGGGCGATCCCGATGTTGCGAATCTGTACGCAGAACTGCGCGACCTGGACATTGTTGGAACTGGAGCGCAGTCAAAAGACTTTTCCTCGAAGATGGAGAAGGTATTACAAGATCCATCGAAGCGCGGAGTACTTAGGCAGACTCTTGGCTCCATGAAAGCCCTCAAAGGCTTTGGGCATGAATATATGTCCCAGGAGCAAATGGAACTTGGAAAAGTTGCCGAAGCTGTGGTTGCCGACAAGTCTCTCGGGGCTGCCGCGCTTAAGGACTCAAAGCCATCAGAGAAGCTCGACATGACGAGCCAGGCGCTTGAACGCCTGTCTAAAACAACAGAAGAGTACACGTCGAGAATAAACGAATTGAACAAAGCGAAGGAGAGCGGAGACAAAGGCGCAATTCGCTCTCTTGAAATCGAAAAAGAAAAGGCTGAGTTCGAGCAAAAGAAAGCATTTGCCTCATTCAATCTTCAGGTTGCAAATCAGCAAAAGACTTCTGCGTTCCAAGAAATGCAAGAGCAAGCCGCTGGTGGATATGTAGACTTCGACACATACAAGAAATACATGAAGGCGGTCGAAGACTCTGATAAGCATAGTGAAAGACTTGGAGCAATCGACGAAGAAGAGCTTTCGAGAAGCTACGCAAGCAGAGAAAATAGCATTGGAGGAGCTGCAAGAAAAATCATTGGCGGCTTCGGTCTTATGTATGCCCGCTCAATTCTCGGCTTCGCAACCGGCGGATTTGGTGAAGGTTACGAAGAAAACTTGAAGATGCGTCAGAGCCATGCCGCGTCGCAATACAATATATTGGGCATCGGAAAAGCGCCGATAGACCAAGGAATGGTGCTTGAAAATATCAGAGCAGTAAACGGCTCTAACTCAAACGGAATGCTCGGTATTCAGACGTTCCTCGCTGAGAATAAAAATCTTGGTATCGCTGCAAATCTTACCGGGGCTGGCTTGGCGTCTGCGGCGTATGCAGATTTCTTCTTGAACGAAATGCCAGGCGTTGACAAGAGAACAGGAAAGTTCAATGCGCTGCAAGGAACTGCGTCGAGCGGACTTACAACCGGTGGCGCAGCAATTGGAGTTGCCGGGCTGACTATTGCCGCGAATGTTCTTGGAGCTGGATACGAAAGAACACAAGATCCTGTCGGACTTGGAGCAAGAGTTGGAAGAGGAGATGCGTCATTCATAGATTACGTAGGAGCTGGCGAGCTTGCAGTTGGGTCTATATTTGGAAGCGAGACATCCTGGGACAAAATCCAAGAGACAAGAAAGTACCAACTTCTTGCAGAAAATGTTTCAAGAACTGGAAAAGGATCTCGCAGTCTTGGTTCGAACTATTTAGTAGGCGGAGATTCGTATTTTAATTATTCCGCATCAGATAACGCAAGAGTAATGCAGGAACAAATCCAGGCGAATAATCCTGTTTGGAGTTCGGAAGTTGCTGGAACTATGGGAGCGATGTCCCAAAAATACGGATGGGACACCAGAATAATTGGAGAAAGAAACGCGCTAACCTCCATTGCTGAAGATTTCCAGATGGGCGGCAGAAATATGCAGGCTGGCGCTGTGTTTGCTAGTGTTGGAAACCGTTCAATTGCTTACAGCCAGGAGAGACTGAATGTTGTGACCGGCGGATGGGAAGGCGCAAATCTTTCCGACAAAGACTTTTACGATGTCGTTCATGTTGGTGGACGTGGAGGTGGAAGCACAAAAACCCTTAAGGACGGTTTCATCGAAAAAGACGGAGAAATAGTCAACGATAAAACGGGCGAAAGATACAAAAAGCAAGAAGGAGGAGGCTACGAAAAATATAACGCCTCGATGACTTCCCAAATGTCTCGCTCGGAAGCCTATGGCGCGTGGCTAAGTGAAGCGCAGAATAAAAATGCAGGTGATGCTGGTTATCTGTCTAAAGAACAGGTAGACAGATTCCAGGCAATTGTCGGCGTCCTGAATAGTCTTTCTCCGAAAGCGGCAGAAGGGCTTGGTATTGACGCAAAAGACCAGGTGTCGTTTGTAGACCAGATAAAGAAGCATGACTATATGTCAGACTGGTCTGCTTACCAGACTCAAGAATTTGTCGGTTACAGAAATGCGTATTCTTCACTTTCTCCGTCATCCCTGAAACGATTTAGCGCGTCTGGAAAGATGATAAATCCTGAGAATTGGGGAAGTCTCACGGATCAACAAATCCACGAAGCAAACCTTGATGTTTCTGGAATTGCGAGGTCTGACCAGAAGTGGGAGAACATACTCCTCAATCTTTCGGGCGAAGCAAATTTCTACGGCGACGCTGACCTCGCCTCAAGCATCACAAAGCAGTTTTCCGGGCTCCAAGAAAAGAACAAAGGCGGCGCGGCAATGTTTATGAATCGCGCCATGAGCGGAGATCAGGAAGCCTGGACTGCTATGGGATTGCAAGGCGTGAATTATGGCTCGCTGAACCTGCCAACGATTGATGGTCAGCGGTATGATTCCTCGTACCTTTCTATGATTGGCGCAACCGACATCGGAATGAACGGAAAAATGACCGGCATGGACTGGGGGCAAACTTCTTTGCAGTCTGCTTCCCCGTTCGGAGGCATTGTTACCGCAGACCAAAATGCGATCAAGTTCTTTGGGCAGGGCTGGCAAAAGAATGGGCAGTTTTCGTCTGACCTGATCAATTCGATGATCGGCGGGCAAACTCTCGATGCTCCCATCCAAACTGCCACTGGGACGATCACGCAGGTTGGAGGCATCCAGGGTGCGCAGCTCTACATGAATCGCCAGGCAGAGCAATTCCAGCTCGAAAATCTTTACCGCTCCCAAAAGGCGCAGGACTTGGATTACGCCTACACAATGAAGTCCTGGAAGCTCCAGGACAAGGGGCGCAATCTGTCGAATGCCTATCAAGAATGGCAATTCGATTTCCAAGATCGCCAGATTGAAATGAACTCTCGCAACTTTTCAGAAAACATGGGCATGAACGTTTATCAATCCCATGTACAGAGAGGTTGGGCGAAGGAAGATTGGGCGCACAACGATAATGTGCGCGCGTTAAATTGGCAATGGAAAACAGACGACTTCAATGAAGAAGTCAGGTTTATGACTGGCAGGGAGCGGAAGAAAGCCGAGAGAGGCATGGATAGAGACACCATCATGCACAATCTCGATGAGCAGCAGGTAGATAAACAGAAAGGCAGACAGCAGGAACTTTGGAAGCTGGAAGACAAAAGATTTGAAATCCAGAGAAGGCAGTTTGCCGAGTCGCAAAAAATGCAGCTCGAGTCGCTTGAGAAACAAAAGGAACTGTTCGTGGCTCGCAAAGGAATGGAAGAACAGGAAATCAAGTTCCAGCGCGAACACTACAAACAGCAAACCGCATTGCAGAAAGAGGCTACAAGAGCGCAGATTGAATACACCAAGGTCCAGGCCGCAAATCAAAGAACCATGCAGCAAATGCAGCTTGCGATGACATTGAACCAGGCGTCTCAAAGGACTTTGGCGGATGGCTGGCAGACACTTTCGCAGAAGATGATGGTAGCGGACGATCAGCTCAGATTGTTAGCAGAGTCACTAACTCTTGTTGCACAAAATGCGGCTGCTGCCTCTTCGCATCCAGACGACGATGACTACAATCCTTATGAGTACACTCCGGGCGGCGGAAGAAATAACAGGGCGACCGGCGGAAATGTTCTTGCTGGCGAAAGGCTTGTTGTCAACGAGATTGGAGAGGAAATCTTCATTCCAGACACGAACGGAAAGATAATCCCATCGTGGCGCGGCGGGTCTTCATCTGCTTCATTCGCAGAGGATTACGCCAGGCCGTTTATTCCGTTCGATAACTCTTCTTCTGGAAGCCCCAAGCAGATTGCAGTAAATGTCTACCTTGGAAATGATAGAATAGAGCAGTTCATCATCGACACAGTGACTGGAGAGTTGAAGTAATGGCAGTATACCCGTACATAGTTCTTTCTGACGACCACCCTCTTTACCAAACGGCAAAGAGGTTTGTCGTTGTTCAAGACTCCTATCGCCCAGTCATAGAGAAGGCTGGCTCAGTAACGAAAACCGTAAACGGGAAGCTCGATATTGCGGCTGGTGCAGTTTTCCAGCTACGCTCAATGAAAATTCGAGCTAGGCTGGTGCCGCAGGATACCGACTACGGAACCTATGACGACTTAAAGTATTTCTTTTCCTTGAACAATCCAAATGGATCTCCTTCGAATATCCTTGAGATGACAGACCACTATGGAGAAGTTCACAATGTCGTTTTCGCTCCAAAGTTCGAGCCCATACTTCTTGGCGTCCTTCTCGATGGAGTCAATTCATCGTATCTCGTCGATGTTATGTTCCATATTATTCCAGAATAGGTTTCGCAAATGAGACAGTCTACGTTAGCTTATCAAACCGCAGTAGAGTCTACGGTTGTCAAAAACTCACAAAGAATAACTCTTTATAAATCCAGGATATTCTTTGACGGGTTCGTCGATGACGGAGTTCCTGGCTACGCAAAGCCGCTTGGCGAAACTGCGTATCCCCTTCCAGAGGCATCAGTGTATAACGAGGAGATTGGCAAGCTCGTTACTGTTTGCGTAGCCCCATCTGGGAGTATAGAAATGATGGTCGAAGGATCATCTCCTGTGGTCGCTAAAATGGCTGGCTTTTCCGACGATGACGCGCTTGCTTCAAGCCAGTCATCCCGCCCTGCCATATATGGCAACAAAATATATTTCTACAATGAAGAGGATGAGCATTGGTGGATTGCAGAATATTCCCCATCCCTGCTCGAGGCAGGCACGACAGAATACTACATCACATCTGTTGACGCGCATTCATTCATTCTCCAAGGTGCGGCTCACGCCGTTGGAGAGGATGAGGTCGTCTTTGTATTCATCGACAACGGAGCCTACAGGGCAGCGTTCGTAAAAGGCACGACTTATGACTCAAACGAAACCCCTGGAAGATGGTTCAACCCAATCGAAATTAAGACGAACGACAAAGAAGAAGACATTTATCTTACCCACTATAGCGCCGCTGCCAGAATGGGCGATTATGTCTACATCTACTTCTCTCAATATGATGGAAGCGTTGTCGGCGTAAAGGGGATAGTTGAAATAACTGTGGATGACTCGAAAGTTAATTGGAGCGACTACTTCGTTGCAGTTCCATCTGATTTGTCTTCGTTCTTGGTTGGCAATGCTTTCCACCACAACGGGAAAATATTTTTATGCGGTAGATTTACGAGGAACGAAGAGTTTGTTTCAGGCGCTGCATACACAATGCTTTGCTGGTCTCTTGACGGCGAAACTTTTTCGCTTGACCGAAGAACATTATCCTCGATGATTGATTACCGTTGGCTCTGCACTTATGGAGACGGGAATGTTTACTTTTCGTCAACAAACAGAATACACAAAGAGGGAGCGACGTGGTTCTTCGATGGCTATAATGTTGACAGCCTCACCGTCGAGGCTATTGGAGTAAACGGAGATCCGTCCTCTGGTTTCACTGCGAGATTGATGGCTGGCGACGAGAGATACCACGACAGCTATCTCCTCGACACCGGGACTGTGGCGAAGATAGAAATTGGGCTATATGTCTCGGACACACAAATCGACTACGTGAAATATCACGATGTTGTTATTTCTCGCATAGCAAAGGGCTATGCGGATGGGTCCCGGGATTTGACAGTTGCCATGACACCATACGGCATCTGGCATGTTGCAAGCCTCACCCACCCATTTTATCTTGAGCTACAAGGGAAACAGGGTAAATTTGACGACGCGAAAACTTTGTCGAATATGTATGTTGCGGCTGGCTCTGGAGGCGTAAGGTGGTCGCTCGGCGTAGACTTCTGGAGCGATGATGGATCCGCCTTTTCCACGTCATCAAATTCTGCGAATCAGCAAAAAACATTCTTCACAGCGGATCTACTAACTTACTGCACAGAGTATCCAGTCTTTGGCGATGCTCCGTCTTATGACTATCGTATTTACTGTTGGTCAAGAGCAGGTCTTCCAGATACAAACCCAAATACGGCAGATCCGACATCCACCGCAGGGAAAAACGATACGTTCTACCCTGTTCTTGAAATTGAAAAGGATGGCGTTATAAGTCAAGTCGTTGGGACTTCGTTTACGCTTTTATCTGATCACTCAAATCCGCCTCAGACGTACTTCGATGCTGGAAAAAGAGATGGATCGTATCCAATCATTTTTTCAGTCCCAAACCAGGGCGAGGGCGTGAAGATACGAAGGCTTGGAGTATTGGTTGTCGCTCCAAGCAACGCAACAACATTCAACCTCGAAAGAGTCGAAATTCCGATGATCAGTGCGCTCTACATTGTGCCGTCAGGTCTCAATGAAACGAGCGGGTTCACGATAGACGAAACTGCATCTTCAAAGAAGTGGGCTCTTTTCGATAGATTTACAATTCAGGTAGGCACTGATAATGCGACAAATGGCAACCTTGAGAGCGGGTCTGTGCCTACGAGGGAAGGATATGCGTATTCAATCGTTGTAGCTGGTGCGACTCAATTTAAGCGTGATGGCGTTGAATACTTACAAGATGCAAGATTTTCCGCGTCGATCAATGTCGGAGACCCGTCTTACTTTCCGCCCAAG
>Ga0172367_10003147_pt1 | contig 21857 bp, 28 predicted proteins | sample Lak10m_FD_114542 | JGI IMG/M metagenome (GOLD analysis project Ga0172367, IMG submission 114542) | Freshwater microbial communities from Kabuno Bay, South-Kivu, Congo - kab_022012_10m | ecosystem: Environmental > Aquatic > Freshwater > Lake | place: Democratic Republic of the Congo: South-Kivu... | reverse complement strand
TGATTGGAATGGTGGAAATCCTAATATAATGCTGAAAACTGGTGGTAATGTCGGAATAGGAACCGGATCTCCATCTAGCAGACTAAGTGTCGCTGGGGGAGCAGATTTTTCTAGTAACGTCGGGATTGGGACGACGAGTCCGTTATTTAAATTAGATATTACTGGGTCTAGTCACACAACGTTAAGAATTTTTGCGCCAAGTTCAGTGTCTTCAAATATTATTTTGGACAGTGGGGCAACTAATTCTTGGGGGTTAATGAATGGGTATGTTAATGGGGGAGTTTTTCAGATAACAAAAGGTAGTGTTGGTTCTATACCAACAACCCCTGTTATGACATTTAATACTTCTGGCAACGTCGGTATAGGGCTTACTAATCCAAGTTATAAGTTAGATGTGTCCGGTGGCGATGTTAACGTCAGCGGTGTTTTTCGTAAGGGCGGAACGGCCGGAGTGTCTGATTCGGCCACCGGTATTCCTACCAGTTTGACTGTCAGCGGCGGAATTGTGACCGCAGTGACCAAAACTACCGGATTATCAGTCACAAAGACAATAAAAGGCTCAGATGGCAATGATTGCAATATGGTGTTTACTTCCGGGCTGCTGACTTCGACGACCTGTCCGTAATTGATGATCAGTATTTCATCTTCCTAGAAGAAGATGAAAATCACTAGAGAAGGCGAAAAGGCCACGAAATGCCGTATCTAAAGGCAACTCGAGGCATTAATATAGCAAAAAAGTACCTTTAAATTTGACACTCTTAGCGCTCCATTCATAATTGGACGATTTCATTTAACTAGAATTGAAATCATCTAATAAACTAAGTTCAAAAATGTATGAACGAAGCGTTAAGACAAAGACTGAGCGATTTTGAGAAATTCCTGCTCGTTAAAAAAGGAATCTCTTATGTGACTATCTTCGGGTATAAAGGATCTGTCCGGAGAATATATAAGGCTATTAAAACTTTAGAGCCTACGCACGACCAAATTATCAATCACATCGTTAAGATGCATGAGAGAAATTATTCGTATAGCCACATCGTCAACACATCACTCGCTTTAGAGTGGTATATGGATTTTATCGGCAATCCGATTGATCTCGGCCGGCCGAAGAAGCCGAAGATGATTATTAAGGACACTTTAACCGAAGCTGAAGTCACTTTGATTATCGATGCCGCTAAGAATGTTCGCGAGAAGGCGATTATTTCGCTCCTGGCTTACTCCGGTATCAGAAATAAAGAGCTATGTGGATTAAGAGTCTGCGATGTGAACCTGGGGGACAATATGGTCCGGGTGATAAATGGTAAGGGCAAAAAAGACCGATTGATTAATATCAGCGGCGACTGCACGAGAATACTGATTGATTACCTTAATCAATATCCGAGAAAGTCTGAGGATTTTTTCTTTACCACCATGCGGTATAACAATCGCTACACCCAGAGCGATTTAAGGAAGTTAGTTCACACACTGGCGAACAGAGCGGAAATAAAAAAGAGGGTATATCCGCACCTTTTGCGCCACAGCCTGGCAACAAACCTGCTGAAGCGCGGCGCTAATCTCACCCTTATTCAAAGACAGCTCGGACACGCCTTTATCGAAAGCACCATGATCTACGTCCGGAGCTTTCCGCAAAGGATTCAGAACGAATATAACCTCTACATTCCAAGTTATCTATAAATTTTAATAAAAATTAATAAAACCAATATGGACAATGCAAAAAAGTGGTATCTATCGAAGACTATTTGGGGAGGCCTTTCAATGGCTGTCGGTGTAGCTTTGCGTTATGCCGGCTATGAAATCTCCAACGAGGACTTAAACAGTGCTGTAGATGGAATTTTAACCGCTCTCTCCAATGTTTTAGAAGTAGTCGGCTTGATCATGACCATTTATGGCCGTGTTAAAGCAACCACAAAAATAAAATAATGTGGAATTTTCTTAAAAATTTATTCGCTTTCTTTGGGTTTTATTGTTTCTGTTGGATTGTTTATTGGATAATAAAACTCAATTTCTAAGTGTATGCTAGAGCAGTTTTCTCAACTTCAAGGGTTTTTGACCTTCATTATCGCCTTATTCGGCGCGATATTTGGTGTCTATCATTTCTTTCGGAATCCGGACATCAGAAATGCTGAAAAAATTACGACATTAACCATGGCTTTCGATAATTATCAAAAGCTGGTCGAACAAAAATTCAGCAGTCATATTACTTTGTCAGACAAGTTGGGAGACATAGAAAAAAATCATCTACATACGATTGAAGAAAATGTGAAAGAGAATCGCCGGGAAACAAATCACTTGGCAACCGAGATTGCATCTCTAAGAGCCATAATCAACGAGAGAATACCGGCTAAGCAATAAATTTATGAAGAAAATTAAAAAAATAGCGATAGCGATTGCGGCGACCGGAACAATAGCGGCTGGCGGAATAGCCACTAATAACTACGTCACTGAGCAGAATTTGGAAGAGAAGGTTATTGAGAAGCAACCCTTGTCCATAGAGGAAGCCTATAGCGCCGTAAAACTGCACCACAAGAGATTTGAGCAGAAAGGCAAGCCGGTAATTGAGGATTACCAAAATAGAAAAGAATTATTAAAAGACATCGATGAGCAAAAATAACGAATACATCATAGTCCACCATTCGGCCGTTTCCTATAAGAAGAATTCCGATCAGCTTAAGGCGATAGATAACTATCACCAGAAATTTCAGTTTAAAAGCAAGCTGGGATATTGGGTCGGATATCATTATCTGATAAGAATGGACGGATTTTTTACTCAGACTAGGGGCGATTTGGAGAACGGAGCTCACGTTAAGGAGCAAAGCATGAATTATCGCTCAATCGGAATATGTCTTGAAGGCAATTTTGATGAAGAAGCGCCAACGGAAAAGCAATTGCAGACACTTAAAAGCTTATTAGAAAAGTTAAGAAATAAATATAACATCTCCCGGGACAAAGTAATGTTCCATCGCGATTTTGCCGGCTACAAGAGTTGTCCTGGCACATGGTGGACCAGGGAGAAGCTAAATAAAATTATGGCATTAAAAGAATTAAAGAGAAGTAGTGACGGCGGTTTCTACTTTATTAAGCAAGGCGACAGCGGAAAGCAGAAGATTGATACTTCTAGCCCCGGCGTGGCCGCTCTTTTGACTGTCATAAGCCGAGAATTTGGAGTCGACCAGATATCAAGTACTGAACTCGGCAAACTAAAAGATAAAAAATACTTTTAATAAGCCAAAATACCTATATGTTTAAAATTTTAAGTGAAAAAATTGCGCTGGAAATAAGCTCTCAATTCAAGAGCGCTGAAGTTCAGCAAATTATCTCCTTAACCAAAGCGGCCGGAGACGATCGCCGCTTTAAGGTTATTGCCTCGACCGGTTCCGTTGACCGCCATGGCGACGTAGTCGTCCCGGAAGGAATGGTGTCAGATAATTTCATGAAAAACCCGGTCGTATTGTTCGGCCATGAATACCGAAGCCTGCCTATCGGATTGGTTGATAAGCTCTACGTTAAAGATGGGAAAGTTATTGCTGAGGGTAAATTTGCGCCGGCCGATGCCAATCCGGAAGCGGAAAAAGTTAAGAAGCTTTATGATGGCGGATTCCTTAGAGCCGTTTCTATCGGCTTTATGCCGCTTAAGTGGGAAAGCTACGAGGATGATGACGGTTATCACCGCAAATATACCAAGTGGGAGCTGCTCGAGCTGTCTTTTGTTCCTGTTCCGGCCAATTCTGAAGCTTTGGACATTATGAAAGAAATGGCTAAGCAGCTGGGAGTAGACCCGGAAAAAATGTTTGTTACCAGAGCCTATAAAGATAATGAAACCGCAAAGATGGTTAAGGATTTAGCACTGGTTGTAAAAGGTGTTTTAGAGAGAGTTAAGCAATTAGAAAATAATAAGAGCCAAGAGCCTGAACCTAAAGCCAAGGAAGGGGCAGATGGCGATAAAAACATTGTTATCAGCGCCGATACGGCCAATCAGATTCGCAAGGGTCTGCAGGCGGCCGACAAGGTGTTGGAGCAAGTAAACGTCTCTTTTAAGGAGGCACTTAAAAATTAATTTTATCGTTTTATGTCTGAATTCAAAATGACCGAAGAACAATTCAATGAATTGGTCGGTAAGGCCACGGCAAAGGCAGTGGCAGAAAATGTCGAGTTATTGGTGAAATCCGTCACTGATAAGCTCGGCGAAAAAGTCGGCGAAATTGTCGACTCCAAGCTCGGCGAAAAAGGCTTGAATAAAATAGACCGCAATTTCTTCAATGTCGTAGACAAAGAGGAAATTTCCAAGATGGACCGCACGGAGCGTTTCTCCAAGTTCATTAAGGCGGTTGTCGGTAAGGATGCCGTCCAGGCCAAGGCTTTGTCCGAAGGCACTGATTCCGAAGGCGGTTACCTGGTTCCGGAAGAAACTCGCAATGAAATTTTGCGTGTTATCGAAGAGTACGGCATTATCCGCGGTTTAGCTCGTATCATTCCGATGAAGCGCGACACCTTGAATGTGCCGAAGTTGACCTCTTCCGTCACTGTCTATTGGCCGGGTGAAAATACCGCCGCTGACGATAGCGACCCGGTATTTGGTAATGCTCAGCTGATTGCCAAGACTGCGGTCGGCATCTGTGTTACTTCCATGGAATTATTGGAAGATGCAGATCAGGATATCGAATCCTTATTGGTTGATCTCTTCGCTGAGGCTTTAGGCGTTGAGGAAGACAAGCAGGGTTTGATCGGAACCGGCGCTCCGTTCACCGGAGTCATGGTTAATACCGGCGTTACGGTTAAGACCATGGACACCGGCGACACCGCTTTCGAAGATGTTGATGTTGATTACCTCCGTCTGATGATGGCCGGTATCAAGACCAGCCTTCGCAAGGGTGCAGTCTGGGTCATGAGCTCCGGCATGTGGGCGATCGTTCAGCTGTTGAAAGACACTGACGGCAAGCTCATCTGCAGCGTAGCCAACCCGGTTGTTACCGGCACTAATGGCGCCTTAGGCGGCGGTTTGGAAATCGCTGGTTATATCTGGGGCAAGCCGGTCTATCTTTCTGACTCTATGCCTGAAATCGCTGACAGCGCAGCCGCTACCAAGTTTATCATCTTTGGTAACTTCGGTAAGGGCTTCCTGTTCGGTGATCGCAAGCAGGTCAGTATAGATATGTCCGGTGAGGCGACTGTTTCCGGCAAGAGCACTTTCGAAGCTAACCAGATCGCGATTCGCGTGAAGGAACGCATCGCTGAAGTGGTCGGTATCGGTAGCGCCTTCGTGGTCTTGAAGACCGCCGCAGCCTAACCCGATAGTGTGAAGTAAATATCCCGGGCTTGGTCGTGCACCTACCAGCCCGACCGGCCCGGGTAAATATAATTAAATTTAATTAATCAATATGTCTAGATTCAAAGTAGTAAATCAGCCTCTCATGATTAAGGGTTCCGTCTTTAACGTCGGCGACCTGGTGGATCTTGAGAAAAAGGAGGCGGAAGCTTTCGGTTCTGATTTAGAGTCCTTCAAACTCCCTGAAGACCCTAATTTGCTCAAGACCGGCTATTACAAGAACACCAAAACCGGCGAGGTGATGGATCTTGAGAAAATGACCGTTGATGGCGTTTCTGTTGATGATTTAGCCAACCAAGGTTGGGAAAAAATCGGCAAGAAAGAATACGAGAAGGCCATTAAAGAGCTGGAAGAGAAGAAATAATAAAAACGGTGTTCCGGGGGAGCATATCTCCCCCGGACCCGGTTGTCCAATATGACTATCGATATCTCAAAAGTAAAAAGCTATCTAGAAATCACCGTTACTGATTTTGATACCCTGCTGACCAATTTAGCGGCTTCAGTGGGAGCTTTTATTGAGGGATTTTGTGGCCGTAAATTTGACGAGGACGACTATGTAGAGATCCATTCGGGAGATAGTGGCCGGTTTCTGTATTTAAAAAATTACCCGGTAAGCGCGGTGACTAAAATTGAATATAGAAACGGACCAAATAGCAATCCGAATTGGCAAGAGCTCTCAGCTGACGACTATTATTTGCTCGATAGCCGGACAATTGCCAAAGAAACTAAGTTTATCGAAGGCTTTAATAATTACCGGGTGACTTATACCGGCGGTTACTCGGAATTGCCGGCCGAATTGTTGCAGGTGGCGATAGAGATGATCGCTAAAAAATTTAACGGACGAAAATCAGACGGCATTTCTGACGAAAGCGCCGAGGCGGCCAGCATTACTTGGTCGCGCAGTCTGACGGAAGAGCAAAAGCTCGTTCTAAAAAGATTTAAAAAGGTGCTTTTATGAGACATTTCTTTGATAAAAAGGTTTTTATTTATAAATTAATCCAGGCAACAGGCAAATCATCCTATCAGGAAGACTCTAGCGGCTCTGTAATGGGCTTTCTGAGGCCCCTAGACGAGCAAGAATCATCCCTTAACGGTATCGAGCAGTTTGGAACCGGCTATCGCCTTATGACTGACAAAAATTCGGGGATATCGGCAACAGATAAGGTCAAAATAGAGGATGTCTTGTACCTGGTGAAAGGGAAAAAGGAAGTGCGACAAGGATCAATAGCATATGACAGCTTCTTACTCACTCTCCCGAAGAAGGAATAGTTATGAAAATGGAAATTAACATAAAGAATCTAGATGAATTTAAAAGATTATCGAAGCAAGCGCCGCAGTTGGTAGAGACAGAGTTTTCGGCCGCCCTTAACAAGATAGCCGCCTTTGGCGAAAGAACCGCGGTTGAGACGGCTAATAAGATGAAAATTCACAGCACCGGCTATCTGCAGAGCAACATCAGGCAGAAGAGAATATCTAAATTGTCGTATGCGGTTATTTCCGGCGCTCCTTACTCAATTTGGGTAGAGCTTGGCAGAAAACCTGGGAGCTGGCCGCCAAGAGCGCCGATTGAAGAGTGGGTTAAGCGGCATCACAGCAGGTTCTCGTCCTTTAAATCGAAGGGAAGTAAAGGAGCTCAAAAAGACATCCGGAACGCCGCATTCTTGATTCAGCGAGCAATTTTCAGAAAAGGAACGAAGCCCAGACCGTATATGCAACACACTTTGGAAAAAATGCAGGTTCAAGCGGATAAATATCTTGATCAAGCGCTAGCCAACGTTATCAAAAAACTATGATTCAAAAAGAAATTAAAAATTATATAAAGACGAAGCTTGATGCATTGAAAGGTGATGGCAAGCCGCTGGCCGATGTCTATGATTATCATTCGGCCGAGTTTAACGGCTACCCGGCGGCGACATTTGAGCCGTCCGATATCGAGAGTGATTTTGAGAGCCAGCATGAAAATCTTAGGCGGTATATCTTCCGGATAGTGGTTCACCAAGAAATCAGCCAGGCCGGGATGGCAGAGAGCATAGAGATCCTTCAGGACGCCTCTGATGCCATCATAGATGCCTTTGACTCTGATTATAAGCTGGGAGGGCTGATTGACTGGCTAGAGGCCGTTCCTGGCTCCTGGCGAACATACGAGAGCCCCACCGGTGACATTAGAGCGGTAGAGATAAAGCTCGTTTGTAATAAAAGTATAGATATTAGCTAATTTTAATCAAATTTATATGGGTAAAAATTATCAAAACAAAATGATGACCACCGACACTGGCCATGAAAACAGCCAGGAAGTTAAGGTCAAAAATTTATTTCATTTCCCAGACATCAAAGGCATATCCGTTTCGGTCGAGGCGGATAACTATGATGAAGCTCTGGAGCTCGCCACTAAAAAGGCGGAAGACAAATTAAAAAATAAATAATTTAATCTCACAATCATATGGGAAAATTTATCGGCAGAAACATTTTGGTCGGCGTTGCTAAGGAGGCCAGTCGCGGAGTAGTCGAGACCCCTACTCTTTGGCCGGAGCTGACCATTAATTTCGATGACAAGTATGAATCTATTATCGATGAAGATGGCGGCGGCCGCATTGAGGGCGCCAACGAGTCAAAGGTTATTAAAAAATATGCCCTCGGCGATCTTAGCGGTGCGGTCCGGGATAAGACGATCGGTTTGATTATGCTTTCAGCCTTAGGGCAGGTTAGCAGCGCCGCCAAGAGCGGAGAAACGACCGTCTATGAACACACCTTCAGCGTGGCTCAGAATGTTCAGCATCCTAGCTTGACTTTGGAAGCTAAGAATCCGAACGAGCAGCTGGCCTTCGCCAACGTCATGCTTGATAATCTCGAGCTGAGTGTGAAGATGGGGGAATTCGTCAGTATGAAGGCGGATGTAGTAGGAAAAGCCGGAGTTGCGGCGACCAATACCCCCGGGAGCCAGACTGAATATAAGTTTATCGCCAACGATGTCGGCGTGAAGTTAGCCTCTAATCTTGCCGGCTTGGGAGCGGCATCGGCCATTAAGGCTAAGGCGCTTGATGTTAAGGTTAGTAAGGGCGTTATTCATGATGATGTCTTTAAAGGCGATAACAGCATCGAGCCGGATGATTTTAATAACACTGTATTCGCTATTGAAGGTTCGCTCGAGTTGAATTTTGACAGCTTGACCTTGAAAAACCTGATCAAGAATGACACTGTCCAAGCGATGCGAATTGAGATTGAAAATACTGGTGTCACTATCGGTACTTCCAGCCATCCGAAAATTAAAATGGATCTTCCGAAGATTAAATTCCAGGAGTGGTCTAAGGATGGCGGATTGAACGATATCATCAAGCAGAAGCTTACTTTCCGCGCTTTCTACAGCAAGGCCGATACCAGCATGATCTCAGTTGTGGTTACTAATGGCCAAGCTAGTTATTAATAAAATAGCCCCGTCTTTCGGGACGGGGCTATTTCTTAGTTCTTTGAAATTAATCTATCTCGGGCAAGTAACGGCATCTACAGATAAAACCAGTATCATCGCCGTCATTAAGATTAACGCAATCTCTATGTGGAACCGGCATTTCTTTTATAGCTGTATATAAATCAAAAATCATTCCGTTAGTTTTTTGGCAGTGATGGCAAGTGTTTTCATCTTCCATCGTCAGTATCTTAACCTTCTCGATAACGCCACCGTCTTTATATTCTTGAAGTCTTTCAAGATGAAATTGGCGAAGTAATTTGTATATCTGTTCCGGGTCGGCATTATCATGCTTTAAATTTTGAGAGAGGCCAAAAAGAGAAGTTTTGGGAGTTTTATTTTTAGTAAGCCACCCCATATTATCGCCAGTGATACCAGTTCTGGAATTTGCCGACAATGATAAATCCTAAACCGGTCATTAAGAATAAAACACCAAATACACTTGGGGCTGCGCTAGTAGAGCCATTGCCGGCCGCTACAGACATAATTATTATACCGATAAACATGATCACGGCGCCGATAATCATCTTATTTTTACCGGTTCTCGCGTTTGAGACATTAACGACTTGGCCAGTCTTACTACCCTTGGCCTGAGAAAGATTATCTTGAATCTGTTTTCTGTATTCTTCCTCCTCAATTTTTTGTTTTTGTTCTTCTGTTAAAGCCATAAATTTATAAATTATTAATTAATTTTTGCTAAAATCGTTTAACTTTAATACATTTTAGCATAAAAATCAAGTGTATGATAGTAAAATTTTCCAATGGTGAAGCCCATGTTAAGGATTTTTGCCCAAGAAAGGTAAGAAAAGAGATTAATAAAGCCCTTTTCTTTAATGTTGAGACGATCACCGAAAAAGCGGCTGATGGTGGAAAAGATAACATCAAGGCCAAAGGATTTTCTCCGGAATGTATGGATAGGGCAAATGATGCCGCCTTGGTGGGAATGGTTGAGAAATTAATCATTGATGGTCAAGAAACTCCCGTCGGGATTGATGTGTTCGATATAATGAAAGATACCGATGTCGATATTATTATCGATGCCATTAACCAAATAACGAGCAAAGAACTCCCAAACGGATAAAGGACACTCTCTATAAAGCGATAAATGGAGGGAGTGTCGATAGATTACCAGACGAGTATATTGATTATATTTTCTGTAAGCATTTTGGTTGGACACCGGACGAATTAGATCGACAGGATTCTTATATTCTCGATGTCTTTGCCGAAATTATGTATTACGAGCAAGAAGCTCAGCAAAGAGAATATGATAGGCAAAGAAAATCATTTAAACAATTCTAATCTATGGCAGACAGCCGCACTCTACAAATAGTAATTAATGCTAAAAATAATGCCGAAGGAGCATTTAAAAAGCTCGGTAGTGATTTAAATTCGCTAACGAGCAGTTTTGGATTGGGCCATTTATCAATTCTTGCAGTGGCTTCAGCAGTGGGAGCTTTAGGAGTTAGCATGATAAAAGCGGCCGGAGAATTCGAGCAGACAAAAGTTGCTTTTACGACTATGCTTGGGAGCGCGGAGCAGGCAAATACCTTATTACGAGATATAGCAAACTTTGCCATGAATACGCCATTTGAAATAAAAGATCTAGAAAAAAATTCTAAATTATTATTGGCTTACGGTGTCGCAGCTGCTGATTTGTTGCCAACCTTAAAAATGTTAGGTGATACAGCCGCCGGCGTTTCTGTCCCTATAGAGCAAATAGCCCGGGCATATGGTCAAGTTAAGGTAGCCGGAAGATTAATGGGACAAGAATTACTGCAATTTATTAATGCCGGCGTTCCTCTTATTAAGGAATTATCAAATAATCTTGGCGTGAGCGAATCAAAAATAAAAAAAATGGTTGAGGATGGGAAAATAGGTTTTAAGGATGTAGAAAATGCGTTTAGATCTTTAACTAGTGAAGGGGGAAAATTTAATGACATGATGGAAAATCAGAGTAGGACTTTATTAGGAAGAATTTCTAATCTTAAAGATAAATGGAATGTTTTTCTTAGAGAACAAGGATCTGGCTTGCTTATGTTTGCCAATATGGCCGTAGATAAATTGGCTCAGATTTTAGACTGGCTAGTTAAGGATGCGGAAGGGTTTAATTGGGTCGGAAAAACTATTTATGGTCTTGGACAATTTTTTATTGCTTTAGGAAAAACAGTTGATGCAATCATAAAAACTTTTGTCGGTTTCGGCGCATCGATTATAGATACAGCTAAGCTTTTATATGCCTTTGTTAAAGACGGTATTAATAATTTTCTTAATTTTGGGAAGATACTTCAAAACGTGTTTAAGGCTCTTGGGCAAGCATTAACCGGAAATTTTGAAGAGGCTGGAGATACTATTAAAAGTACATTGCAGACGGCATTGCAGAATACGATTGCAGAATTTAATAATTTTTCTACCAATCAAGATGCAACGACAAAATTTGTTGCCGATGCTTGGGAGGGGGTGAGTAAGGCTTGGAAAAATTTTGCCACTTTAGACGGATTTTCTAGCGCTCAAGAGAAATTCGGAACTCTTGGCACTGATATTAAAAGTCTTTTAGGTGGCGCTATAGACGACACTGATGGAAAGGCTAAAAAACTGACCGATTCTTTCGAAAAATATAAAGATAAAATTATCGACTTTAAGGATAAAATGGCCGAAGCTTTTTCTGGAGTTACTGATAAAATTGACGAAATTAATGGGAAAATGGAGGAATTATTAGTCGGAAAAGCGAAGGATGATTTGGGTTGGAATGAGTCTATCGCTCAAGCCTATGTGGATCAGGAGAAAAAGGTTTCCGATATTAAATCTCAATGGCAAAGCGAAGACGATCAGGAAAGAAAAAACGCTCTATTCCAAGATCTTCAAAGAGAACAATTAGCGCTTGATCAGAAAAAAAGTATTGAACTGGCTTATCAAAACGAGGTGGCCGAGGCTCGTCGCCGAGCCAGCCTGACTGATTTTAATAGGCTTCTTGAAGATTTAGAAAAAAAGAAAATTATACTTGACCAAGAATTTGAAGATAAAAGAGTTAAGCTTGAAAATGAGCTTAAAATTGAACTTCAAAAGTTAGCTAAATTAAAAGAAATTAATGATGTAGCGCTGAAGGAGCAAGATAAATTTTTGGCCCAGAGCGAAAAATTGACCGCTGATAGTGTTAATCGTGAAATAGAAAAATATAATCAATTAGCTAAAGCAATTTCCGCCGCTAAATCTGGAAGAACTTCCGGATTTGTTAGCGTTGGGAGTGATGTAAATAACCGCGCCAATCAAGCAATCCCGAATGTGAATATTACTATTACCGGCAACACTCTTTTGGATTCTCAGGCGGCCGAAAAAATGGGAGACATGATTGTAAATAAGTTAGGTTTAACTACTAAATTAAGTTACTAATATGACTCGCAAAGAAAAATTATTGGAAGATAAAAAAAATCCAACTCCAGAAATTTTTTTTAATTATTTCAGATTAATATCCGCTATTTATGCCCTCAAATTAGCCTTAGCTAAAAAACGATAAGAAACAAAGTTAATTATGGATATTAGTATCAAAGTCAACAACACAGAGAGAAAAAATTTTATTTCCTGGCAGACGTTCAGGAAAGATGATGCTATCAATTATCAGATTGATACTCTTTCGTTTGAGACTAAAAGATACGGCGATAAAGATTGGCGGCCTAATGTCGGAGACGAAATAGAGGTCTTTGATGGAACTGAGAAGATTTTTGGCGGCGTGATTGTTCAGATAGAGGAAAAATCAGACTCATTGATACTTAAGTATTTCGTAAATTGCAAGGATTATACCCACTATCTTGATCGCGCCTTAGTAGTGGAAAGATATGAGAATGTCACCGTTAATCAGATAATCGATAATATTAATTCAAATTATCTATCCGGATTTACTATTAGTCACGTTTCTTGCCCCGTGGTGGTGGCCTCGGTCGCATTCAATCGTCTTCCGGTTTCAAAATGCCTTCAGCAGCTAGCGGATCAGGTGAATTATAACTGGTATGTCGATTACGATAAGGATATTCACTTTTTTGCCAAAAATTCAGAGCCGGCGCCTTACTCGATATCCGATGATGCCGGCAATCATATCGATTGGAGCTTAAAAATTAAAGATGATTTGTCGCAGATAAGAAATAGAGTTTTTATCCGCGGCGGCGAAATGAAAGGCAATGCCCGGACGGAGAATTTCCTCGGGGACGGAGCAAAAAAGACATTTGCTCTCGGTCATAAATTTTCAGATTTGCCAACTGTTACCGTTGGCGGATCTGCTGTCACTGTCGGCGTTGATTTTTTGGATAAGGATGAGGATTTTGATTGCTTTTGGAATTATAACGAGAAATATGTTCGGTTTATTACTGCGCCGTCCGATGCTGTGGCGGTCGCTATCACTGGCACGCCATTAATTCCAATAACCGTGCAGGTTCAAGATGATGCCAGCATAGCCAAATACGGGGTTTATGAATTTAGCAAGGTTGATAAAACGATAACCACTAAAGAAGAGGCAAAACAATACGCTATCGCTCAGCTCGAATCATACGCTAATAAGATTCAGGAGGCCGAATTTAACACCTACAAGAGCGGTTTTCGCTCTGGCCAGGTGGTAAACATTCAGTCAGAGCAAAGAGGTTTAAATGAGAACTTTATTATTCAGAGAGTTTCATTGACGATGCGTAGTCAAACCGATGGTCTTTTTGCTGTCCAACTGGCCACAATGAGAACGCTTGGAATTATAGATATACTCCAAAGGATGATCGGAACAAATGACAGGCAGATTAAGATAGACGAAAATACCGTTTTAGAAAAATACTACACCGATAATCAGACCGTCCGGGTGACTGAGGAAATAACCTTAAAGGTCAAAGAGCAGGATTATCAAACCGTAGAGGTCGAGGAAAGTATAGAAAAAGACCCGTTCGGGGATGGCGTGCCACCCAACTTCGTCCTGGCGCCGCATGTGCCTACCGGCCATGACGATCCTGACCGGGAAATGCGACTCGATATCTCAAGCTATCTTTATTAATAATTTTTCAAAATATGGACAACAATAATGACAATCAGACCGTAAAGGTCACCGGCGAGATAACCGCTAAATTTTACGATCAAAGCAAACTCAATTTTGTGGAGCGGATGATTAATAATATCATCCGGAAATTTCGGTATCAGTACCCGAAAATCATGCGCCACTATATTTTAGGAGATTTGGTTTCGGTAGACGTCCATAAGAACGTCATTTGCAATAACGGCTTTAATGCCGTTTGTAAGCGCCTGGTCGGCGATACTACCTATACCGGGGAAATCACGCACATGCTCTTAGGAGACGGCCAGACCGGACCGGCGGCCGCTACCGATACCGAACTGGAGAATGAAGTATATCGCAATGAGACCGCCTCCGGAACGGATGAAGATAATGTCGCTTATTTAACTGCCTATTTCACCGAAACCGAGTGCCAGGGAACTTTCCGCGAATTCGGAAATGCCATTGATGGCAGTGCTACGGCTAATACCGGCCGCTTATGGAGCCATTTAAAAGGCTTAGTTTGGGTAAAGAGCAATACGACCACATTGGTTGTTTCTTGCAAATACACCCTGGTAAGCGCTTAATCATATGATTTTAACGATAAAAATAGAGGTTAAGGATAAGGTGGAAGCCTATAAAGCAGTATCCGAGGCATCGATGGAGCATCAGGTAATCGAGGCGGAGTTTGACGGCCGGCTGGAGGTTTTTGATGAGCAAAATCAGCCGAAGCATTTTTTAAAAAATAGAAATTAAATAGAAAATTATGGCCTTAGATAAAAAATTATCCGGAAATAAGCTATTTGCATTTGAGATTAATAATATCTTTAAAGCAATTAGGCAGCTATATCAATCTGTGTTTGATATTAATAAGGCACTTGATCTTACTGGTATCGCCGCCAGTGATATGGAGCGGTTTGCTCTTAATACTGAAAAAGCTTCAAGCTATAATACGACCCCGGTTTTGCTAAAGAAGTTTAAAGTCTATAAGACCGGGACTATTAGGCTTAAATTTGATTATAAATCTAGCAATCAAAATTATACAGCTTATCTTTATGGCCAAATTGATGGCGCCAGTGTTTTTTCTGATAGTTTTTCAAATAACGTCTATCAAAACATTTATCATGATATTTCCGTTACTAACGGAGACTACGTAGAGATTTGGGGCTATGGAAGCACCAGCACGTCCGCATTAATAAAAAATTTGAAGATTTGCTATGACGAGACGGTGGTAAGCGGATCTGATTATAAAATAATAACTGACTAATATGCCAAATTTAAAAGGTATTTTACAAGATTTTCTAATAAACAAGAGCAAAATTAAAGACGTTCGAGATATTCTTTCTTCTCAAGCGGCCGCCGGTCAAAAATTGCTTAATTTTTTAAGCCCGGCTCCTTCGGCTGTAAGCGGCGGCAGTTCAGCGATCAACCAAACATCGGGAAGCACAAGTAGCCAGGATCTTTATGCCACTAAAGGAACGTGGGTTTACTGGCAGAGCTTTACTATGCCGGATACATTTTTTGCTTATAAGGGGCTAACTGCCAAATTTTTTATTGATCAATATCAATATGGTTATTTTAAAGCAAAAATAACTGACATGGATGGAAATGCCCTCGGGCCGGAAAAAACGCTTGATAAGGGTCAGGGAGTCTATGAATTAAATTTTACTTGGTCAAATAGTGAAGTGATGTTAAAAAAGGGACAGCAATTTAAAATTTGGGTTCAGTTAAGAGGAGATAACCCGTGGACTCTCCAATATTGCTTGATTTATCAAAATTCAAATATCTATACCGGAGGCCAGGCTAGTTTGGGTGCGGCTATTGATTTTAAATTTCAATTATCTTTCCCGGAAGTATATTATTCTCTCGCCGGCCAGCTAGCGAATAAAGACTGCCTGATTATCTATAATGGAGATAGTCTGCATGAGAAAGTTATCGTTGATTCAGTTGATCAGGTGACGGGGGTAGTTACTCTTTATGAAAATTTAGAAAATGCTTTTGCGGCCGGATCTATAGTCGGGACAAATTTGGGCAATATAGATACCAGTAAAGCAGAATATACTAGGATGATATCACCTGATTTAGGCGATGGGTCTGATGGCGTTTTTAATTCAACCGGCGACGAGACCTGGGATTGCGATAAAAATTTTACATCAATCACTATAAACTCCGGACATACTATAACCGTCGTTGGAAATATTAAAATAAAATCCCAGGGAGATGTGTTAATAGCCGGTGTCCTTTCTGCTAAAGGTAAGGGTTTTTCTGGCGGTCAAGGTGGCGGATATAACGGCCAACAGGGCTATAGTTATACGGGGACTCCGACAACTTCCAGCTCTCCTAATTATGGAGGGGGCGGTGGCGGAACGAGCAACCCTGGTGGCGGTGGCGGAGGAGGATATTCTACTCCTGGAAATAATGCTGTAGGTTCGAATATTGGTTATGGTGGTGGCATATATAATGTCCCGAGTTTCCTTAATTGGTTCGAGACACTATTTCTTAAAGGATCTGGCGGTGGCGGTGCTGCCAAATCAGACAGTTCTTCAGGCGCTCCAAACGGAGGTGCAGGAGGAGGCATCATTCGTCTTTATTGTAAAAAATTAGTCGTCACTGGAGAGATAACCGCAGACGGAGATCCGGGCGGAGATGCTGCCCAATCATCGCCTAATAAAGGCGGTGGCGGTGGAGGGTCTGGTGGAACTATATTTATCCAAGCTCTCTTGAGCTGTCAGATTGGGAGTGGATTAATACATGCTCTTGGTGGTCGCGGAGGAATAAGTTATCCGCAGAGTTCTTATACTGGCGGAGCCGGAGGAAATGGTAGAATAAGAATAGAATGTCCGGGATCTATAACAGGAACGTCAAACCCAAGCTATACTGGCGGATTTTCCAATAATTCAAGCGGATATAGTAAAAAGAGCTGGTATCTTACTGCAAAAATTAATACACTTGATAAGATAATTTCCGCTTTTTGTTCAATTAAGCAAAAGGCATCATTAATTTATTCATTAATATCTTCAGCCGCGGCAGGCCAAAAAAATATTACGATAAGTTTATCAGTTTCCGGAGAAGAAGAAAAAAATTATCTCGCTAGTGATTTGGGTGTTTCTACCGGGTCTATTCCTTATGATTCTACGGGATATGCATATGAAAAATGGCAGGGAATAAAAACACCCAACGTTTCCGGGGCGTTAACAATCAATGAATTGGCAGTACTAGTAAGCTCAAATAATGGCGCTAGCGTTGACTGGAAGCTTACTAACTGGGCTGGAGACACAATAATAGCGAGCGGTAATGCCGGATCTGCAGATTATAATACCGGAAAAAAGATTTTAAGTTCATCTTCAATATCGGTTGCCGCAAACACTAAATATAAATTATGGATTAAGAGTAATTCAAGCGGTACGAGTTTATTCTGGCACTTCGATGTCAATTGGAGATATTCTAAAGCATCCGGATTTAGGCAATCAGAGCTTTATATGTTTAGCGTTAAATTTTCTTATACTAGATCTAATCCCTATCAAGCTGGTCAAAAATTGGTTATTTATGAAAGCGATAAGGCGGAGGTTGGAGAAATAGATTTTATTGTATCCGGCGTGATTACTCTAAAAGAAAATTTAATCAATTCTTATTCCTCGGCCGCAAAAATTTTTGTTCTTAACTCAATACCATATGTAAGTATTTCGGATATATCCACTCCGCGAGATTTAGCAGAAATGCAATTAAGTGAAATAGAGCAGCTGTCTAATGATTATTGGAGATTTATCTTTTCTAAAACAATTAAGGCTAACAACGATGACGGAGAGGGAATCCAATTTATTGGTTCGGTTGAAAGCTCTGGAGATCCATTAGAATATATTCATCTAAAAGAAATTAATTGGTCATTTTTTTAGAAAAAATTTAGCAATCAAAAAAGACTCTCGTTATTCGAGAGCCTTTTTATTTTTTCTCTATTCGATAATTTTTCTGAAGATACATTAGATCTTCAATTATGTGCTTTGGGATCTCTCTGCCGGTCTGTCGGCAAAGGCTTATGACCGTCGCTAAAGTACCGAAGTAGTCTTGGCTTTTAATATGAAATTTTAGGGATTTATTTTTAGGCATATTGACTTTTTGGTGACGTAGTGCTTAAATCGTATGTTTACAACGGAAGATCGGCTGTTAGTCCGATCTCCCTGGCCTCAGGAATGCGTTAACGGCGCCTTCAAGAGGTTATATTAATTATAGCACGATTTCGATTGTTTTCTATACTAAGAAAAGAACGGAATTGTCTGTTAGGTGTTATGAACAAAACCAACCACAAAGCCGTCGGCAGATACTGCTATGGCGGCAAGATTTACATCGGCCAGTGCGAATGCGGCCGGGATCATCTTATCGATGTTGATCAGCTCCAGGAGCTGATGACGAAAAGTTTTGTTAGGCCAAAGTCCCCAGTGGCCGTTTTTGCTAAGGCGGCGCGTGCCTTGAGTCTTTTCTAAGATGAAACTTAGCGAAGCTGGTTTGTTGTTTTTCCGATGGTGCGAGCTGGAGAAATGCTTGAGCCGAAAAACAATGATTAATTTTGAGCATCACTTCAGACATTTTTATGAGTGGTCTGGGGACATAGACACGAAAAAAATAGATCTCGAATTGGTGCTTAATTATAAAAAGCAATTATTAACTAAGGAGCATGCCTATCAGCCCGGCAAGACGATTAAAGAATCGACCGTAGCCGAGTCGTTGAAGGTCATCCGCCGCTTTCTGCAGTTTCTCCAAAGCAAGGGACATAAATCGATGAATCCGGACGAGATGCCTAAAGGACCGCACGGCGGCGAGAGAATCTTATTTTTCTCGGTAGACGACTTTAAAAAGATGGCTTGCCGGATTGATACGTCAAACACTGAAGGAATCCGTAACCGAGCTATTATTGAGCTCCTATTCGCCACAGGGATGCGCCTGGAGGAGCTGGTTAACTTAAACCGAGACATAGACATCGATGGGCAGGAATTCGCTGTAAAGGGCAAATTTGGTAAAATTCGGTCGGTTTATATTAATACTCGGGCAAAGTATTGGATCATCAAGTATTTAGAGACCAGGAAGGACGACTATCCAGCCTTATTCACCTATGTTAGAAGGCGTAATGACTGGACCATGATCAATAAGGGAAGAATCGGGAAGCGGAGCGTGCAAGATATGATAAAGCGCTACGCTAAAGCGGCCGGGCTCAATAGCGACATCTCAACGCATACATTCCGACATTCGTTTGCGACTAACCTGATTAAGAATAATGTTGATATCCGGGCAGTCCAGATGTTTCTCGGCCATTCAGATCTTAAGTCAACTCAAATTTACACACATTATGTTAATCCGGAGCTAAAAGATATCCACACCCGGGTGATGAATTTTTAATAAAATTTTTTTATTCAAAAACATATCCCAAAAAACCCTTGAAAATAGGGCATTTTTGGCGTCTTGACGATATAATGAACGCTTGTTATAATGTAGTCAGATATGAAAAATACTGAACTCAGCGAACTCGCTAAACAACTAGGTAAAAAGGGAGGGGCAAAAACCAAGAAGAAGTACGGCATTGAGCATTATCGTGAACTTGGAAGAAAAGGAATGGCCTCCAGATGGTCTAAAAAAACGGCAAAAGATTAATATATTTAGTGCCAGATCATTAACATCGTAAAATTAGGACTTTTAACTAATCGCGAAAGATGCTACACTAAGATTAGTTAAAGATAAATTTACGATAGTCACTATCCAGCATTTATTAGGAAGAAAATGGGATAAAACATTCTCAAATAAATCAGCCTAAAATTCCTCACCATCCTCGGTGGGGAATTTTTTAAAATAGTTAATAATATTTTTCAAATTTCTGTGGATAACTTGATAATTTTTTGATATTTTTTTGAACATTAGCTAAATTGACCCTTAATAAAAAGTTTGATAAAATATAAACATAACACAACATTTAGTGGTTTATACCTAAAAAAGCCACAAAATATAGGGTTTTATATGAAATGTCCCATCTGCTATTTCCCGGATACTAAGGTGGTCGACTCTCGGGTGGCCCCTGACGGCCTTTCTATCCGTCGCCGCCGCGAATGTTTGAAATGCGGCTTCCGCTTTTCGACTTATGAGGAGATAGAATTGCTTGATTTAGTGATCGTGAAGCGAGACGGCCGACGAGAATCGTATAGTCGAGACAAGATGGTTAACGGCTTGAAAAAATCTTGCGAGAAGCGACCAATCACCGAAGATCGTTTTAAAAAACTTATCCATTCTATCGAAAGAGACCTGCAGCGCCTGAAAAAGACGGAAATAACCTCGCGGCAAATCGGCCAGATGGTTATGAAAAATTTAAAGAAAATAGATCCGGTCGCTTATATCCGTTACGCCTCGGTTTATGAGTCCTTTAAGGACGCTCATGAATTCAGAAAAGAATTAAATAAATTAATTAACGAGAAAAAGTAATATGTCTGAAGTCATCAGTAAGCTTATTAAAAGATCCGGCGAAATAGTTGATTTTGATCAGGATAAAATTTGTAAGGCAATTTATAAGGCCGCTTTGGCGACCGGCGTTGACGATCATCACTTGGCCAAAAAATTAACCGATCAAGTTTCTTTGCGGCTCAATCAGAAATTTCATAAGTCCAGTATTCCGGCCGTAGAAGAAGTTCAAGATATCGTTGAAGAAATTTTGATCGAGAATAAATTGATCAAGATCGCTAAGGCTTATATATTGTATCGCGATCAGCATCGTCAACTGCGCGATATTAATACGGCTACTTCCGATAATAAATTAATGGAAGATTACCTCGGTCGCTCTGATTGGCGCCTGAAAGAAAATAGCAATATGAGTTTTTCGGTACAAGGCTTGAATAATTATATTGCTTCTTCGATTTCCGCTCGTTATTGGCTTAATAAGATGTATCCGGAAAATATCCGTCAGGCTCATGTGAACGGTGATTTTCATATCCATGATTTAGGTCTGCTTGCGCCTTATTGTTGCGGTTGGGATCTTAAAGATCTTTTAATCCGTGGTTTTAAAGGGGTAAATGAAAAAGTTCAGAGTAATCCGCCGAAACATTTTCGCAGCGCTTTAGGCCAGATCATTAATTTTTTCTATACGATGCAAGGAGAGGCGGCTGGCGCGCAAGCTTTCGCAAATTTTGATACTTATCTGGCGCCGTTTATTCGTTACGATAACTTAAGTTATAAAGAAGTAAAACAGGGTTTACAGGAATTCATGTTCAATATCAATGTTCCGACTCGTGTCGGTTTCCAAACGCCGTTTACCAATGTTACTTTAGACGTCGTTCCGTCGCCAATGATTGGCGAAGAGAGCGTGATTATTGGCGGCGAGGTGATGCCGGAAAAATATAAAGATTTTCAGCCGGAAATGGATATGTTTAATTCTGCTTTTGCCGAGGTGATGCTTGCCGGCGATTCGACTGGTCGGGTCTTCGGTTTTCCTATTCCGACTTACAGCGTCGATAAGGATTTTGATTGGGATCGCGAATGCTTAAAGCCAGTTTGGGAAATGACAGCTAAATATGGCATTCCTTATTTTTCTAATTTTGTTAATTCCGATATGAAGCGCGACGACGCCCGTTCAATGTGCTGTCGCCTGCGACTCGATAATCGGGAACTACGTAAACGCGGCGGCGGCTTATTCGGCGCTAATCCCCTGACCGGCTCTTTGGGCGTAGTTACTATTAATCTGGCCCGTATCGGCTACTTATCAAAAAATAAAGAAGAATTTAAAGAAAGAGTTTACCGCTTAATGGAATTAGCTAAAGAGAGTTTAGAAATAAAACGAAAAATAATAGAGAAATTTACGGAAGATCATCTTTATCCTTACTCCATGTTCTATCTAGACAATATTAAGGAACGTTTCGGTTCTTATTGGAAAAATCATTTTTCGACGATCGGTATTAACGGGATGAATGAAGCGATTTTAAATCTGATGGGTAAGGATATGGCCACTCCGGAGGGTCACGCCTTTGCCGGAGAAATTTTAGATTTCATGAGGGAAAAATTAATGGATTTTCAAAATGAGACTAATAATCTCT
>Ga0172367_10003146_pt1 | contig 21860 bp, 20 predicted proteins | sample Lak10m_FD_114542 | JGI IMG/M metagenome (GOLD analysis project Ga0172367, IMG submission 114542) | Freshwater microbial communities from Kabuno Bay, South-Kivu, Congo - kab_022012_10m | ecosystem: Environmental > Aquatic > Freshwater > Lake | place: Democratic Republic of the Congo: South-Kivu... | reverse complement strand
AGGCGCATACATCCACGCCCAGGCGGGGCTTCACGCCGCCGATACCCTCGGCACCACCGCATCCGTCCTCGCCACCGATGTTCTGGATTTCATCTCCGATATACTCGCCGAATTGGAATAGCCAACAAAAATGACCATGATGAACAGAGATAAACAGAGATAATGAATCTTCGTTTATCTCTGGTAAAAACAAAACCTTTGAAAACAAAAAAGAGACCTTCCTCAACGGAAAGTCTCTTTTTATTTATTGATCTACCTACTCGCTCATGAACGCTTCAAGATTATCCTTGCTAATGCGGAACGCCTTACCGATCTTCTTGGCTTTCAGGCTGCCATCTTGAATCGCCGCCAATACATCATCTTCGGTCACCTTCATGAACTGCGCCGCCTCAGCGGGGGTCATGATATCGGGCATCTTCACGCCGCCGCCGGTTGCCGCACCGCCGCCGCTGGGTTGCATACCACCTTGCAAAGCCTGCCCCATCAGGTTTCCAATGCCCATGCCTGCGCCAATGCCCGCTGTAAGACCTGCACCGCCATTGGCATTGTTTGCCGCTTCGCGCATCGCATCCGCAGCCTGAAGCTGGGCATACATTTGCGGGTCGAGCAAACCGGCATCTCGCAGTTCCTGCGCCGACTTGGTGCTCGGCTTGAGATTACCAATATAGAAGGTCTTAAGCGTCAGACCGAGGGCATCAAAATCATCCTTGCCCTTGGCACGAACAGCCGCGCCCAATTCCTCGTTCATGCCGCTGATCTTTGCCGCGAGGCTTTGGGTGGTCTGGCTGAATTCGCCCAGCACATCGGTCAATTTGGAGATGAGCATGGTCTTCAAACGTTCTTCGATTTCCGAAGTGCGGAAAGAGCCAGAAGCGCCCACGATCTGGGTAACGAACTGGTTCGGGTCTTTCACCTGAAAAGAGAATGTACCAAACCCCTGAATGAACAGGTAGCCCAAACCCTTACCCGGCGTTTCAACGAGGATCGGCTGCGAAGTGCCCCATTTCTTATTCGCAAATTCCTTCATCGCAACGAAGTACACTTCGGCAGGGAAGGGGGTGCGGTCATTGAACGCCTTGCCAATGAAGTCGATCAGTTTCGGGATGTTCGCCGTGGCAATGGTATGCCGACCCGGCTTGAACACGTCCAGAGCGTTCCCATCACGAAAGAAAACCGCATTCTGGCTTTCGCGGACGATCACCTGTGAACCGATGCGGTAATCCCCGATCCCCGATTCAGGGAAGCGGTGGACGATCTCATCCGCCATTTCGTTTGCATATTCAATGACATCAAAAATTCTAGCCATGTTTCTCTCCTTTTTTTGTTTTCGTCATTGCCTCGCCGCAAAAGGCAAGAGCGCGGCTCGCAACAATGGAATAACTTTCTGTAATATGGGTTGGATTATAGCCCAACCAAATTCCCGGTCAAGAACCGTTTTTCCTATCTTTCTACGGAATGGACGGCGTTTCGTTTCAACCTTTCATCTGCACGCCAGTGCCTTTGTCTCGCACCATCAGCACCTCTGCCATGATGCTCACCGCAATTTCTTCTGGCGTTTCAGCTTGCAGTTCCAGCCCCATGGGCGAATGAACCTTCGCAAGTTGCTCAGCGCTCACGCCTTTCTCTTTCAAAGCCGCAACGGTGGTTGCCCAGCGCCTTTTTGAACCGATGACGCCAACATACGCCGCATTGCTTTCCAAAATGGATGGAAGCCCTTCCGCATCCACCCCAGACCCGCGGCTTGTCACCACAATAAATGACCGATTCGTGATCTTGAGCTTTTCTGGCAAATTACCCATCGCCACGGGGAAATATTCATCCGCGCCGGGGGTGGCTTCGGGGTTGCAAAACTCTTTTCTGTCATCGCAAACCGCCACATGAAAACCAAGCCACTTTGCAAGGTGAACCACCGCCTTGCCTACATGCCCTGCGCCGATCACCACCAAACTTGCCGCCGGAAGAATCGGCTCCACGAACACCTCCACCTGACCACCACACACACCCGGGTCGCCGCGTGAAGGGTCAGACATCTTATAAAAAAGGGTCTGCGCCTCAAAACTCACCAGCGATTCTAAAGCCACCTTGATCACGCGGTTTTCCAATTCGCCGCCGCCAACTGTCCCTGTGAATGAACCATCCGGGTAAACGAGCATTTTGCTGCCAACATGCCTTGGCGTGGAACCTTCGCTCTTTGTCACAGTACAAAGTGCGGCGGAGCGATTGTTTTTTTCGAGGTCTGCTAAGGCTTGGTAAATGGAAGTCATAAAGGAATAAGATAGACCTGACAGGGTTACAAAACCTGTCAGGTCTCATAGTTTATTTAATTTTTCCCAATGCCTTCAAGACTCGTTCAGGCGTGAATGGGAATTCGCTGATCCACACTCCGGTGGCATCGTGAATGGCAGCCGCAATGGCAGGTGCTACCGGCAGGTAGGGCAGTTCGCCCATGCCGCGCGCGCCCCATGGACCGTTCGGGTCGGGCACTTCCACAATGACCGATTCCACCTTCTCAGGGATATCAAGAATAGTGGGCAGCAGGTAGGTACTGAATTGGTCGGTGAGCACACGCCCGTCTTTGGTTTTATATTCTTCCAATACGGCGTATCCATGCGCCTGAACGACGGCGCCTTCGATCTGTGCGGCAACAAGGTCTGGGTTGATCGCTTTGCCAACATCATCGGCAGAAATGATGCGCTTCACATGCACATGACCGGTTTCAGTATCCACTTCCACCTCTGCGGCTTGTGCCACATACGCATATTGGAAGTTCGGCATAGAGTAGCCGGTATCATGGTTCATTGGGGTGGTGGGGGGCGCAAAATAAGAGAACTCCGCAATGGCGGGGCGTTCTTCAGACGTCCATTTTGCCAGCGCCGCCTCAGCCGCACCTTTAACGGAATTCCCCGCCATAAAGGTCAAGCGAGATGCAGAAGCCGAGCCCGGGTTGCCCTGCGTGGCAGAATCTGATGTGCGCATTTCAACCATTTCAAGCGGCACGCCGATCACTTCTGCCGCCATTTGCGACATGACGGTTTGAAAACCCTGCCCAACTTCAGCGCCGGCATGGTGCAGCACAACCCGCTCGATCTTGCCGTTGCCGTGAATTTCTACCTTTGCCCAGCAATTTTCTTTGTAGCCAAAAGAAAAGCCCACATTCTTGAACCCTGCCGCAAACCCGCGTCCGCGTACCACCGCAGATTTCTTTGCCGCGGGCTTTTTCTTCCAGTTCATTTTCTTCCATTTGAAAGAGTCGCGCGCCGCTTCGATACACTCGGTAATGCTGACGGGGTTGGGGGTGGGGGTTCCCACGCTCATGGTGTCGCCGGTTTTGAGTGCATTCTTCAGGCGAAATTCCACCGGATCCATGCCGAGTTTTTCGGCGAGTTTGTTCATTTGGCTTTCTGCCATAAAAAGCGCCTGCGGTGCGCCAAACCCACGGAAGGCGGCGCCGGGCACGTTGTTGGTGTAGACACCGTACACATCAGTTTTGACGTTGGGTACATTGTACGGTCCACTGGATGTGATCGCGGCATTGCCAAGCACTTTGTTGGTGGTGTACATGTACGCGCCGCCATCGCCGATCAGTTCATTTTGCACGGCAACGAGTTTGCCTTCTTTGGTTGCGCCCCATTTGGCGCGAAGCAGAACGGCATGTCGTTTTCCATGCCCGATGATCGATTCACGGCGAGACCAGACGATCTTCACCGGTCGTTTGAGATTCATGGCAGCAAGGGCGATCACGACCTGAACAGAAAGGTCTTCACGTCCGCCAAATGCGCCGCCGATGGCAGGGTAGATAATTCGTACCTGTTCGTTGGGGATTCCCAACGCATGAGCCACGGTTTCACGGTCGGCATGTGTCCACTGACCGGCGCTTTCGACGACAATGCGTCCTTCTTCGTCCAGATAGGCAAGCCCCGCCTCAGGCTGAAGATAGGCATGTTCCTGCACAGGTGTTTGGTACTCGCCTTCAACGATCACATCTGCCTGGGCAAAGCCTTCATCTACATCCCCTTTGCGTATTTTGTAATGGACGCAAATGTTCGTGCTGCCACGGTCTGGGTGTAGGACGGTGGCTTCGGGCTGCATGGCAAGCGCCGGGTCGAGAAGAGGCGGAAGGTCTTCGTAATCTACTTCGATCAATTTTATGGCGGCGGCGGCTTGGGCTTCTGTTTCTGCCACGACCACGGCAATTTGATCGCCCACAAAGCGGACAATATCAGTGTAGGGCTTGCTGGCTCCGGGTCCGCACAACACGGGTTGATCGGGGATCTGCAAACCGTATTCGTTTACGGGAATATCCCTGGCGGTATAAACGGCAGCCACACCGGGGGCGGCAAGCGCTTTTTCAATGTGAACGTTCAATACCCGCGCATGTGGACGCTCTGCCATGAGAATTTTCATGTGGAGCATGTTTTGTTTGTGCAGGTCGCCGGGGTATTGGGTTTCGCCCGTTACTTTTCCTCGGGCATCAATACGTGTGGGAGATGAGCCAACAGAGTGATTTGACATGGTTTTATCTTTTGTAAGGTTTTACTTTTACCTTGGGGGGTGGGGCATCCAGCGGTCCATATTGCGAGGGTCTCGTCATACGGTACATAATGGCGTAGAACATCGAAAGTGTTGAGCCAAGCAGGATGGTGTAGAACACGCCCGCCAAAAAATAGGCATAAAAGTGCTGGGTTTTTGCAATGGGCGTTAGAAGCATCATTAACCCGTTGGATTGGTAAAACAGGTTGGGGAAGCGCGGGTAACCAAGCAGCTCATACGGCAGCGCCATGCGGTTGCTGATCGCAAATTTGACCGTTTCGACACCGGCGGCATACGAGATGACCGGGATCAAGATCATCATCACGCAGCCGATACCGCGCCAGGCGTAGTGGGGCTGGTTGCTTTTTTCTTTAACTTTCTTGCGGGTGCTATGGTATTTACTCATCAGGGTCTCTCCAAATTAGGAGTTGCTTGCCTCTTCAATGGCTTTGACGATCTTGTAATAGCCTGTGCAACGGCACAGATTTCCTGTAATGGCTTGTTCGATCTCGTTACGGGTGGGGTTTGGTTTTTCTTCGAGTAATTTTGTGCCAGACATGATGAAGCCGGGAATGCAGTACCCGCATTGTACGGCGTTTTGTTCGATGAATTTTGCCTGCACGGGGTTGAGCGAAGCGCCTTCAGCCAGTCCTTCAATGGTGATGATCTCTGCACCATGGGCACGCGGGGCAGGGACAAGGCAAGACATGACGGCTTTCCCATCCAGAAATACGGTACAAGCGCCGCATTCGCCCTCGGCACAGCCTTCTTTTGTGCCGACCATTACGCCTTCTTCTCTCAACAGGCGCAGGAGGGTTTTTTCGTATCCGCTGGTGAAGGTGAATTTTTTCCCGTTGACGGTTGTTTCAATGGGGGCGGTTGGGAATTCTGAATGTTGAATTCCGGTTTCGGGGTTGGCGGTTGCCAACAAGATCGGCTTCTTTGGCATCCCCGTCTGTTCTTTTCCGTCACGGATGGCGGTTAATCCGCGCTGGGTGATAACCCGTACCATTTCTTTGCGGTAGCTGGCGCTGCTGCGTACATCCGAGATCGGCTTGGCTGATCTAACGGCGAGTTCTGCGGCGGCAGCGATGTTCTTGTCGTTAAGCTTTTTGCCAACAAGGAATTTTTCAGCTTGCAGCGCGTGGGTGATGATGGGCGTCACCGCTCCCAGCGTGATGGAGGCTGATTTAACGGTATCCCCTTTGAGGTCCAGAATGAGAGCCGCATTGACGAGTGAGATGGCTTGTGCGCGGCGTAACGCCAGTTTGATGAAAGCCCCGCGTTGGGTTTGGCTCATGGCGGGGAAGGAGATATCCACCAGCATTTCATCGGGTTCCATCACCGTCTTGCGAACACCGAGATAGAACTTTTTAAGCGGCACGGTACGTGTCTTGCGCGTAGACACAAGGGTTACTTTTGCGCCCAATGCCATAAGCGGTGCGATGGTGTCGTTGGCGGGGGAGCCGGTAATGAGATTGCCAGCCACGGTGCCGCGGTTACGGATCTGCGGCGCTCCTACTTCCCACGCGGCTCTGGCGAGCGGGTAGGCTCGGCTGCGAAGTAGTTTGGAGGAAGCGCAATCATTGTGGGTAACCAATGCGCCAAGATGAATGACTTCATCTTCGTCCATGGTGATCTGGTTTAGCTGGGGGATGCGGGTGATATCAATGAGCGTTTCAACGCCTTTGCGGGCGCCGCGCTCAAGCTCAAGGATGAGGTCTGTGCCTCCGGCAACAACACGGGCGCTTTCACGTTTTTCAGAAAGCAGGCGCGTTACTTCCTCGATGGATTCTGCGTTTATATAATTTTGCCACATAGGTTTAACCGCAGAGGCGGGTATTACCCCGCCCCTGCATCTAGTTTACTAACTTCCCGTTACAACTTCGGAACGGCGGTCAAAGGTTTCCACGGCAAGGCGTGCAAGCGTGGTGATGTTGCGAATGGCTGCGGGCAATGCGGCTTCGTCGCCCAGGCTGGCTTCTACATTATCCAGCGCGCTTTTTATTTGCTCTGCAAGGTCAAAGAAGGCGGCATCGAATTGATAGATGGACTCAAGTTCTTTTTCGTTGATCTTGACCGCATCGAACATGCCGGAATAGCCGCGGGCTGCCTTGCTGATCTTGTCGATGAAGGTTCGCAGGGCGAGGGCGGCTTTTTCCATATCGTCAACGTGGGTGTACAACCCTTGCGATACCATGTCTGCCTGTAAGTTTGAGGCGCGGCTCCATTGTTCTTCAAAACGACGAGCCACGGTCTCCCTTAGCAATTTATCTGCATCGCGGCGGTTCTGTCTTTCAACATAACCGCTAAAACCGGGGATGTAGGACAATAACTTCTTGAACGGGTCTACCTGACTGCTTACTTTTTCAAAAAAATCGCTCATTTGAGCCTCCTGCCAAAGTATACGGATGTTTCCAATAAATCGTTTCTTTTGCCTTGATTATTATATCGTTTAATACCAGTTATAATCAAGAAATAATTTTTTTAGGAGATTTCAATGCCTGACCATGTGAAAGAATTACTCGATCTAGTCGAGAACAGTATTGCGGTTGAAGGTGCGAATGTTCGCGTAGTGGATGCCGAAAAATTCAGGAAGAATGTTGGTAAACTGGTGGAACGCTCTGCGCTCGCTTCGGACTCATCTGCGGGCTGGGCTCGGTTTCTGGTACGTGCTGCTGCGCTGGAACTTGGAGTGTACGCCGCTTCGATCCACGAGTTGTATATGGCTCGCGGGCGTGAAGATGCCCCAATGACCTTCAGTACCCCTGCCTTCAATTTACGTGCGTTGTCGCACCATGCCGCCCGCGCCATGTTCCGCGCTGCAAACAAGATCAATGCTGGGGCGTTTATTTTTGAACTGGCTCGCTCTGAAATGAGCTATACCTTTCAGCGCCCTTCGGAATACTCCACAAACATCCTTGGCGCGGCAGTAGCAGAAGGCTATAAGGGACCGGTCTTCATTCAGGGCGATCACTTTCAGGTTTCTGCCAAAAAATATAAGACCGACTCCGAAACTGAATTGCAAGCTGTACGCGATCTGTGCATAGAAGCGATGGCGGCAGGCTTTTTCAATATTGATGTGGATACTTCCACATTGGTGGATATTCACCTGCCGACTGTGGATGCGCAGCAGGAGTTGAACAGCAAACTTTCGGCTGAACTCTCCACATTCATCCGTGAAAATGAACCGGCTGGTGTGACCATTTCGATCGGCGGTGAGATCGGCGAAGTGGGTACTGAAAATTCCACTGAACCTGAATTACGCGCTTATATGGATGCTTACAACTCCAATTTGCAGAAACTTGCCCCGGGCAAGCCTGGTTTGAGCAAGATCAGCGTGCTGACGGGCACATCTCATGGCGGCACCGTACTGCCAGACGGCTCCATTGCTGAAGTGAGCATCGCTTTTGATGTTCTTCGTGACCTGAGTCGTGTTGCCCGCAAGGAATATGGCATGGGTGGCACCGTTCAGCACGGCGCTTCCACCGTCCCTGAAGAAAACTTTAATAAGTTCGTGCAAAACGAAGCGATTGAAGTTCACCTTGCCACGAATTTTGCAACCATGTTCTTTGAAAATATTCCCGACGATTTCAGGCAGGAAATGTACGCCTGGTTGGACACGAACTCGGCAGCCGACCGCAAGCCAGGCATGACCGATGAGCAGTTCTACTACAAGGTCCGTAAGAATGCGATCGGTCCCTTCAAAGCCCAATCGTATGGCTTGCCTGCCGAAGTTCATGCAAAGTTGGGCGCTGCATGGGAAGCGCAGTTTGATAAGCTCTTTAATTTGCTCGGTTTGAAAGACACGAAAAATTTCACCGATAAGTTCATTACGCCGGTGAAGGTTGCTCCTGTGCTTGCGGATTACGTCAAGGAAGATGTCGCAGCAGAGGATGTGAGCGATCTCTCTGACTAGCATTCATGCCCGTTTCTGATCAGGGTATTACGAACGACCGATACACACTCATTCCCCGCACGGCGATCTTTGTCCGGCGCGGGGATGAGTATTTATTGCTCAAGGGCGCTCCTACAAAAAGGCTTTGGGCTGGAAAATACAATGGTTTAGGCGGGCATGTGGATAGGGGCGAGGATGTGCTTTCATCTGCATATCGTGAGTTGTTGGAAGAGGCAGGTATCACGGCTGAACTTTGGCTGGCAGGAACGGTGATCGTAGACGCGGGGAGTGTGGGTGTTTGCCTGTTTGTAGTGATGGGCGAGAACCCTCAAGGCGAAGTGACAGGCTCCATAGAGGGCAAACCGGAATGGGTTAAGTATGAGGCGCTGGAGCTGTTGCCGGTTGTATCTGACCTGCCGATTTTGCTGGAGAAGATCCATTCCATGCGGCGCGGCGATTCCCCTTTTTCTGCCCGCTCTTTTTATAAAGATGATGAATTAATAGTTGAGTTTGCAAAAAAATAACCGCCTGCTGCGGTTATTTTTTTGCAAGTTTCGCAGGGCAGGTCTGGCATTTTAGGGAATGCTGTATGTTTGTAGTTCTGTGGTGGATGTAAATGTAGACCCGCTGAAATCAATATTTTCGATGGATTTGATATACCCAACCCCCGGCGCATACCAGATTATGCTTGTGCCGTTCACCATGTAGGGAACCTGGCTGCCTTGAAAATCGACGCTGATCTGGGCATTGAAGGTGGCTTGCATACGTGTGGCGTTAAATGTTCCGGCGGGGGTGGTGACTGTTTCGACTCCAAGCTCTTGCATTTCAAGTTCGAAAATTCCGGGAGATTGTGCTGTGCCTTCGGGGGTTGCCACTGAGCCTTCCATTGTGAGTTTGTAGTTCCATGTTTGCCCAGGCGTAATGGATGCAGGCAGGCTGAGACCTGAGACTTCAAGGGTCTTGAAACCCGAGATCATGTTTTGCATGGAAACGCTTGCTGTGGTTCCGCCCCCAAGTTGATAGGCAACCAATCCTTCAGATGTACACATCCATACTTGTTCTACTTTTTGATTTGGGAAGTTGGAGGTAAGTGTGAAGCCGCCCGGGCGGGTTTCAGTGATAGTGTCAGAGTATATGAAATCGCCATTGGGTCCGCCGGTGCTGCTATAAACCCAAGCCGCTCCCTGTGTAACCGGGAGAAGATTATTCTCACATGAGGCATCAGAAATTTGTTCTGAATTTGGTTGTGCTGTATCGGGGAGCATGATGGGGAGGACGGGGGCGCTGTTGGAACTGCAAGCGCTGATGATCAGAAGACCAGTGAGGAGGATGGTGAGCAGTTTTTGCATGGTGTCCGTTTTGTGTTGGCATGATAATACTGATTTGAAGAAATAACTGTTGCAATTCAGTGCCATTTCAATAACGAAATTGTGAACGTACTGCCGGAGCCTGGCTGACTAGCTACTTCAAGAATTCCGCGGTGTTGTTTGATGACCTGGCGGGTAATGGAAAGACCGATACCGAGCCCGCTGTATAGTTCTTCACCGCTTTTTTCAAGATGGAAGAAACGGTCGAAAATACGCGGGCGGATCTGCGGGTCGATACCGATACCATAGTCCACTATACTGAGTGTGATGTGGTTGGGCTGCTCAAAAAAGCGGATTTCCACAATTCCATTGGGGCGGCTGAATTTGATGGCGTTATCCAGCAAACCGGTAATGGCGCGTTCGAGAGATGTTTCATCTCCGGGAACGGTGGGGATTTTGATGCCGCCCCTGATTTTAACGGTAACCCCGCGCACTTTTGCTTTATTGGCGAGCTTTTCGATAATTTTGGTTACGAGATCGATCAGATCAACAGGCTGAAAATCACGCAGGACAAGCTCTTGCTCTTGTAAAAAAAGGAGGTCGTTTGTCAGGTTTACGATCTGGTCTACATTACGGCTGACAACTTCAATGGCAGATTGGAGCTGCTCTCCGCTGAGTTTGCCTTGTTTGATGGTATGTAAATATCCGCTTGCTGCCATGAGCGGAGTTCGCAACTCATGGGCAATGGACGTTAGGAACTCATTTCTTGCCAAGTCTTGCTCGGCGAGTTTTTGGTACGCATTGGCAAGTTCGCTTGCCCGCAGCCGCAGGTCTTCGATGGCGAGTTGGTCATTCTGCCTTAAGCGGTTGCTGATCTCAGAGATCATGGCAGTAGATACACTGGGGCTGTGTTTTAGTACACGGTCGAAACCCTGTTTATCGAGTTCGAGTACAACACATGGGGTTGTTGAACTGACGGTGGCTGCGCGCGGCGCATTGTGGATGAGCGCCATTTCGCCAAAGAAATCTCCCGCCCGAAGTGTGATAAGGAGGCGTTTATCTGAATTGTTGATCGTTTTGGTGACTTCAAATTCCCCTTCGAGGATCATGTAAAACGTATGCTCGATCTCGTCTTCCGTACAGAGTACCGTTCCTGTTGGGTAGGATTTGATCTGGCTGTTGATGATGATCTCCTGCACCTCCTCTGGTTTGATACCGGGGAATGCACGGGGAATGATTCTTGCGGGGGTTCGAATGGTGGTCATAGGATCAATTTATTTTAGCATGTTCGCTTTATATTTAATTAACCCATTAGGGCTACATCTTGCCTCGTCTTTGTGTTTTGATATTTAAACCGGCAGGTTTATCCTTTGATTCATCTTTTTGCTGGTTGATTTCTCTTAATGTCTGCTCGAACCAATCGGTGACTTGCTTTTGCCTGGGTGGTCTATGACCTTTTAGATAACGAATAAATGCAATGATATCAAGCAGGCGCATTTCGTCGAAGGATTCTATTTCTTCCATAATGATCTTTTCGAGGTCACGCATGTCGTCTCCTGTGATTAAGTGCGTCAGTAAATTTATTTTACGACTATTTTGATTTAGCTGGTAAGAATGTGTATTGTGTTTTCATCGTAAAATTGTCCGAATATCTTCCCCTTTAGGAGACCTCTTGGAAAAACCCGTTGAACGTCCTGCTCTTATTAATACCTATACCCGTAGTTTTGAGCCTTTAAAGAACCGCAACCTGCGTATCTACCTTGGTGGGCAGGCAGTTTCATTGCTTGGCACATGGATGCAATCCACCGCGCAAAGCTGGGTGGTGTGGGAACTGACCCAATCTGAAAGCTCGCTGGGTATTGTGGTTATGCTCAACAGCTTGCCTCTCTTCTTACTTGCTCCCTGGGCAGGCGGTTTTGCCGACCGCTTCAATCGCCGCATGATTTTGCTTGTTACACAGTCCATTGCAATGATGCTGGCATTTGCATTGGCATTCCTCGTACAAACAAACCTCGTGCAAATTTGGCACATTTACGTGTTTGCTTTTGTTCTTGGCGCAATCGCCGCACTTGATTTCCCAGCCCAGCAAGCTTTTATTGGCGACCTTTCCGGCATGACACAAATTCGGCAGGCGGTGACACTTAACATCATGGGCTTGCAGGTGGCTCGTATGATCGGTCCGGCGTTGGCAGGGATCTTGCTGAAAGCGGTTGGCTCTGCGGCGGCTTTTTGGATCAATGGCGCAAGTTTTCTTGTGGTGTTATTGAGCATCTTCATGGTCAAATCGCACAAGCAGGAAGTGAACAAAAGAGGCAGTGGACGTGGGCAATTCCGTGAAGTAGTGGATTACGTCCGCGCACAACCGCGCATGATCGATTTATTGATCTTCGCCTCTATCGTGACCTTTTTTGGTCTCTCCATTATGAACATTCTCCCCGCTGTAGCCGACGACGTGCTCAACGGCGACTCGCAGACTTTTGGTTTACTGATGGGTTCATCAGGTGCGGGAGCGCTGATCTCCACGCTGTTCCTACTTCCGCTTTCACAGCAGGCAAAACGCATCGGGCTTATCGTTGGCGCTGCGGCAACGTGGATGGGAGTTTTTTACTTTCTCCTTTCCCGTTCCTCCTTCCTGCCGCTTTCCATGCTTTCAATATTTTTTGTTAGCCTGGGTGCGCCGCTGGTTCTAACCACAGGGTTGGGGGTGATGCAGTTAATGGCGCCTGGTAATATGCGCGCCCGCATTATCAGTCTCTTTACCATGGTCTCATTTGGGTTGCAGCCAATATCATCCTTGTTTATTGGTTACGCCGCTGAATTTGTCGGAACGCAGACCATCATCATGTTTAATGCCGCGTGTCTTTTGGCGGGTAGTGTATTAATGCTCGCTTTTCGCAGCGGACTTGCCCAATGGGAATTGAAACCCATTGCCGAGCCGATCTTGTCTGAAAGTGAAAAACATCAAGCATAAAAAAAGCGGATCGCTTCAAAAGAGCGATCCGCTTTTTTTTATGAAACTATCCGCACCCGCCGCCAGATTTATCGCGCTTTAACTGAAGTTCGATCTTGGCTTCAAAATCGAGTTCTTCATACTCCTGGGGGTTTGGAGAGCAGGATTCATAGCGATTACCCAATGCCACAGGGAAGATATACCCCAATTCGTCATCCCCGGCATTCGGGTTGGGTTGGAACGCTTCTTCACTTCCAAAGAAAGCGATCCAGTTATTGATTCCGCCTTCGAGGACATACACATTCAAAACACTGGAAGCGGAAAGATACTTCCACGCCTGAACGGCATCTGATTCGTCGTTGCTCATCACAACAAAAACCGTATTCGTGGGCGGTTCGGTGAGTAGAACAGAGACCACCTCGCCAAGGCGATCAATCGGCACATTTACCGCATCTTCAATATGATACAGGTTGTAGTCCGCTTCAGAGCGTACGTCGATGTACACCGGGTTCATGGACTGATTGTATTTTGCCGCGAAAGCTTCAGCTGGAGAGATAAATACCAGGCGGTTTTCAAGCATTTCATCGGCAGTATATGTGACCGTGTTTACGATCGGCTCTGCGTCCGCTTGTTCGATGGTCTCGGTGCGCGTGAACTTGAGTGCGTTGTACTTATCGGTAAGTGATGGAGACCCAATGAACACAACTACAAGAGCGGCGGCAAAGAGAACGCCTGCGCCTGCAATGCGCATCTTTGGTTCCTTGCTCAGGTCTTTTTTACCGAAGATGCGTTCAAGCTGCTCTGCGCCCCAGAACATGAAGAGCGCCATAAGCACAACCAAAAGGACAACCACGCCAAGTGGAAGATTGAAAACCTGGTCAAGTGTGACCCGACCAAAATAACCGGAATAGGTGTACCAGTTATCAAAAAGGGATTCGGTCTCACCAAAGAGGAATGCACCCACAAAGCCGCCGAGCATGAACAACATGCCGTCGATCTTTCCGGTGGATGCAGAAGCGAGGGAAGTTGTTGGGCAGAAACCGCCAATAATGAAGCCGACACCCATGATCAGACCGCCGAGAATGCCGGAGGAAAGATACGTGGGGTTGACCCAAACCTGATTAAAGTTGAGTATGCCTAATCCCACCGAGCCGAATAACAACACCATGGCAGTGACGATGGCAGTGAACATTACCTTGAGCACCGTCATTTCAGTAAAGTAGAACTGCGCGGCAAGTTTGCGAGAATCACCAAAGCCGGACATTTCGAGAGTAAAACCAAAAGCAAAGCCGATCAACCCAAATACAACGTACGTCCAGGGGTTGCTGGCACTGACTGCTACAAATTCAGGGAGGGGGAAGTTCATATTAATCTCCAGTTACTAATTACCAATTACTTTTGTGGTGATGAGTAATTGGTAATTGGTAATTAGTTCCAAAGTTTCCTTACAAAATATGCCAGCCCGTAGGCGCCGCCAAAGATGGCAAACATCACCACCCAGGAGCCTGCCGAGAGCGTAGTACCGCCCGTCAGCGCCTGCCCGGAGGTACATCCGCGAGCCATGCGTGCGCCGTAGAGGAAGATCACGCCGCCGAGGAAAGACATCAGCCAACGGGTCTGGTTCGAGATGTTCGGACCCTTGGTCGTTTCAAATTTCAACCGCCCATTAAACAAGCCAGATGCAAACCCGCCAAGCAACGCGCCAAAATACACAGGCACGATCCAATCATCAAGCGGATTTTTATCGCCGCCTGCCATCTTGAGCAGATAGGGGGTTCTGTCCACATGTGCGGGATTAAACAGATCAGTCACTGCCGTAACAAAACGGCTTGTCGCGCCGGAAGAGCCCAACCCATTGCCTGTTAATAAAAGGGCAAGGAAGAGCACAATTCCCAGTATCATGCCGCCAAAGTAGGGGTGTACGAACGGCTTGGGTGATGTGGGAAACAGAGATTTTTTGGTTTGTACGGTCATTTGTATCTCCTTTAGTAAAACTAGAACGTAACACGTGATGCGTAATTTGTAATGATTACGCATCACGCATTACGCATTATTTTTTCGCCTTCTTTTCTTTCTTCGGTTTTTCAGGTTTTTCGTGAGCTTCATGCACTTCCACTTCTTCGTACCCGGTAACCATGGCTCGCATGGCTTCGAGCGGTGTTGCGCCAGTGGTGGTCATGTATACGTGGACAAGGATGAAGGTTGCAAAGAGCCACGCGATCAAGGAATGGAACGGAGCAAGGAAAGGCAATCCACCGAGGGCATTGGCAATCGTGGGGAACTTCTGTACACCCCACATCAATGCGCCGGTCAGCATTTGTAACGGAAGCAATACATTGAGGATGCCGAAGTATGTAAAATGCTGAATGGGGTTCATGCGGCTTGTAGGCGTCTTTCCAAACGGATGCGCCTCGCCTTTGAAAATGCCATTGATGTAATACTTTGTCTGCACCATGGCATCATCGAAGAAGCCGTATGGGCGAGGGATATATTCCTGCATACGATCTGTGGCGATGTGATAAAAGACCGATAACAAGGCATTTACAACCAGAACCACAGCCACAACATTATGAACAGTCACCATGCCGACGAAGGAGAATGCGCCAAAGATATCGGGTCGGTGAATGATCAAGCCTGTAAACAGGAGGATGATGATGGCAGCGGTCTGAAGCCAATGCCAGAAACGGCGGTAGGCATCATACATATAGATGCGTTCGGTTCGCGCCTGACCTTTGGGTTGTTTCCGCGCTGCGAGCATTCTCAGCGTTCCATGCCCAAGCACACCTAAAAGCGACCCGACGAATGCCAGCGCACCGAACCAATCGATGAAACTGACACGGCTGGAGCCGAAAATGTACATGCCGTCGTTGGCAGGGACGGGCTGGTAATACAAAGCGCCATCGTCGCCGACCACAAATTCACCAGAACCACTGACGTTATTATCAAGATCGAACTTTGGAGTAACAGGGGCAAAGTTGGCAAGTTTAATGGGCTGTGAAATGAGTGAATCTGCATCATGGCAGGTTTTGCAGTCATTCACAGCAAATTCGCCACGGGTCACATTGTGGTTGATGCTGTACGGCTGTACCATGCCTTCCATGCGGACGTTGTTCAACCCAAGCGCGGTTAATCGGGCTTTGACGGTTTCTTCTTTGCTGGCATTATCAATAACCAATTCGTCATTGCTGAGCTGTCCGTTGCCATTGCCATCGAATGCCGCCACAATTGCGGCAGCGTATGAGCCGTTTTCAAGGTAAGCCGCTTCAAGGTCTACCAGTCGAACCGGGCGGCTGTTGCCATTGGCATCATCATAGACCCAATAAAAGGAGGTGATCAGGTTGTATGGTGTGAGCAATTTCTGACCATCTACATTGGTGCGGTTGAGCAAAACAGGTTTGTACCCAGTGACCAGTGAGGTGACATCGTTGGGCGTACCTTCAACCCCACGGCAGTTTTCAACCGCGCCGCCATCTGTCGTGATGACGGTCCAATCATAGGACTCGATCGCAGGGGCGTACATCTGCGGAATATGGCAGGTTTCGCAGGCAACTGAATCCATATGGGTTTCGATATAGGGCAGCCAACTGGCATGTCCTTCGGCGGCGTTGTGGCAGTTTTCACATCGGCGCATGGTGCCTTTATATTCGGGGGCAACATTGAATTGGGCGCTATCACCGCGTGCGAAGTTATGATCTGGGCGTTTGAGATATTCGCTGATCTCAAGCAGGCGCGGGTCATAGATGAGATGATCTGGGTTGGCGCTTTGTACTTCGCTGGCGTGGGCAGGGTTGTTGAGTGCAAAATGACAATCGGTGCATTGCAGTTGTCGTTCGGCGTGAATATCCCATGAGCGGGAAAGGTCGTTTTTGTCTTCAAGGTTTACGCCAGAGGTATTGATGCGCTGTGCAGAGATGACCTGCCCTGTGGTTGCGGTCTGCGGATAGTTCAGGTCGCAGGCGTTGAAGGTCAGCGGTTCGGTGGAAGTGTGAACTTCTCCATGGCAGTTGGCGCAGTTTGAATTTGTGGGGTCTTGAATGCCGAGCAGGTTGTCTTTCAGTTCGCCGCTTTCATTGAAGACTTCTAGGTTGTATACCCAGTTGCCGCTTTCTTCATTGACAATGTTTAACCCCAGCAATGTGGCGGTGACGGCATTGCCGAATTCGCCGGATTTTATGGCTTCAACCCTTGCTGTATTATTTGGGGTTTCAAGATGGCAGAGGAAGCAGTTCATTTCCATTGTGCCAGATCTATCCCAGTTCCAGGTTGAAACGCTGCCGTTTTCGTTGAGGATGGCGGTTTCAGGGTTCGATTTGTTGAGGGCTAGGTCAGTGAGGGGGCTGCCTTCACGTGAGGTTTCCGCAGGTCCTCCGCCGACAACGCGTTCGCCATTAAGCATTAACCATTCGGCAGTGCCTAGGTCGAGGCGTTCATCGTTTGTGGTGGAAAGGAAGCGGTAGGTGAGCGGGTCCCATGAGCCGAAGAGACCGTTGCCGGTATCGAAGGTCTCGCTGCTGGGATAGTAATCGCTCAAGCCCAAGTCTGAATGGAAGGCGTGTGATTGGATGAACTCGGTGTCGTGGCATTGCCCGCAGGTGTTCATGCTGGAGATGGCGCCATTGCTTTCGAGGACGTTCGTGCCGTTTGCGTCGAGCAGGGCAAAGTCTGGGTGTAGACCTGAGGCTTGAGGGGTGGAACCAGCCTGGGGCGCGGCAAGAGCCGCATTGATCCCGAAGGCGAGTGCAAGGAGGATAAGTCCAGCTATTGTTGGGAGTAGGTATCGTTTCATGGTTAAGCTCCTTACGAATTACGTACTACGAATTGCGTGATACGTAATTCGTAATTGCCATCCTTATTTTCTTCCGCCCCATTCGATGGGGTCGCCGGGGTAGCCGAGAGCTTCCCAATCCATGCGTCCGTTTTCGCCGTGGCAGGATTCGCATTGCAGGGCTTCGTCGGCAGATTGCACCATGTGAGTGGTGGGCCAATACATGTACGTGGTGGTGAAACCGTATTCGCCGCTGTATTTAAGACCCGTCTTTTCTTGCGCGAGCTCGAATGCGGCGTCCCAATCGAACTCGCTCCAGAAACCGCCTTCACCAGAGGTGATGGGTTGCAGCAGGTAGTTGTTCTTTACGTCGTAGGGCTGTTCGGCGATATGAAGTTTGAAGGGGAATATTCTGGCGCTGGTATCTTCGATGGAACCGGCTGGTTTGTTGATGTAGGTGATGCCGTCTTCGCCAATGGGGTCGCCGAGTAGATAACGATATTCGTTGCTGCCGTTGAACCACAGGTATGTGGGGGCGAAGTTCTTGTCGTAGACGAATTCGCCTTTGATCTTCAAGTAGGTGAAGTGGTCATCTTCGCGTCCATCTTGACCGGCTTGTGACCAGTCCCATGTGACTTTGGTGGGGTCTTCAAGTGCGATGGCAGGGATGTGGCAGGTTTGGCAGGCGACAGATGAAAGATGGGTGTTGATGCGTTCGTCTTCATGTTTTTGGTCTATATGGCATTGCTCGCAGGAGACCTGTTCCTGTGGGTTGATGGTGTAGTTATCTGCCAGCAAACGCCCGAGGACTTGATGATCTTCCGTCCAGTGGCAGTCGGTGCAGAGCATGTCATTCTCGCCGCCCATGTGAACATCCAACTCTTCGGAGGGGAAGTAGAGGCTTTCGTCGAGATCGCCGTGTTTTACGCCATTACCGCCGCCGCCGTCGAAGTGACATTTGCCGCAGTTCTCACGGGTGGGAGCTTTTACAGAACGAGCTGCTGCGAGCAGGTCTGTGCCTTCGGCGGGGTTGCCGAAAGCGCCTTTGCCATAGGTTCCGGGGTCGGCATGACAGGCGAGACAATCTACATTTTCTTCGCTGGCTTGTTGGGTTTCACGTCCTTCTTCCCAACCATAGCCAGTGTGGCAAGACATACATTTATTCTCATTGCCTTGCGTGCCGATACAGAAGTTGTTGATCTGGTTGGCTTTGCCTATAGTGGCGGGTTCGTCGCGCCAGGGAACGTCGAATTCTTTTGATTCCCACGTCCAATGTGTGGTTGCCATCACTTTGGTGGCGGCATCTTCGTGGCATTCGAGGCAGGCGCGGGTGACTTCCTGCCCGGTGGTGAATTCACCTTTGATGATGTCGGTGTGATCTACATGCACGGCTCGTTCTGGCAGGTAGGCAGCAGGGTCATTTTTGGTTTGCGCACGCGGTAGGAAATAAAGGACAGGGACAAGGATCAGCAATAGAATGCCGACCAGCCCCACGGTCCAGGACGGGAAGCGTTGTTTCATACATTCTCCTGTATGGTTTCATTGATCAGGTTGGCTTGATAAGCGAGGCGTTCGCGCATGATGCTTCGCAACAGGTCAAGCGCCTGAATTAGACGGGAATCAGAAAGCCGGTAGGTGATCGTGGTTCCACTGCGCAGGGTTTCAACCAGCCCGCGCTCACGCAGGATTTTGAGATGACGTGATGTGGTGGGTTGGTTGAGCTCAAGCTCGGTGGAAAGTTCGGTCACATTACGAGGTGCTTCACTTAGGGTGTAAAGAATTAAGAGGCGAATGGGGTCAGAGAGTGCAGCGCAGAAATTGGCTTCGATCTGTGTAATTTCCTGTTTTAGGGTGTAATTGACCATATTTACCTTCTTATATGTGAATAAACGAATATACTGCCCATATGATAATATTGCAGCATAAAGGTCAATAGTGCAGGCTGTCACATTAATTTTCGTTTAATGTCACAAGGATTGTAGAGGTATAATTTTGAAAAATTAGGGTTAATTTTTCAAAATTTGGAGAGTAGCATGAACTCTTATCAACGAGAAGCGATTTCAATAGATGTTTCCAACCGGTTGCGTGAATTACGAGAAGCCAGAGGGGTTTCCATGCGAACTCTTGCCTCGCAAAGCGGGCTTTCGGCAAATGCTCTTTCAATGATCGAACGAGGGAAAACCTCACCATCGGTCAGTACACTATACAAATTGGCGGGCGCCTTGGGTGTATCTATCACCGCATTTTTTGGTACAGAAAGTGAAAAGAAACAGGTTGTCTTTCTAAAACACGATGAACGCATACGGCTGCCCTTTACACGCGGAATTGTTGAGGCGCTGGGGGGTGAAGGTTTTGTAGGCAATGTGGAACCATTTGTGCTGACGATGGAAACTGGCGCATCATGCGGTCCTCATGATATTGTTCATTCTGGACACGAATTTGTTTTTTGCTTGCGTGGGAAACTGGAATATACAGTGGAAAAGGAGACGTTTCGCCTCGAACCCGGCGATAGCCTGCTCTTTGCTTCAAAGCTTCGTCACCGCTGGAAGAATCCTGGCAACACAGTGGCAAATGCGTTGTTCATCATCTCGGGGTTTGAAGAGGGTGAAGAACCACAAGCCATGCACATCTCTAAAAAATAAAGAATCAAAAAACGCCGCCCATGTGGACGGCGTTTTTTTTGTTGTTTTTCAGGCTACGAGTACATGCCCCAGTCTAAAGCAGATGGATCTTCCATCATGGAAAAATCCCAGACATCCATGCCCATTTCTACTGTAACGGGCATATTCAAGCCTTCGGTAGCTTTGGCTTTGGTCATTTCGATCATGGCAGGTCCATACGGGCAGAAGGGGGTGGTTAGAATCATCTTGAGGCGTGCCATCCCATTTTCCACTTCAATATCACGGACAAGCCCAAGTTGAATGATGTTCATCCCGATCTCGGGGTCAACCACCTCTGAAAGGCTTGCACGGGCTTGTGGCACCAACTCGGGGTTTGTGGTGTGAATCGTCCACTGAATTTCGTTGATCTGTGATTCGCTCATAAAACAATCCTCTTTTATTTTGGTTTGCTTACCGGCTCAACTACATAGGTGCAGTGTGCGCCGCCGCTTAGAATACATTGCACTTTGTTGGCTGGCAGCGCCAGCATTTTGGAGATCAGGGTTTGGTCTACGGTGCAGACTTCGGGGTGGGTTACGCCGATCTGGTAGTACGGGCAGGAGATTTCGTGTATCTGGTATTGCCCGTCTTTCTTTTCCCATTCCACGGTAAAGCCTTCTTGAGCCAGCAATTCTTTGACGAGATCAAGGCGCTCTTCCATACTCAAACCCTTGATATCATTCGCATATTCACTAGCGAGGTCTTCAGCGATCTGCCCAAAAAGTTTGCTCACCATCTGCGGCGGGATATTTTCCTTCATTTGGGCGATGAGGCGGGTGGTCAGGCGCAGGTATCGGGTGGGGAAGCGTTCCATGCCCTCGTCCGTCAGCACATACACCAGACGCGGACGTCCCACTCCGTGCCGCTCCTCTTGCGATTCCACCAGCCCCTCCATTTGAAGGTTGGTAAGGTGGTGGCGGACTGAAATGGGGTTAATGCCCACTGCTTCTGCCATAGCGTTAATGGTTGATTTTGGTTTTTTTAGTAAGGTCTGTAAAATTTTGTCTCGCGTTGATTTCATAAAGGGCAGTATAACTGCCAAGAGGTGTCTTGTCAATATATTATATAAATATCATAAAAATTAACTTCTTACTTTTCGACTTATCCAAGGCGGCGAATTTACAGGCTGCTTTTTTACTTCACCTTGAAAACGAATATTTGAGACCATTCGCCCCAATTCCCACTTGAATCCAAGGCACGTACACGCCAATAATGCGGGCGCGAGAGCAGGGTCTTGCTTGACCACAAATTTGTTTTATTGGTTGTGGCAGTTAAGATAAGAGTTGAAAAATCTTCATTTCGTGAGATCTGCACCTCGTATTTAATGGCGCCATCCACAGCCCGCCAATACAACCACGGACGTCTCGCCGCATCCAGCCCGTTTTTGGGGGTAAGCAAAACAGGCGCAGGGAGAAGAGCCGTATAGACGCTAAATGAATAAACATTGCTCCACCTGCCCGGGCTGAGAGCAGAATCGTATGCACGAACCTGCACAAAATACGCACCATCTTCCAATGGGAAGGTGGGCGAAACCTTTGCGCTTTCCAAAACTTGTGTAAATACAATATCTGAAAGAGACGCATCACGAGCCAGGAGAATCTCGTATGCTTTGGCGCTCTGAACCTGAGACCATGATAGGGTCAGTAATGGATCATTGGTTCTCGCATCCTTATTTATTATGTTTGGCGCTGGAAAATCAACGGGTGTTTTCGCTATGCTGAAACTTTCACCTAAAGTGAAGTTATTATTT